>Ga0307985_10000020_pt1 | contig 89663 bp, 96 predicted proteins | sample EllFjometageno80_FD_203155 | JGI IMG/M metagenome (GOLD analysis project Ga0307985, IMG submission 203155) | Marine microbial communities from Ellis Fjord, Antarctic Ocean - #80 | ecosystem: Environmental > Aquatic > Marine > Unclassified | place: Southern Ocean | collected 2014-10-09 | reverse complement strand
GCTTTTCACGATAAAGGCTTGGGATAACGACATCAGAGAATTAAAAAGAGCAAAAACAGCCAAAGACAAAATGCCTAAAGACACCTTGGGTATTTATGATTTGAATAAAAAATCACTGACTAAAATCTCCCATGTAAGAGGCTACAAACTACCCGCAAAATGGAGCGGATGGGTTGCTTATCAGTTGGAAGAAATAAAGACTAAGAAGAAAGAAGGAGAAAAAGCACCTAAAAAGGTTAGTGCAAAAAACGGTTATCATGTTGTACTCAGAAACATGAGTTCAGGTAATCAAGATACTTTAAAGTACGTCACAAACTACCTCTTTGCAGAAGAAGGAAAACGATTCGCTTTTATCACTACAGGCACGGATGATACATCCTCTGGTGTTTATCATATAGATTTAGATAAAAGAAACACATCAACTGTTTTCGTAGCTACAAAAGGGAAATATGCCAAGTTAACCTTGAGTGCTTCTGGTGAAAAAATAGGATTTGTTGCTGACCTAGACACAACCAAAGTTCAAGTAAGGCCCAATGCACTTTATACATGGAATGAAGGAATGAATTCAGCCGATAAAATTGTTGATGCTGCCTCAGCCCCATCTGGCTATCGTGTCTCTTCAGATGGCAACATCAGTTTCTCAGAAGATGAGAGCAAAATGTACTTTGGGCTGGCCACTCCTCCTATCATCGAAGACACTACTTTAATTGATGAGGAAATTGTGAATGTTGAGGTTTGGACTTATGACGAACCAACCCTTTATACCGTTCAAGAATTGCAAGTAAATAACGATCGTAGAAAATCTTATTTAACGGCAATACACCTTAATGAGGGAAATAAGTTAGTGCAATTGGCTACTACCTCATATCCCAATGTCAGCATAGGAAATGAAGGTAATTCCAATTTTGCCTTGGCAAATACTTCGGCTCCTTATGATTTAGAGCGCCAATGGGAAGGTGGTTCTAAAAGGGATTACGCCATTGTAAATGCTACAACAGGCGAGGCAATAAAGGCTTTGAATAAGATTAGAGGTCAAATTAGACTGAGCCCAGCCGGCAAATATGCATATGGTTACGATGCCATTGATAGCACTTGGCTCACTTACAATATTGCCTCTGGTATAACAGTGAGATTCACTAAAGGCAAAGTGTTCTATAATGAATTAAATGACTCCCCAGACTTCCCGAATGCTTATGGTTCGGCAGGTTGGACTGAGGATGATGAGGCCTTGTTAATTTATGATAGATACGATATCTGGGAGTTCAATCTAGACAATGGAACAAGTACCAGAATCACCAAAGGAAGAGAAGAAAAAATTGCATATCGCTATGTCAGATTAGACAATGAGGCCCGATTTATTGACAATAAAGGAACGTGGTTAATGACCACTTTCAATGATGACAACAAACACTCTGGCTATTACAGTTTAAATCGCAGGAACAATCGAGGGACTCATTTACTTCGTGGCCCATATCGTTATGGAAGAGTAATTAAGGCCCAAGAAGATGATCATGTTATTTTCAGTAGAGAAACATTTGAAGAATTTCCAAATATCAGGTACTCCGATCTGACATTTAAAAATGATGTGCAGATATCTGATGCCAATCCTCAGCAAAGCGAATACAATTGGGGTACATCAGAGTTAGTCAATTGGACTTCATTAGACGGGATTGAATTAACAGGGATGTTGATCAAGCCAGAGAATTTTGACCCAAACAAAAAGTATCCGATGATTGTGAATTTCTACGAAAGAAGTTCCAATGGAGTTTATAGTCATAAAGCTCCTTCCGCAGGTAGATCAACTATTAACTACAGTTTCTATACAAGTAGAGGATATATCATCTTCAATCCAGATATTGTCTATCGCATTGGGTATCCGGGCGAAAGTGCCTTTAACAGTGTTATTCCGGGGGTCACTTCTCTAATCGAAAAAGGTTTTGTAGATAAGAACAATATTGGAGTTCAAGGGCACAGCTGGGGCGGTTATCAAATTGCTTATCTCGTTACCAAAACTGATATTTTTAAAGCAGGTGAGGCAGGTGCGGTGGTGCCAAATATGATTTCTGCTTATGGCGGAATCAGATGGTGGACTGGTTTAGTAAGGCAGTTCCAATATGAGCATACTCAAAGTAGAATTGGAGGTACGCCATGGGAATACCCAGCACGTTACATTGAGAACTCTCCGATCTTCAATATTGACAAGATCAACACACCGTTATTAGTGATGCACAATGATGCTGACGGCCACGTGCCATGGTACCAAGGTATTGAGTTCTTTACTGCTTTAAGAAGACTCAACAAGCCTTCATGGTTCCTAAATTACAATGGAGAACCACACTGGCCTTTGAAGCGTCAAAACAGAAAAGACTTTAATATACGCATGGCACAATTCTTTGATTATTACCTCAAAGGTGCGGCAATGCCAGTTTGGATGGATCGTGGTGTGCCTGCTATTGAAAAAGGAATTAATCAAGGTTTGGAATTGAAGAAGAACTAAGTTGGCGGATATGAAGTCATCAAAACCATTTTTCAAAAGACCAATCGGAATAATCACTGCTGTCCTCATTGGAGCATTAATAATAATGATGGCCCAAAGCGACATTTATTATTCAAAGCTCGAAAGGGATTATCCATTATTATCATCTTTAGAGCAACTTGACGGAATAATTATTAATTATAAAGATCACTTTGAGCATACCTATATCGAAATTAATACAGGAGTCAAAAGGCATATTAGACCAACTGAAAACCATGACTATAGCCCATCAAAATTCAGTGATTTTATTGCTTTAAGTGACAGGATAATATTTGAAAATAGTGCGGACCAAATTCAGTTGATTAGAGATAATCGCTCCTATTATTTCAAACTGGCGGAATCAAATTAGTATACAATCATTTAAGATGAGTGCTCCTTGGAACTACAGATAGCAGTCTGAAGCACTAGTCATGCTGAACCTGCCTTTGCGGTAGGCAGGCTTGTTTCAGTATGTCAACTCTCGCCCCTGTTTGTGTCCCCACAAACAGGTCAAGTAAATTAAAACTTAACGTTATTAAAGATTGGGTTTATCAAAACATTCTATTTGAAATTGAGCGATTGGAGTTAGAAACTGGAGAAGCTTAACTCCACCCCCAGCCCCCGCCAGCGGGGGACAAGTTCGGCAGTATATATTCAGTCTTCCGTTCAATCCGGCATTCATCTAGTCGCCTATGTCAACACTAAAGCTTCCGCAACATTCGATCGGAAAGGTAGGTTCAGGTATTTGAAAATGGATCCCGTTAATATTGACCCCTGGTGAAATCTCAAAATTGTACTCCTTAAAATCCAGGTTCGGATATCTGAATTTGAAGTCTTCGGGAAGTTTCTCAGGCTTAAAAAGGAATTGTTCTTGCCAAAAATACAGCACAAAATTCGCCAATAGATAGAGGCCGGCTACTATGAGAATGATTGTTAGGGTATCCAAATAAATTGGGTTTTCTAAAAGTTAAGTGAAATTGTCGAACCGAACAAAAACAAGGCTAATTGACAAAAACATTTCTAACCAATAAGACCCGACATAGACCATTCACGACTTCGGTGCTATAACTGGCTTAATATTTTTGTAATTTTCTAATCATACAAAGTATTAAATATGAAAGCTCTATTCACTGCACTCCTTCTCATTGCATCATTCAGTCTTTTTTCTCAAGAAATAACTTTTAGAAAAAACCCTTCTAGGTACATCCTAGGAACACAGCAAGACAGAACAGCTTCTATTGGTTTAGGAGACATAGATAATGATGGAGATATGGATGCTATCCTCGCCAATGGCCGTCATTGGGCACAACAGAATTTAGTGTTCTTCAATAATGGGCGTGGGATTTTCACGGTTGGTCAGCCTTTAGATATCACCTGGGAAACGAGTTATGCCACTGAAATAGCAGACCTTGATGGCGATGGCGACTTAGATGTGGCTGTAGGAAATGACATGGCTCCAAACATACTTTACTTTAATGATGGTACCGGAAATTTTAAAAGAGGCGGATCATTTGGTGAGAAATATTCTCCTACAAGAAATTTAACCGTTGCTGACCTAGATCAGGATGGGGACATGGACATTTTAATTACCAATAGGGGTGCTCAAAATGAGATTTGCCTGAATGACGGCACCGGTAAATTTGAAAGAATCATAAATTTTGGTGCCAATAGAGACTCCACAATCCATGTAGAAGTAGCGGACATGGATGCGGATGGTGATAATGATCTGATCTTAGCCAACAGAGATGGTGGGCCGAATTTTGTTTACATCAATGATGGAAAGCTCGGTTTTGATCAAAAAATTCCATTTGGAACAGGGACAGATGAAACTAGAGCTGTAGCTGTTGGAGATATTAACGGAGACGGAATTAATGATATTATTACTGCCAACATCGGAGAACCAAACGTAATCTATTTTGGTAACGGAAAACTTGATTTTTCATCGAAAATTATATTCGATGATACAAAAGCCAATTCCTACTCCATTAGTACTGGGGATTTAGATAAAGATGGAGACATTGATATTGTTATTGCCAATTCTAATGGCGTCAATATGGTTTTTCAAAATGATGGCAATGGCGCCAATTGGGTTCAGTCAATATTAAGTGATCAAAAATTAGACACCTATGATATCATCATTGATGATATTAACGGTGACGGGAATTTGGATATTTTAGAAGCCAATTCTGATGCGAGAAATTTTTTCTATATGAATACTACAAAAATCAATAAATGATCACATGGTGATCCAAAAATGCGAGTTTAGGCAAATTCAGCATTTATAGATACCTTCCCTACTAGTGGTTCAGATGCCAAACCATTTTTAAAACACACGACTATGAGCAAGGACGACTCCTCAAGTAAACAATTAGGATTGTGGACTACCACAGCTTTGGTAGTAGGAGGAATGATTGGATCCGGAATATTTTCACTCCCCACTGCTCTTGCCCAGTATGGTGGCATAAGCCTTTTCGGTTGGGTATTTGCAGCGATAGGCGCATTCATTTTAGCCAAAATTTTAGGCTATTTGAGTAAGGTGATTCCGGCAACTGGCGGACCATATGCTTATAGTAGAAAGGGATTTGGAGATTTTGTGGGTTTTTTTGTGGCTTGGGGTTACTGGATCTCTATTTGGGCGACTAACGCGGCCATCACTATTACTTTTGTAAGTTATCTTGGTGTGTTCATACCAGCCTTAAAAGAAAGTACAGGACTATCGTTGATGGTTGGTTTAGCTACAGTATGGTCATTAACTGCATTAAATAGTTATAGTATAAAGGCAGGCGGAAGGGCTCAATTAATTACCACCATTCTGAAAATAATTCCACTTGCCGTTGTAACCATTGGCGGTCTTTTTTTTATCAATTTTTCAAATTTTACACCATTAAATATTAGTGAGGTTTCATCTTTTGAAGCCATCACCATTTGTACAGCGCTGTGTTTGTTTGCGTTCATGGGTTTAGAGTCTGCTACCATTCCCGCGGGAAGTATTAAATCACCAGAAAAAACAATTCCGAAAGCTACTATAATGGGAACTGCCTTTGTGACTGTCATATATATGCTCAGTTCCTTTTCTTTGTTTGCAGTTTTACCTCCTTCAGAAATTGCGAATACAGCTTCACCATTCGCAGCCGCGGCATCCAAAATGTGGGGTTCTAACGCATCGTATTTTGTTGCGGCAGGGGCATGTATTTCTACCTTGGGGGCTTTAAATGGATGGATAATGTTACAAGGTCAGGTCCCAATGGCCATGGCAAGGGACGGCCTATTTCCTAAATCATTTGCCAAAACCAATAAAAACGAATCACCCTATTTTAGCATCATCGCTTCTAGTGTCATCATTTCAGTTTTATTGTTAATGAATCAGTCTAGCGGTCTTGGGGAGATCTATAAAAACATGGTTTTACTCACCACTGTTACAGTCTTGATTTCTTATATATTTAGCATTGCAGCCTATGCACTTTTCAGTGCTGAAAAGAAATTTGGTCTGAGCCCAACAATCACCAATCTATTGCTGACCATAATCGGATTCAGTTTTACAATTTGGATGATGATAGGCTCTGGGCAACAGGCGGTTTTTGTAGGATTTATTGGCCTTTTATTGGGTATCCCTATCTATATTTGGAACAAACGAAAAGCTTAAAATGAAAACTTGTCATTCTGAATACGGAGCCATTGAAACGCTCTGGATAAAGCCGGTAAAAAAGGGATTTGTTGATCAAAAACTACTTAATGCACAATGGGAAGAACTAAACTACCTGTCTAAGCCAAATTATGCTAAAGCACTAAATGAATATGAACAGTTCAGTTCTAATTTTCAAAGCTTGGAAAACAATCTAAAGACTTTTGGTGCCAATGATTTTGTTAAAATTGATTCCATCTATTGTCGTGATGCCTCTATAGCTACGGATTTTGGAATGATCATGTGCAGCATGGGCAAAGGAGGAAGAGTCAATGAACCGATGTCACATCAGGAGGCATTTGAAGCTATAGGAATTAAGATTTTAGGCAAGATTCAAGCACCTGGAACACTTGAAGGTGGTGACGTGGCTTGGCTCGATGAAAAAACATTAGCTGTTGGACATACTTACCGTACTAATACTGATGGAATCAATCAATTAAAGGCTTTACTTGAGCCACATGGCATTGAAATAATTGTGGCCGAATTACCACATTATAAAGGACCATCTGATGTGTTTCACCTCATGTCTATTTTAAGCCCGGTTGATAAGGATTTAGCCGTAGTTTATTCCCCTTTGATGCCAATGAATTTCAGAAATGAATTGATCAGAAGAGGATTTAATTTCATTGAAGTTCCTGATGACGAATTTGAAGCAATGGGCTGTAATGTACTAGCACTTGCTCCAAGAAAATGTTTGATGGTTAACGGAAACCCTGTGACCCAAGCAAGATTAATAGCAGCCGGGTGCAAAGTAAATACCTATGCTGGAAATGAAATTAGTTACAAAGGTGGCGGTGGTCCAACCTGCCTGACAAGACCGATGCTCCGAGAAATTTGAGCTTGTCAAACTTTCCGTCTTTTATTAGATTGTTAGCAAATGCATGATTATGAAAAATTACCTGCTGTACATCTGTATTTCTTTATTCCCTGTTTTCAATCTTAAAGCTCAAAACCATTATGAAAGGCTCGAGAAGATTGATGTTGATTCTTATGAATTCAGCATTGCAATCAATGATGACAACGATATAATTAAAGGGTCTACCTTGGTTAAGATTCAGTTCAAAAAGGACATTGAAAATTTTCAACTTGACCTCCTGAATAAGAATTCTGCTGGGAAGGGAATGACTGTTTCCAAACTCGAAACACTTTTAGGAGACAAAATTCCATTCTCACATGAAAATGATAAGATCAAAGTGCTTTTTAAAGCCAAAGCGGGGACAACTAATACTTTTAGAATAAACTATTCTGGCATTCCAGTCAATGGTCTTGTCATTGCAAAAAACAAATATGGAGACCGCACCTTTTTTGGAGACAATTGGCCAAACAGAGCTTATCATTGGTTACCGACCGTAGACCACCCTTCCGACAAAGCCAAAGTAGAATGGGTGATTACCGCTCCGAATCATTATCAAGTAATAGCAAATGGAAGGCTAATTGAGGAAACGGATCTTGATGATCATACAAGGATCACTAAGTGGAAAACTCAAGTGCCTTTGGCAACCAAAGTAATGGTATTTGGAGCAGCGAGATTTGCCGTAGAACAAGTGGGAGAAATTTACAATATCCCTGTTTCAAGCTGGGTATATCCTCAAAATAGAGCCGAAGGATTTTATGATTATGAAATGGCTTATGAAATTCTTGATTGGTTCATTAATCACGTTGGTCCATATCCTTATGCAAAATTGGCCAATGTGCAATCCAAAACCATGTTTGGAGGAATGGAAAATGCCGGAAACATTTTTTATTCTGAACGTTCTGTTTCAGGTGAAAGAAAAATTGAAGGACTTCTTGCACATGAAATCGCGCACCAATGGTTTGGTAATTCTGCTTCTGAAGGAAGCTGGCATCACTCTTGGCTAAGTGAAGGTTTTGCCACCTACTTCACTAATCTGTATAATGAACAAACACATGGTAGAGACAAATTAGTCAGTGGTTTAAAAGGACAAAGGAACAATGTGATCAATTACAGTAAAAAGGCATATGTTCCAATAGTCAATCCTGACATAACAGAATACATGAAGGTATTGAGTACAAATACATATCAGAAAGGTGGCTGGGTATTGCATATGTTAAGGAAAGAAGTTGGAGATGAAGACTTCTGGAAAGGCATCCGCACCTACTATGCCCGTTATGAACATTCGAATGCCTACTCAGATGACCTTCGGGCTGTCTTCGAAGAAGTAACAGGAGAAGATTTGGAATCTTTTTTCAAACAATGGGTATTGACTGCTGGGCATCCGGATTTCCAACTTGATTGGACATACAATGGGAATAAATTGAATGTATTGATCAATCAACATCAAAAGACTTCATTCCAGTTTCCACTAGAGATCGAGCTAGTCTTTCAGGATGGTTCTACGCAGCGAGAAACGCTGGACGTCAATAAATCAAAGCAGACTTTTGAACTGAACTCAACCAAAAAACCTGTCAAGATTGTCCTTGACCCTGACACCTGGTTGCTATTTGAAGGCACAGTGTCAGAGAAATAGGCAGTTACCAGATGTTGGAATGACCTTTGTTATCAGGGTTCTGAATGAATCCTGTTGTAAAAAAATACTTAAGGCGATTATTTCAACTCTTGAGAACCTTGATGCTTGCCTATATGGTTGGTGTTGGCAATATCGTAAAAGAAGAAACACGATATATTGATGATAGTCATATCCAAAATGAATACCAGCATGTGGCAACAGATGACGAGCCTATTGAAGAACTTATGAAATAGCCATTATTTCGGACTGCTTTCCTCCAAATTCAATTTTGTCTCCCTCCACTTTTCCTATTAGCAATTGACCAATGGGTGAGACTGGTGATATAGCAAAATAGGTTTCCTCTCCTACTTTCAATGCCCCAGCAGAAATGGCCAAAAAATAACTAGCAGTTGCTGTCTTCACAATACTCCCTAATTCTCCTTTAATAGATGTTTTTTCTGGATTAATTAAAAGCAGGGCTTTTCTCATCTTTATAGCCTCAGACAATTGGATTGAAAGCTTTTCCTTCTCCAAATGCATCATGGCTCGACCTATTTCATACTTGTCTCCAGCACTACTTTTAGTTTCATTATTAGCAGCTGCTTGTGCTTGCTTCAATCCGTCTTCCGCCATCTGAACCCGTTCATTGACAAGCTGGTTACATAATTCAAAAAGTACCTTCTTTGATTCAATCATTTTCGAAATATAATCAAGCATTGGCGCTCATCGAATCTTATTCTCACAAATATTTTTTCTGAAGTAAGGTTAAAGAACCGATCGTCAAAGCTACAGCTGCTATTAATCCATAGCCTAAACCTGTCAATTCCCAAGGCCGAATAACGAGTGCTACAATACTTAAAAGCACCCAAACCAGATCTTGAATAATGATGAATTTGACCAACACGATCTTCAGTCGCCTTGAAATATAAAATACGGAAACTCCAAAGATCAATAGGCCAATCCCAATGATCAGCGGGGTCAGGTAATTTCCGATTCCCATTTTGTCAATGAGTGGTTTATCAAAAATCAACAGTAGACCAGAAACAGTAGAGAATACGGCATTTGCGTTTAACACCCTTTTCAATTTTTTTATATTAGGCAACATTACTTCTCTCCTTACCTCTTGATTCAACATGAGCCTTTAATGCCTTGTTCATCCCCTCAAAACCTTTCAAAGTATCCTCCATAATCATCTTGAAGATGACATCACCAAATAATCCAGTAAAATTTTCACCATGAATCAACTGAGTATTACCATCATCCATTTTTTCAAGCAGAAAACAATATTCTCCATCAAAAAGGCCGTTGACAAACATTTTTCCCTTCCATCTAAATTCCTTGTTCGCTTCAACGACTAATACCTCTGGCTTAAAGTCCATAGTCTTCTTCTCACTCATTTGAAGCTTGTTTTCCAAATAAGTGCCTACTTCTGCTCTTCCCTTAATACTGATTACAAATGGGTTCCACTTGAAATAATTCTCAAAATCCATTAATACTTCCCATACCAAGGAAGGCGCTGCATCAATTTTGATTTCTGTTTTTAACGCTTTCATGATTTTATATTTAAATGTCTAATACAAATCACGGGAAACAACCTATCAAGCAATGAGTATTTAATGCCAATCTATTGTCATTTCATGCCAATTGGGTAAATTGGCTTTATGACATTCAATGGACGTTTTGTACTCAGTTTAATTCATTTCGCTGGAAAGTATGGTGTATCTATTCCAGAGCTGATTGCAATTACTGACAAAAGTGAGTCTGAGTTGTGCGAAGAATCATGCACATTAACAGCGCAACAATATAATTCAGTTATAGACACAGCCGTAAAGAAATTGAATGATCAATTCTTGGGATTACATTTTGGAGAATCAATGAACATGACTTCTGCTGGACTTGTTGCTCAAATAACTCAGACCTGTGAAACAATAAAGTAAGGATTAGAATACGCTTGTGAATTTGCTCAATTGGCCTGCAGCTCATTACCAATGAATCTTATTGAAGAGGAGAATTACTATAAACTAAGTATGAACCCTGACCCCATTTGGAGGGCAGATTCAGAGTTGGCTGTGAAACAAACTGTAGATGGCACATTAGTCTTTACCATTAATGAATTCCATGAACTCACTAGAAAAAAGCATTTCCCAATCAGAATTCACCTGCCATTCAAACAACCAAAATCCATTACAGAATATGAGCGCCTGCTAAACTGCCCGATTCACTTTGAGCAAAATGAAATTGCCATGTTCTTCAAGAAAGAACACATTGAAGAAAAGGTGATTACTAGCGATTATAATCTATTACGAATATTAGTTGCCCATGCTCAAGAAAGAATTTCTAAAATCAATCAAACTACAGGCTTTTCAGAACAGGTGAAGGCATCAGTTGCAAACCTTATAAAACCCGAATTTCCGTCCATAGAACAAGTGGCCAGGCACTTGAATGTCAGCGTGCGTACTTTACAGAGAAGGCTTTCTGAAGAGCAGCATACTTTTAAAGAGATTATTGATGGCCTAAGAAAGGATTTTGCCTTTTCCTATTTAAAAAAAGCTGAGCTAAGTATTAATGAAATCGCCTATTTATTGAATTACAATGACGCAAGTTCCTTTATTCGTTCATTTAAAAAATGGACCGATAAAACGCCAAATGAGTTTAGAAAAACTTAAGGCTTCACTTTGTCTAAGGCCTTAAAGAATTCTTTCATTTCATCCAAAGTTCCAATGCTTACTCTGCACCATTGCTGTTCTTTAAACTCCCAACTTCGAATGCCAACGCCTTGGTCAGCCATTGCCTGGATATATTGATCTCCTTGCATTTTTATAGGAAACACCATGAAACTTGCTACTGCGTTTGAAGGTTCATAACCTCTTTTTTTCAATTCTTCCTGTGAGAAAGTTCTGGCATCAGCAGTTTTCTTCCTACAAAAGGAGGAGAAATCAGTATCTTCATAACTCGCCATTGCCCCCATCATTGAAGGCCTGCTCATGGTAGTCTGTGAATTTCTGAACTTCACCATTTTTGCAATCAATTTTTCATTTCCAACTGCATAACCTACTCTCAAACCAGCAAAGCCGTGGAGTTTTGAGAATGTTTTACAGATGATAACATCGTAACCTTCTTTAACCAAATCGATCATTGAGTGTCGCTCTTGTACCTTGGGATCCAAAAACTCATTATAGGCTTCATCCACAAAAACAGGCACTCGCTTTGAAACGCGCTTGCAGAACTCTCGTAATTCATCAAGATTTTGAAGTGTACCAGTCGGATTATTTGGATTACAGATATACATTAAACCCGTATCCTGATCAATGGCATTTTCCATACCAACCAAATCCTCAATCAACTCACCATTGACGTCTACTTGTTTCCAATTACAGCCAACGGCCTCAGCATTTCTTAAGAGGTTTTCAAAAGTTGGAAAGGCTGAAACCATATTGCCTTTCTCTAAACCAAAGGAAAGTGCTGTAAGTTGTAAGAGCTCCATCGAACCTGCTGAAAGAATAACATGCTCCTTACTTACACCATATTGATCGGCCATATATGAAAGGAATTCGCGCCCTAAACTTGACCCATATAGGTTGGCATTTTCATCAAACTCTTTGATGAATGCTTCTTTGGCTTTTTTAGATTGGCCATATGGATTTCCATTTGAATTCAGTTTTGCCTTCAACGGACCAGCAATTGAAAAATCACCCACCCATTCTCCTGTTTGGAAACTTAATTAAGGTTTAATTAAAGCCGAATTCGCATTAAGCTTAAGCCCAAAGGTGAGCCCAGCAGACATCAATGCTCCAGCTTTAAGCCAGTCGCGTCTGTTTATATTTCGTTCAGCCATAATTCAAAGATTTACAATAAGGTACTGATTAATGGAAATCTTATCAACCACATGATTGAAAAAACAGGAATTCTTATAAGAAAAAGAAGTCTTTAGAATCGAGCTGCCAAAAGAAGACTTAGGTCCTTGAAAGGGAGATTATATTTTCTTGCTATCCCAAGATTGGTAATACTACCTTTGTAGGCATAAACACCAGCATTAAACCATTTATGGTGATATATCATTTCATCAATACCTCCAGCATCAGCCACTTTCAAAATAATAGGGGTTAGAATATTACTCAAAGCAGTGGTCGAAGTTCGAGCAGCCCTAGAAGCAATATTCGGCACGCAGTAATGAATGACATCATACATCGTGAAAGTCGGTTCATTATGAGATGTTATTCGCGAAGTTTCGATACATCCGCCTTGATCAATAGAGACATCAATAATTACTGAGCCTCGTTTCATCTCCATTACCATATCTTCGGTTAGCACACACCTCGCTCTACCTTTATCGGCCCGTACCGCACCAATGACAACATCAGTTGATTTCAAAGATTGTCTTAATGTTATGGTATCAATTGACGAAGTGAAAACTTGATTGCCTAATTTGTGTTTGATCCGTCTAAGCTTATATATTTCATTGTCAAAAATCCTGACTTCTGCACCTAAACCAATTGCAGCCCTAGCGGCATATTCAGCAACAGTTCCAGCTCCGAGAATTACTACTCTTGTAGGTGGAACACCAGTGATGCCTCCTAAGATAATTCCTCTTCCTCCTTTGACACTACTCAATAATTCTGCAGCAATAGGTACTACTATACTTCCTGCCAATTCGCTCATGGCATTAACTATAGGCAGCCCTCCAACTTTATCCTCAATCATTTCAAAGGCCAGAGCAGTGATTTTTTTCCTTCTTAAAGCCTCAAAATACTCAGTGGTGGCGTTACCCAATTGGAGTGCAGACAAAAAAGTCGCCCCTGGCTGCATCATTTCAATTTCTTCAAGTGTAGGCGGCTCAACTTTTACAATTACATCACCTTCAAAAGCCTCTTTTCTCGAATACAAAATCTGAGCTCCTGCTTCACTATATTCATTGTCTTCGAAATTAGAATGCTTGCCAGCACCTTGTTCGACAAATACTTCCTGATCATTATTTACCAAAATACCGCAAGCCGCAGGGGTCAGTCCTACGCGATTCTCTTGAAGCGAGACTTCATTAGGCACACATATTCTTAGTGATTTACTCCCCCTCTTTACTTTTAATAATTTCTCCTGAGGGTATAAACTGCTTTCCTTTACCAAATCGGCAAAACCTGATTTATTTATATCATCCATGCTTACTCAATTTGAAGCTCCTGGTTCTATCTTTATTTTCTTGAATGTCAATTCTTACAAATTCTTCGGGCAGTATTGCCTCAATATTTTCTGGCCATTCAATTAGACAAAGATTCCCAGAGTCAAAATACTCTTCAATCCCTATGTTTGAAACTTCCGCGATACTTTCAATCCTATAAAAATCGAAATGATATACCGTTTCATTATTAACAGTCAGGTATTCATTAACGATCGAAAACGTAGGGCTTTGAACTTGATCAGTTACTCCTAATTCTTTACAAATGGCTTTTATGGTCGTTGTTTTACCTACGCCCATTTCACCCAAAAATAACCAAACCTCATTGCCTGAAGCATATTCGATAATGTCTCTCGCAACTGTGTCCAAATCATTAACTGAACCAGAAGAAAATGTTTGTTCACTTGGCATTAGGCCCTTTTCGAAATTAGTGAAATTATAGGAATAATCATTTCTTCGAGAGAAATCCCACCATGTTGGAATGTATCACTGTATAGGTTCACATAGTGATTATAGTTATTCGGATATGCGAAAAACAAGTCTTCCGTAGCAAATACATAGGCAGTTGATACATTCGGCTTAGGTAGATGGAGATTCTCTGGCTTTCGCTCTACGTAAACATCCCTCGACTCTTTGAAATTCAGGTTCTTGCCCAATTTGTATCTCAGGTTTGTATTCACATCGCGGTCTCCAATTATTTTAAATGGCTTTTTGACCCTGTAAGTACCATGGTCGGTGGTGATAATCACTTTGCCTTTTTTCTCGTAAATCAGTTTGAGAAAGTCAAAAAGTGGTGAATGTTGAAACCAAGATTTGGTCAGAGATCGATAAGCCGATTCGTCTGGAGCAAGTTCTCGAATCATTCGCATGTCTGTTCTGGCATGCGAAAGCATGTCCACAAAATTATAGACCACAACATTCAAATCATTCTTAAGAAGATTATTAAAATTATCGTTGAGCTGTTTGCCCTGCTGGGCATGTATGATTTTATGATAACTATGTTTTATATCCAGTCTCTCCTTTTTGATTTGACGAGCAATAAATTCATCCTCATGCTTATTTTTTCCGTCATCAGTATCCTCACCAACCCAAATGTCAGCATCCTGCTTTTCCATTTCTAAGGGCAATTTCCCTGAGAAAATCGAATTTCTCGCGTAGGCCGTTGTAGTTGGCAGTATTGAGTAGTAGGCGTCTTCTTCCAATAAATTGAAGTATTCTAAAATATCTTCTTCAATTACTTTCCATTGATCAAATCTCAAATTATCAATGACAATAAAAAATAGTGGTTCATCACTAAGGTGAGTAAAAACCTTTTTCTTCATTAAATTATGAGAAAGCAACGGTCGGTCAATGTTTGAATTATTAAGCCAATCTTCATAATTGTTAATGACAAAATCTGCAAAATTGGCATTCGCCTCTACCTTTTGCATATCCAAAATCTCAGACATGCTTTTATCTGCGGTTTCATCAATTTCGAGCTCCCAATAAATTAATTTTTTATAGATTTCAACCCATTCATGATGATCCATTTCATCATTATAAGCCATACTGATGTTCCTGAAATTCTGCTGATATTGAGAATTAGTTCTCTCTGTTACCAACCGTTTATTATCCAGTATTTTCTTCACAGACATTAAAATCTGATTAGGATTAACTGGTTTTATAAGGTAATCGGCAATCTTAGAGCCAATTGCGTTCTCCATAATACTCTCTTCCTCGCTTTTTGTGATCATCACAATCGGCAATGCTGGCTTCACTCCTTTGATATAGTTCAGCGTTTCAAGCCCTGACATCCCGGGCATATTTTCATCAAGAAAAACAATATCAAAATTCTTATTCTCGCATTCTTCAATAGCATCCGCCCCACTTGTCACCGGAGTAACGTCATAACCGCGATCATTCAAAAAAAGGATATGTGGCTTCAATAAGTCAATCTCATCGTCCGCCCACAAAATATTATATCTTTGCATAGTTCAGTTGTAGCAACAAAGCCGAATTTAAAGAAATAAAGCACAAAATTTGAACAAGAAGAAGATTATCAACGACCCAGTTTATGGTTTTATAACTATTAGAAGTGAACTCATTTTCGATATTATAGACCATCCTTACTTTCAGCGACTACGAAGAATCAAACAACTCGGCCTTACCGACTTAATTTATCCTGGCGCGCATCATACCCGTTTCCATCATGCAATTGGTGCAATGCACCTAATGACTGGTGCTTTAGAAAACTTAAGGAACAAAGAAGTTGAGATTTCTGATGACGAATTTGAGGCAGCACAAATCGCTATTTTACTTCATGATATCGGCCATGGCCCGTTTTCTCATGCATTGGAATATAGTCTGCTAGAGGAGATTAATCATGAAGAAATCTCAAAGCTCATTATCATGGAGCTCAATAAAAATTATAATGGCCGACTAGAAATGGCCCTTGAGATTTTTAATGGAACACATAAAAGGGCCTTTCTTCATCAACTGGTTTCTAGTCAACTAGATATTGACAGGATGGATTATTTAATGAGAGACAGTTTTTTTACCGGAGTTTCTGAAGGAACTATTGGAGCTGAGAGAATAATAAAGATGCTCGATGTTAAAGACAATAAATTAGTTGTTGAGGAAAAAGGCATTTATAGTATCGAGAATTTTCTAAGTGCTAGAAGACTGATGTATTGGCAAGTTTATTTGCACAAAACAAGTGTCAGTGCTGAGAAAATGCTAATCTCGATTATTAGAAGAGCAAAAGAGCTTAAAAAATCTGGCGCTACACTTTTTGCCAGTCCGGCTTTAGAAGTACTCTTAAAGCAAGAAATTGGTTTAAAGGATTTCTCAAGTAATTCATTTGTATTGGAGTCTTTCTTAAAACTTGATGATTATGACATTTGGGGGGCAATAAAAATATGGGCTGATCATGACGATCCTATAATTTCAAAATTATGTGAAATGCTTTTGAATCGAAAATTGTTCAAAATTAAGCTGACTACTACTCCACCTAATATTGCCGAAATTGCGATTATTGAGAATGCGATTATCGATCAGTATCAACTTGACCCAAAAGATTTACCATATTTCTTCTCTCATGGGAAAGTTACCAACTCAGCTTATAAGACTTCACAAGGAGAAATTTCAATTTTATCGAAATCAGGAGAAGTCCGGGATGTAGTAAATGCAGCAGATTTACCGAATATCAAAGCAATGAGCAAAATGGTTAGTAAATTCTATCGTTGCTGGCCAAAAGACATATCTTTGTAAAACTCAAATTATCAAGCATGGAATTAACGATTGATCAGGTTGCACAACTGATTGGAGGTCAAGTAGAAGGTAATGGCGCTGCCACTCTTAATCGGTTAGAAAAAATTGAAGAAGCTACGGAAGGAAGTATTACCTTTTTAGCCAACCTCAAATACACTGAATACATATATACTACTGGAGCAAGTGCAGTTATTGTTTCCAATGATTTTGTTCCTAATAAGGCCATTTCAACTACCATGATTAAGGTAGAAGATCCTTATTCTGCTTTTGGTGTATTACTGGCCGAATACGAGAAATTACTTAAAGTATCAAAATCAGGTATTGAAAACCCTTCATTTCAGAGCGATTCTTCTAAAATTGGAAATGATGTTTACCTCGGTGCTTTTTCTCATTTGGGTGACAATGTGAAATTAGGTAACAATGTAAAAATCTATCCAAATGTAGTTATTGGAGACAATGTAACCGTTGGCGATGACACTATAATTCATTCTGGTGTTCAGGTTTATGCAAACAGTGTCATTGGCAGTTCGTGTACCTTCCATTCAGGAGCGGTAATTGGAAGTGCAGGTTTTGGATATGCACCACAACCAGACGGAACATTTAAAGCTGTTCCACAAGTAGGTAATGTTATCATTGAAGATTTTGTGGACATTGGTGCTAATACAACCATCGATTGCGCTACCATGGGCTCAACAATTATTCGATCTGGAGTAAAACTAGACAACCTTGTTCAAGTAGCTCACAATGTAGAAATAGGTAAAAACACAGCGATAGCCTCTCAAGCTGGTATTTCAGGCAGTGCTAAAATTGGCGAAAACTGTCAAATTGGTGGGCAAGCAGGGATTACTGGCCATCTTAAATTGGCCAATAGAATCACCATTGGACCACAAGCAGGCGTACCAAAAACCATTAAAGAAGAAGGTGGTGTATATTTTGGTAGCCCAATTATGGACCATCGAGAATTTCTAAAAATGAGTATTGTCATGAGAAGACTTCCAGAATTAGTCAGAAGAGTTACGCAACTAGAAAAAAACCATTAAATTTGCGCGACTTTTTGCAAATATGCTATACACAAAACAACATACTATAAAAGAGCTGATTACGGTTTCTGGAGTAGGATTACATACTGGTGTGGATGCCAACATGACGTTCGTACCTGCTGAACCGAATCATGGTATTAAATTTCAGCGCATTGATCTCCCTAACCAACCAATTGTTGATGCGGATGTAGATTATGTAGTTGATCTTTCTCGAGGTACTACAATCGAACATAACGGTGCTAGAATAAATACCGTTGAGCACACACTTGCTGCCCTAGTAGGTTTGCAAATTGACAACGTCATGATTCAGTTAGATGGACCTGAACCACCAATAATGGATGGTAGTTCTAAGATGTTCATTGACGCATTGGAAAAGGTTGGCTTTATTGAGCAAAATGCATTAAGAAATTTCTTCGAAGTAACAGAAAGCATCTCCTATCGTGATAAAGAAAGAGATGTTGAAATTGCGGCATTGCCTTTAGATGATTACCGTGTCACGGTAATGGTGGATTACAACTCTCCAGTCTTGGGTAGTCAGCATGCCTCTTTGACTGACATTAGTGACTTTAAAACAGAAATCGCATCAAGTAGAACATTTTGTTTTCTGCATGAACTTGAAATGCTTTATAAAAACAACCTTATTCAAGGCGGTGATTTAAATAATGCAATTGTAATAGTCGATCGCGTTGTAAAAGATGAAGAGCTTGATTATTTGGCTGGGCTTTTTAACAAGCCAAAAGTAGAGGTAAAGAAAGAAGGGATCCTTAACAATGTTGAGCTAAGACATAAAAATGAACCAGCAAGACATAAACTCTTGGATGTCGTAGGTGATTTAGCTTTGGCTGGAAGGCCAATTAAAGGGCAAATCATGGCGGCCCGACCCGGTCATGCTGCAAATGTTGCCTTCGCGAAAAAATTAAAAAAAGCCATGAAGGCTGAAAAAAATTCAGTCCCTTTATATGACCCTTCCGTTAAACCAGTAATGGACATTAATGAGATCAAGGCCATATTACCTCATCGGTACCCTTTTCTTCTAATTGATAAAATTATCCATCTAGATGGGAAAATGGTGGCCGGTATTAAGAATGTCACTATAAATGAACCATTTTTTCAAGGTCATTTTCCTGGTAACCCTGTAATGCCTGGTGTGCTACAAGTTGAAGCTATGGCTCAAATTGGAGGTATTTTAGTATTAAACACAGTCCCTGACCCAGAAAATTACACTCCTTATTTCTTGGGAATTGACAAATGTAGGTTTAGAAAAATGGTAATTCCGGGAGATACAATTAAATTTAAGTGTGAGCTTACTGCTCCAATTAAAAGAGGTATTGCCAAAATGAATGGATTTGCATATGTAGGGAATACATTAGTTTGTGAAGCCGAAATGACTGCCAGAATCGTAAAAAACACATGAATCAACCACTCGCATATATTCACCCACAAGCAAAAATCGCACGTAACACCGTAATTGAACCATTTGCGTCTATTAGTAAAAACGTAGTTATTGGTGAAGGTTCGTGGATTGGCTCCAATGTTACAATAATGGAAGGTGCTCGGATTGGTAAAAATGTTAGAATTTTTCCCGGTGCAGTGATCTCCGCTATCCCACAAGACCTCAAATTTGGTGGAGAAGATAGTATCTTAGAAATTGGTGATAACACCGTTATTAGAGAATGTTGTACGTTGAATAGAGGTACAGAAGCAACACTCAAAACGGTAGTAGGTAAAAATTGCTTAATAATGGCCTACACACACGTTGCACACGATTGTGTAATAGCTGACAATTGCATTTTAGTGAATGCAGTGCAACTTGCTGGCCATGTAACCATCGATGAATATGCAATTGTAGGTGGTGCTGCTGCAGTTCATCAGTTTGTCAAAATTGGCGCACATACGATGGTCTCAGGAGGCTCATTAGTAAGAAAAGATGTTCCTCCCTATACTAAAGCAGGACGAGAGCCACTTAGTTATGCAGGTATAAATTCTGTAGGTATGAGAAGAAGAGGCTTTTCGCATGATAAAATAATTGAAATTCAAGAAATCTACCGATACATTTTTCTCAAAGGACTCAATAATTCAAAAGCTTTGGACCTTGTAGAACTAGAAATGGCACCTTCAAAAGAGCGTGATGAAATTGTACATTTTTTCAGAAGTTCTGATAGAGGTATTATGAAAAGTTACTCGCAGAGATAGTATGCACATTGAGGTTAAGGGCTTAGGAAAAAAGTACAATAAACAGTGGGTTTTCCGGCACCTTGACTATGAATTTAATTCCAATGCTTCTTATGCCATAACAGGACCAAATGGAAGTGGTAAATCTACACTACTACAAATTCTAACTGGATTTTTCCCTTCATCCGAAGGAACCATCTCTTACAAAGGAAACAGTTCTGAAATCATTAAAGAAGATGATTTTTTCAACCACCTGGACATTGTAACTCCCTATTTAGAGCTCATTGAGGAATTTACTTTACAAGAATTTATTGAGTTTCATTTTAAATTTAAAAAAATAAAGGTGGGGTTGAGCCTAGATGAAGTTGTATATAAAATGTACCTCGATGAGGACAGAAGTAAACTGATTGGGAATTTCTCCTCCGGAATGAAGCAAAGACTTAAATTGGGTATTGCTTTTTTCTCACAGAGTCCAATTTGTTTTTTGGATGAGCCAAGCTCAAACCTTGATGAAAAAGGAGTAACTTGGTACTTAGAAAATGTTAAAGAGGCCATAAATGATAAATTGGTGATTATTAGCTCAAATCAGGCGCATGAATATGACTTTTGCGATCATGTATTGAACATTCCAGATTTCAAATAGACCAAATGAACAAAGGATTATTTATCCTCAAAAAATATATCTATAACTGATTACTAATTGCAAAAACACATCAAATGAAGAAATTCAAATTTTTATTATTCGCACTTATTTCTATGACGATTCTGGCTTGTGGCGGCAGTGACGACACTCCACCTCCTACTGCAGAAGAATTAAAATTAATAGAAATCGCTGGTACCGGTAATGGAATAACATGGACCGCAGCATCTGTGACTTTTGAAGGAAGTCCTTCTGTTGATTTTGATGGTATGACACTTACCTTAAGAACAGCAACTAGTGGAGAAACTTATAGTTCTACTAATGGAGATCCTGTTTTCAGTTCTAGTGGTACCTTTGCACTAAATCCAACAAACTTGAATCAAATTACTATTGACGGTAATAGCAATAATGTATTCAATATCACCAACTTAAATTCGGATGCATCTCCTGCTACGATGACATTAACTGTCAACTTCACTGAGTCGGGTGGAACAATTGAAGGTACTAATGGTACTTATGTATTTAACCTTCAACATAACTAAGTACAAAAAAAAATAAAGAAAAGGCCGTCAGAAATGATGGCCTTTTTTATTTCATCTTAACTATAGTAACTCCTGCTCCTCCTCTATCAGCATGTTCGTCAGCCATTGAAGCTACTTCCTTATATTCTCTCAATTGATTTCGCACAAGCTCCCGTAAAACACCACTTCCTTTTCCATGAAGGACATTTAACTCATTCGCTCCAATCAAAATTGCATCGTCAATGTATTGCTCCAGCTTAGGGATTACTTCCTCTACCCTGAACCCTCTAATGTCTAGTCTATGAGAAAAATTAGCCATCTTATCATTCAACGAAACACCTTTTGGTAACACAATCTGTTTCGTTTCCTTCCGCTCACTTCTTGATACTTTTTCAAGCCGAGCCAGCTTCAATTTTGAAGACAAGGCACCAATTGAAATCTCAACATCTTTACCTTTCATTCCAATCACCTTACCAATTGTATCTTGCTCTTTGATGCGAACATGATCTCCAATCATGATATCACCTTTTGTGATAATCAATTCAGTCTTTACTGGTTTGATCTTCTCCGTTTTTAACTTTTTGGATTTAAATTCTTCTAAATCCAATCGAAGTGATTTGACCTTTTCTTTGTCCGCTTCGCTTTCTTTTATGCCTCTAATAATGTTCTCTATTTTAGCATTGGCCCCTTTAATCAACCTTTGAGCCTCTAGTTTAGCATCTCTTAAAATAATCTTTTCCTTATGCTCTAAATGCGCTTTTAGCTCTTGATACTGTTTGGCTGTTTCATCCAATTCCTTTTCTCTTGCGCTGATTCTTTTTTGGATCTTATCTGCTTCAACTTTCTGACTGTTCAACTGCCCTAATAATTTGTCCAAGGATACTTGCTTGACACCAACCTTAGATTTTGCCTCTTCAATGGTTTGTTTAGGCAGTCCAATTTTTTCAGCAATTTCAAGGGCGAATGAACTTCCTGGTTTACCAATTTCAAGTTGGTACAATGGCTGGAGCCTTACTACGTCATACTTCATCGCTGCATTAACCAGCCCCGCCTTTTTATCAGCAAACTCCTTCAGGTTACCATAATGAGTCGTAATTACACCCATGCTGCTCAATTGATTAAGCTGATTCAAAATTGCTTCTGCTATCGCACCTCCAAATTGAGGCTCCGTTCCTGTTCCAAACTCATCAATCAAGAAAAGGCTCTTCTTAGTGATTTGACTCAAAAACTGCTTCATATTCACTAAATGTGAACTGTAGGTACTTAAGTCATTCTCAATTGACTGTTCATCTCCAATATCAATGAAGAGGTCATTGAACACATTGAATTCAGAATCCTCATCTACAGGCACCAACATTCCACATTGGAACATGTATTGCACCAAGCCAACAGTTTTTAAACAGACACTTTTCCCACCTGCATTTGGGCCAGAAATCACGAGAATTCTATTCGAGGTTGTGAGCGCTATATTCAATGGTATTACTGGCTTTTTGAGATCCGAATGGCTCAAAAATAAAATAGGGTGTTTGGCATTTTTCCAAACAAATCCTTTGACTTCGCTCCATAATGGTTTTGAGGCACCAATTGACAACGAAAATCTAGCTTTAGCCCTTATGAAGTCTATGAGACCTAAAAATTGCACATAGCCTTCAAAATCAGCCAAATGTGGCCTTACCGTATCTGTAAGTGCCGTTAATATCCTTATTACCTCGCGCTTTTCTGCATACTGTAATTCTCTGACTTCGTTATTGATTTCAAGAACTTCTGTGGGCTCAATATAGACCGTCTGACCAGTTGAAGACTCCCCATGTATAAAGCCCTTTACCCGCCTCTTATATTCTGCTAGCACGGGAATGACCATCCTACCATCCCTTACGGTTATTGAAGTATCATCAGGTGTGAATTCATTTTTCCTGGCAGACTTCAAGATACCATCTAGCACCTTTCTTAACCTTAGCTGTTCCGCTTGAATACCAATTCTAATTCCTACAAGTCTTGAGCTAGCATTGTCTCTGAGCTTACCTCGCTCATCAAACTTTGCCGCGATCTCATTGTAAATAGTATCATCAAAGACAATAGGTTGTGTGAGCTCAGCCAAAGCAGGGTAGTTAGCTTCTTTACCTTTAAAAAATCGTAAGCATTCATCTAAGGTTTTAAGCGAGAGCACCAGATCAAAGAACTCTTCTTCTGTTAAAAAAGAATTTTCTATTCGAGCTTTCTTCAGATAAGGTGAAAAATCGATGTAATTGGAATTGGGAAAAAGAACACCTGATTCAAGAATTTGAACAAATTCAGAAGTTTGACTTAACCACTTGTCAATATTTCTTTTACTATTTGAGAATTTGATTTTTTTGACAAAACCAACCCCCAAATTGCTGACACAGTTCTCTGATAGTTCAATTCGAATTCGATTGAACCCCAGTTTATCTTCTAAGTTATTTGGGTATAGCACTTGGTAAAATTAATTTTGCACGTCTTGCTCGATCTGACCTACCCGATCTTGCCGAATTTTCAAACTGTCAAGAACAATATCATTGACACTAAGGTATAGTTCCGGACGTACCAAATAGTACTGATAACTCCTTCTATATACAAGACTGTCCATTTCATGTTTTTCGAAAATATCTCTCTCCAGTTTTTCATAAAGCACTCGCGAGGAATCCCTTCCTACAGAAAGTACGCTTACTTTTCCTTCAAGGATACGTATGTCGATCAGTAGATCAACCATCTCTGATTCGGTGAGGATTCCTTCAGGAAATCCCTCTTCACTTTTGCACGAAAAGACCAACAAAAGAACCGCCAATAAAAAAACATTTTTCACGGGTGAAATTTACTTAATTAAGTGATACTTTTAAAGCTTCATTATGGAGCATATCATTACCAAGCTAAGAAGGTACGAGATTCAGATCAGGAAAGCGATCAATTCTCGCATGCAAGGTGACTATCATTCTATCTTTAAGGGTTCAGGTTTAGAGTTTGATGGGGTGCGTGAATATCACTACGGTGATGACACCAGAAGCATCGACTGGAATGTGAGTGCCAAAGGACATGGAACTTTCGTGAAGACTTTCAAAGAGGAAAAAGAACAAACAGTTTTCTTCTTGCTGGATGTGAGTGCGTCACAAGAAATTGGTAACCCTGGAGCTCAAAAGGTAGATATCGGGAAAGAAATATGTTCGGTACTTACGTTATCAGCACTTAAAGAATCGAGCCGTGTTGGTCTGATTTGTTTCTCAGATCAAAAAGAACGGTACGTTAAATCGGGCAAGGGAACCAAACATGGTTATCATATAATTCATGAATTATTCAACCTAAAACCAGTATCAACAAAGACAAACATTAACGGAGCATTGTCTTTTACATTGGACCTTGTTCGTAAGCGATCTGTTGTTGTTATGGTCTCTGATTTTTTGGATGAAGGCTATGAACAAAATCTAAAGTCCGTTGCTAAAAGACATGATTTGGTGGTGATCCACTTGAAAGATGACCGAGAAACCAACCTGCCAAATTTGGGAATTATACCAATTTATGATCAGGAGAGTAAAAAAACCGTTTGGGTAAATACCTCGTCAAAGGAGTTTCGTAAGAAATTAGAAAAACGATACACAGCCAACAAAGATGACTTAGAGAAATTCTGTAAAAAATTTCAAATCAATTATTTGGAGATTAATACAAAAGAGAATTACGTCACGCAGCTGATCAAATTATTTAAAATGAGAAACAAAACAATCAAAAGTTTTTAGGGAAGTGAGGAGTGTTTTTATTGTTTTGTTCTGTTGTCTAACATTGTCTGGCTTTGCTCAGGACAATAAACCAAGTGGCTATTTTTTAAAGGATAGCGTGAAAATTGGTGAACCAGTACCATTCATATTCAGCTACTCTGACAGAAAAAACAGGCCCGTAATATTCCCAGACTCGCTTTACAATTTTGCTCCATTTGAATTGATTGACAAAGCCTATTTCGATACCAAATCAGATAGCATCGTAAGTATTGACAGCGCGGTATATTACTTATCCACCTTTGAGATTGATACGGTACAATATTTGACCCTACCGGTTTTTGTAATGTTAGGCGATGATAGCCTGTCGGTTTATTCCAATCAAGATTCTATTATTCTGAACCAAGTAGTCTTGCAGATGCCTGACTCTATTAATCTGGAAGAAAATGCCTTTTATCGCCCTGTCGGCTTAGAATTCAATTACCCCTACTGGATTGTGGCATTGATTACTTTGGGCGTTCTGGCATTAATCGTGCTGTTCGTGTATGGGAAAAAGATCAAGAAAAGAATTCAGCTTTATCGCTTGAAGAAGAAATTAGAAAAATTCAACCTGTCATTTGATGAGGAAATAGAGGGTTTAAATGCCGATCCTACAAAAGAAAAAATAGAGCATGTACTGATATTTTGGAAAACCTATATGGAGCGTTTAGAAAAAATCCCATACAGGAAATTAACTACCAAAGAGATTGTCACAGTGCAGCAAAACTCGAGCTTGGAAGAAACGCTTAAGTCGATTGACCGTAATATATACAGTCCGATAAAGGTGAATGCGCTTCAAAACGATTTTGAATTTTTGAAGGACTACTCTACGGACAGATACAATCACGTAACCGAATTGATACGCAATGCTTGACGAAACGGTATATAAATGGTTCTCATTAGAGTGGTTTACACCCACTGTTTTCAACTCCTTTGATTGGGAAATGGGCATTATACTCTATGCCTTACCGTTGATTCTACTCATTTTTCTTTTGAAATGGTTAATCGGCACGAAAGTAAAACAGAAATTACCTGTTGCGTTACCAAAGAAAGACATTGGAAAAAGCTATGTCTCCTACCTGCGTTTAATACCAAATATCTTATTAGCAGTAGCATTAGCCTTATTAGTAGTTGCCATGGCAAGGCCTCAGCGGACCAATGAGCAAGTGGAGCAATGGACAGAAGGGATTGACATTGTATTGACCATAGACATCTCTGAGTCGATGCAAATTGAAGATTTCAAACCCAATAGATTGGAAGCAGCCAAAAGAACAGCGCGACAATTTATCGCTGGTCGTTTTCAAGACCGAATAGGTTTGGTGATATTTTCAGGAGATGCTTATTCGCTTTCTCCTCTGACCACTGACTATGAGTTGCTCTATAATTTCATTGACAACGACATTGATTTTGATAAAATAGAAAACCGTGGAACTGCCATAGGCTCTGCGATTGCGGTGAGTACGAATCGCATGCGTGAATCTGAATCTGTAACCAAGGTGATGATTGTGCTCAGTGATGGCGACAATACCGCTGGAAACATTGATCCAATTACAGCAGCTGAATTGGCCTCCGCTTATGGGATTAAAATCTACTCTATTGCTATAGGAAAGGAAGGCAAAGTACCTTATGGGAAAGATTTCTTTGGACGACCAAATTATGTAGAAAATACATTGGATGAAACTACATTGAGAGATATTGCCAGAATCGGAGAAGGTGAATTTTACAGAGTTTCAGATGCAGCGGCACTGGAGAATGTTTTCGAATTGATTGACACCTACGAAAAGGCAGAAATTAAAGAAACCCGCTATAAGAACACGACTGACTTTTATCCTATTTACGTCAAATGGGGTTTGGCTTTTCTACTGCTTTATATGCTTTCAAAAAGCTCCTTTGTGAGTAATGTGCTTGAAGATTAAAGAATCCCTCTTTCAATCTTTTCTGTGATAATATCAAGAAAGGCACAGCGGCTTACATTTCCTGAATTATTTAGTAGAAGCTTATAGTTTAACGGGGCCAGGATTCACAAAATACATTTTTAGCTTCCCTCGGTTTTTTACCTCAAACTCACCCCGGTATTCACATTCATAATCTGATTTTATAAGTTCATATGTAGTCTCACTAATATTAATACGTCCCACTTCAGACATAGATTCCATTCTAGAAGCCACATTTACAGTATCTCCCCAAATATCATAGGCAAACTTTTTACTCCCTACCACTCCAGCCACTACAGGTCCTGAACTAATTCCAATCCTAATATCAAAATTAGAGGATTCCTTAGAAACATCCTTTTTTGCTGAAGCCACAAAATCAACCATCTCTTGAGCAACAAGGATGATTTTTTTGGCATGATCGACATCCGGATGAGGCAATCCCCCAGCACACATATAGGCATCACCAATGGTTTTAATTTTTTCCAATCCGTGCTTTTGAATGATTTTATCAAATTCTGAAAAATAGAAACTGATACTATTTACAAGCATTTCTGGTGATAAATCTTCCGCGTAATTAGTGAAGCCTTTGAAATCTGAAAAGAGTACACTTACAGCCTCATGTTTTTTAGCTACAACAGCACCAGAGTCTTTCAATTCGGTGGCCGTCTCTTCAGGAAGAATATTCTGCAATAATTTATCAGATCGATTGCGTTCATACTCTATGATTCTTTTAGTATTACTTATAAATATGGTTCTCTTATATAAGACATAAGCCAATACGCCAATTAAAAACAAGGCTACCCCAACCCCAATAGTAATGTTTTTTTGATTCCGTTCGTCTTGCCGAGACAGGTCAACTTCCTTTTGCTTTTCAGAAGAACATCGATTCGATCAATGTTTTTAGCAAAACCCAAAAAGAACAAACCCTTCTCCGCATCAGACGCGAATGGAAAACTACGCCTGTGCATCTTCATTGCTTCTCCACCCACCTTAACATCAACACGGCTGACATGTGAATTCGCAGGCATGGCATCTCCTTCCAGTTCTATACTGTCTTCTTTTGTCCGTCCAATAATCTGCTCTTGTGTTTCTACCTTATTACTGTGAAAAGATTTAAGGTCATGCACCCATTTTTGAGTAATTGCAAAGCTTCCGTTTTGATGCACTTCATCTGAACCTATCAACACTTCTGGCTTTCTTTTATCCCCTTTTGGATTTGCTGAGCCATCAACAAAACCAGTAAGGCCCCTAGAATCATGGTATCGAAACCCTTCTTGTTTAATCTCTAAGGTTAAAAATTGCGATAACAACTCTTCACTTTTTAGAGTGAAATCAAAGATCTCACTCTTTGAATGACTATGCACCCAAATAAAAACATCAGTTTGTGTTGAAGGCATTTTAAGCTCTCCAACACCATATAAGGCTTTGAATTCTCTAAGCCCATCTGGAACAACCGCACCCAATTTCTCCATGCCTGACCTACCAAAACCAACTACTAGGTGTAATTGATCTGAACCACATTCGATAATTTTGATTAAAGCCTTTTTCAATTTCAGGCTATCAGTTCCAGCATTTATGCTAAATTCTTGGCTTAAGAAACTGGTGGTTCCTTCAATAAATATTGCGTTTTGGGGCATTCCTATAGATTTTATTATGACGATGAAATTTTTAAATTGATCTAATGATTAACTGTAATCTTATGAGAATAATTCCATAAACTAAATTGAGAAATTTCTCTTTTTGACCCCAAGATTAATAAACTTTTATTGTTGACTTGTATATATTTGGTATCAGTAGTATTACAAACTTTTGATTTAATAATAGATGAAGATTAATCGGTTAATAATTACAGCGTTCGTTGCAATAATGTTTGGCACAAGTTTAAATGCCCAAATCGATGAGAGCAAACTAGGTGGCTGGTACATGTACTTTTTCAATACCACGTTCAAAAATAGTGAGTGGGGTATACAAGGAGATATTCAATTGAGAAATTGGAATGTCGCTGGTGACATGGAGCAATTACTGATCAGGTCTGGTATCACCTACAAGCCAAAAAACGCCAACATCAAATTCACACTTGGTTACGGCAATGTAACCTCTGGGGCTTATGGTGATGACAGCTCCACATCCACTGAAAGCAGAATTTATCAGGAAGCCTTGTACCCTGCAAAAATTGGGAATCGTTTTTATCTCAACCATCGTTTCCGTTATGAGCAACGTTTTGTTGAGAATCAAGATTTTAGAACCCGATTCAGGTACAATTTATTTTTGAACATCCCACTGAACAATACGGAGATGACTGATAAAACAGTTTACCTGGCTTTGTACAATGAGATATTCATCAATGGGGAACGTAGCATTGGGGATGGCAACTCCGTTGAGATTTTTGATCGAAACAGGTTTTATTATGCAATAGGTTATGTGCTTAAAAAGGGAATGAAATTCCAACTAGGTGCAATGATTCAGTCTACGGATAGCTGGACAAAGGACCAACTTCAATTTAGTTTTCACCATACATTTTGAACAAAAAAAATGGCCTAATGGAACAGAAATTTCCCCTCCCTCCCTTCACAGTTGAAACTGCCAAAGAGAAAATACAGATGGCAGAAAACGCCTGGAATAGCAAAAACCCTATAAAAGTCTCAATGGCATATACGGTGAATAGTGAATGGAGGAATAGGGATTTATTCGTTAATGGCCGTGAAGCGATAGTTAAATTTCTTAGCCAAAAATGGAAGAAAGAACAACACTATAAGCTCAAGAAGGAATACTGGGCGCATTCAGAGAATAGGATTGCAGTGCGTTTTGAATATGAATACCAAAACGAAGCTGGGAATTGGTTCAGGGCTTATGGAAATGAGAATTGGCAATTTGATGAAAATGGTCTGATGGAAAAACGCTTTGCAAGCATCAATGACTTAGCGATCTTGGAAACAGAAAGAAAACTCTAATACTATGGAAAAGGCACTTCAAACAATCATTGACGATATGCCAGAAAAAACCGGCAAGTCACTCGAAGAATGGAAAAAAATACTCAGCACAAAAGGCTTTGAAAAACATGGCCAAGCCGTGAGTTTTCTAAAAACTGAGCATGGCGTAACACATGGCTTTGCCAATACGATAGTTACCCTTTCCAAAGACAATAATGAGTTACCAGAAGATTTAGTGGCCACTCAATATGAAGGAAAAGAAGCGCTAATACCTATTTATGAAGCACTCATCACTATGTCGACTTCGTTTGGAGATGACGTAACAGTGACTCCAAAAAAAGGTACGGTAAGCATCATCAGAAAAAGACAATTTGCTTTGATCAAGCCTGCTACTAAAACAAGGATCGATCTTGGTCTAAAATTACCAGAAAAGGCACTTACTGATCGCTTAGGTAATTCAGGGTCCTTTGGCACGATGTGCACGCATCGTGTACAGTTATCAAGTACTACTGAAGTGGATAATGAATTAAAAACATGGCTTCAAGAGGCCTATGACCTATCCACGTAAGCATAATTTGATTTCTAAAATTGCCATGAATAAAGCATTCTATTTATTGTCGTTTTTGATTGCATTCACTGCTTGTGATTCTTCATACGAAGTCACAGACTTATCAGAAGTGGCCTGGATTCATGGCGCTGAAGATTGCGCTACCAATACCGACCCATTAATTCAGGTAGTTCGCTACAATGAAAACACTTGGATTCTGAGGCAAAATAAATGTAGCAACTATGAAGCTCCTTTTATGTTCCTCTTTTTTGGAAAGGAGAAAGCATTGCTCATGGATACCGGAGCAACTGAAGATGAGCAACAGTTTCCTCTCTATAAAACGGTCATGGGAATTATCGACCAATGGAACACTGAAAACAATACTTCGGTTGAATTGGTAGTTGCACATACCCATAAACATGGTGACCATTACGCAGCTGACAATCAATTTATTGGAAAGCCAAGGACAACGCTTGTCGGATTAGAAGTAGCTGACTTAATCGACTTTTTTGGATTGGAAGATTGGCCAAATACAGCAGGTTCATTTGATTTAGGAGAACGTGAATTAAAAATCATCCCAATTCCCGGACATCAATCCTCCTCCATCGCAGTATATGATGCATCAACCAAATTACTACTGACTGGTGACACTTTCTATCCCGGAAGGCTGTATGTAGACGATTGGCCTGCATTTAAAATCAGCATCAACAGGTTGGTGAGTTTTACAGAAAAGAATGAGGTGGCCTTTATTCTGGGTAACCATATCGAAATGGAATCAACTTTTGGACAGGATTACCCTATTGGTACAGTCTATCAGCCCGATGAAATGACACTTCCGTTGACCACGGCCGATTTAAAGGAATTGGCGAAAGCGAATCATAAAATAGGCGACAAAGCCATCATGGAAGTCCATGACAAGTTCATTATCTATCCCACTAATTAATAAGGCTGTAAATGGACCATCGTGAATCCCATATTGTCCCAAAGCTTCCTAAACCAATTCGCCTTCAAGATTACGGTGCAGGAATTTTCAATTTAATCCCGACCAAATCAGCATTAAAAAAGGCCATAAAGAAAAAGTACATCTTGGTGAATAAGTCAATTGCATCTACCGCAACGCTTTTAAGGGGTGGTGAATCCATTGAATTGTCTATTTCGGACAAAGCCACACCGGTTAATAGACTTGTCTTTCCGCTTGATGTATTATTGGAAGACGACTACCTGGCCATTATCCATAAACCAGCTGGTATTTTGGTAAGTGGCAATAGTTTTAAAACCATTGCCAATGCACTGTCTCAAAATGTTAAGAGAAGCAATCTTCCAGATGCCACAATTCCCCAACCAGTGCACCGATTGGATTATGCTACAACTGGTCTTTTATTGGTTGGAAAAACAAGCAGCAGTATTCAAATTATAAACAAAATGTTTGAAAATAAGGAGATTAAAAAATCCTATCTGGCAATTGCCATTGGTGAAATACCTGAAGAGGGAAGTATCACTGCTCCTATTGACGGTAAAAAATCACATTCTTCTTACTCATTGATTAATACGGTTCATTCCAAAAGGTTCGGAAAGCTCAACTTGGTTGAACTAAGCCCTAAAACTGGAAGAAGGCATCAATTACGAAAACATTTATCTGAAATCGGAAACCCGATACTGGGGGACAAAGACTATGGTAAGGAAGGATTAATCTTAAAAGGGAAAGGCTTGTATTTACATGCCCATTCTTTAAAATTCACTCATCCGATTTCTAAAAAAGAAGTATATCTAAAAAGCGACATACCAGTAAAGTTTCAAAAGATCTTTCCCGTCAGTAGTTAGTAAACTGATTTTATTGGTTTGAAATTATTAAGGCCTAATTACCTAGAATGTAATAACCAAAGCCTTCTAATACAAAATTGAATAAGCGAAGGCTGAACCCAATCAAAGCGACACCCACTACCCTGTTCATGATCTTCGTGAAGCGTGGCGTTACAATCTCACTCAGTTTGGTAGAAAAATAAGCCTTCAAAACATCCGTCAATAAAACCGTAGCAATCAAGGAAACAAAAAATGCAGTCGCTTCGTAAGTGGAATATTGAAAATTCAAGGTCACCTTACTGGCAACACTAATCCAAAAGAAAAGGACAAATGGATTAATACCATTGAGTAAAAACCCTTTTAAAATCTGTTTGTACCATTTCGCAGACTCTTCATGATGCTGTTTTGCACCTTTTAATGGAACAGACTTGAAAATCGAAGTCAAACCAAAGATGAGCATGATAGTGCCGCCTATTGCTCCTAGCCAGATATTGAAGGAGTCACTATTAGTCAGCTGTGAAATACCTAAATAGGTGATGAATATATATGCGGTATCACTGGCTGCAATTCCAATTGCCATGAAAAAACCAGCTCTGAAACCCTTCTCTAGACTGTTCTGAATTAATGAGAAAAAGACAGGACCAATTAAAATACTCAATAAAAGACCAAATAGAAGGCCATTAACTACTATATCCATAGGTACTAATTAATTGCGGCCTCCTTATCCACAAATTTATGCCAACTCTCCAGTTTTTCCTTTTTAAGTACTCTTGGAAATTTCGACTGACCGCCTTCTTTACCTTCAGATTTAAGCCAGTCATAAAAAATATCTGTAGGTAAAACATGCATTATCACATTCTTCAAAGCATGCTTTCTTTCCACTGCATAGTCATCATTCAATTCTTTCAATTTTTCATCGATGGCAAACATTAACGTATCAGGATCAACTGCTTCATCACAACCAACATACCAATGATGTGAAAATAAGCTGCCGTCAGGGATGCCTGCAACAGTAAATTCCTTTACACAAACATCCATTACCTCTGTGACCGCCTCCACGGCTTTATTCATGTTATCCACAGACAAATGCTCACCGCAAAGGCTTAAAAAATGCTTTGTTCTACCGGTAATGATAATCTCAGAATTACGCTTATCAACAAACTTAATTGTATCACCGATTAAATAGCGCCACGCACCAGAACAGGTTGAAATTAGTAATGCATACTCTTTACCTTCTTCAATCTGGTCTATCATTAATGCTTCAGGGAATTCAACTAACTCTCCATCAGCATCAAAGTTCTTTTCGTCAAAAGGAACGAACTCGTAAAAAATGCCATTGTTCAACACAAGGCGCATCGTTTTATTATTTGGCTCGGATTGAAAAGCCATAAAGCCCTCTGAAGCCAAATAGGTATCTATATAATGGATCCGTCGGCCCAACAGTTTATCAAACCCTTTTTTATAAGGTTCAAAAGCAACACCGCCATGTACAAATGCTTGAAGGTTTGGCCAAATTTCATGGATATTATCCACTTGATACCTCTCGATAATCTTCTCTACTAAGATTTGCATCCATGCTGGTACGCCAGCAATCATACCAATATTCCACTTTGGAGCATTTTCTACAATCTCCTCCAATTTGGTAGCCCAATCCCTGTTTTTGGCAATTTTAGGCCCAGGCTTCGAAAAGCCTTGAATCCACATTGGCAAGTGGCCAGTTGTAATACCACTTAAATCACCATAATGGTAATTACCAGAAAAATTGAGTTGTGTACTTCCTCCCAGCATTAACATACCGCATTGAAAAAACTTATCTGTCAATTCGTACTTAGAAAGGGTATAAATATGCCTAGTGCCCGTCTTACGAATGGCCTTAATCATATCTTTTGTAATCGGGATATATTTTGATGACGAACCGGAGGTACCTGAGCTCAAGGCAAAAAACTTAGTTTTACCAGGCCACACCACATCTGGCTCGCCTGCCCTCATTTTTTGCCACCATTTTTCGTCTATCTTATCATAATCACAAGCAATAACTTGCTGCTTGAACTTTTCAAAAAATGCATGGGGGCCATCGTTCCTAAATTCTTCTAGGACAGACACAAAATCATATTCTCTCCCAATTTGAGTATTGCGAGCACTAATCAATAATTGAGAAAGTTCTTGTTTTTGCAAGTCATACGGGGACGTAAAATCTTGCTCAAGTGTCTCCCTCAGTTTAATCCCTTTCTTTAGTATAGTTCCTAAAATCGGCATCTAAATAATTAAATTCTAACAGCTTTTTCTTTTTAATATGGCCAAGCTTTAAAAGGTTTTAAGCTAAATTAGCCCCTCTTTAAGAATTATAAAGATAATACAAAACCTAAGTTTAAAGAAGGTCATTAGCATGAGTATTCATAGCAATTTAGAAAAATACCAAGAGATACTTAAAAAATACGAAGCTAGGCTCATTGCTGTCAGTAAGACTAAGCCGAAGGCTGATTTGTTACAGGCTTATGAGGCCGGGCAACGTGAGTTTGGGGAAAACAAAGTCCAAGAGCTTGCAGACAAGGCTCAAACATTGCCACAGGACATAAATTGGCATATGATTGGCCATCTGCAAAGAAACAAAGTCAAGTACATCGCACCCTTTGTTAAGCTCATCCATTCCGTTGACAGCGACCGTCTACTCAAAGAAATTAATAAGCAAGCCTTAAAAAATGACCGTGTGATTGACTGCCTTTTACAGGTATATATTGCTAAAGAGGAAACAAAATTCGGATTTTCTGAGGTTGAATTAAAAGAGTACTTGTTATCTGAAGCTTTTGGGGAATTACAAAACACAAGAATCACTGGCTTAATGGGGATGGCGACCAATACTTCTGATCAAAATCAAATAAGAGCTGAATTCAAACATCTCAAATCTATTGCTGAGGAATTGAAGTCTGAATTGGGGTCCGATGTTGTTACACTCACTGAACTTTCAATGGGAATGACTTCAGATTATCAAATAGCACTTGAAGAAGGAAGTACGATGGTGAGAATTGGATCTGCCATTTTTGGTGCCAGAAATTATAATCCAGAAGCATGACAGCCAAATCAATAATTAAAGCGGCCGGTGTTTTTGCATTACTAGGCGTAGCAATAGGTGCATTTGGAACACATAGCTTAGAAGCTCTTCTTATCGAAAATGATCGGCTAGGCACTTTTGAAACGGCCACCCAATATCAATTTTACCATGCTGCGGGCTTGTTTATTGTTGGACTATTAATGTTGAAAGCAGAGCATAAATTTTTTCGATTTGCTGCAATTGCATTTATTGCTGGTATAATTATTTTTTCGGGATCACTTTATGCACTCTCTATTACAGACATTTCGGTACTTGGAGCTATTACTCCGATTGGAGGTCTCGGTTTCATGTTAGGTTGGCTTTTCTTACTACTCGGGGCTCATAAATCCCTTTAGACTTTCTAACTTTAAAAAAAACGCTGATGGAAATTCACCAAGTAGAGTTCCTTTGTAGCCCGGGTTACCGCAGTGTATAACCATCGAACATAATCTTGGTCTATCATATCTTCTTTCAAGAATCCTTGGTCAACAAAAACAGCATTCCATTGCCCTCCTTGAGATTTATGACAAGTCAAGGCATAAGCAAACTTCACCTGTAGCGCATTTAGGTAAGGATCTTTCTTGATCGCTTTTATGCGGTCAACTTTGGGTGTTACATCAGCATAATCATCGCATACCTGATCATAGAGTGATTTGTAGGATTCATTTGGCATTGATGCCTCTGGAGTATAGAGGGTATCCAAAATCACCTTGCCTTCGAATGGCTCTTGATCGGGATAATCTAACAGCCGCAACATTAGTGTAGCAAATCGAAGTCCATAAAGCTCTTCAAACCGCACTATTTTTTGTACCTCCACAAAATCACCATTGGCCAAAAATCCAGCAGGCGCATCTTCTGGCAAGAAAAAATAATTATTTCTGACAATCATTAAATTGTCGCCCGCTTCAAGTTCATCCTCTCTAAATTGAATGGCCCTTCGGATATATTGGTTGTACTGCACTGCATTTTTATTCGATCTGCAGATTATCACAGTATTCTCAGTACCATATTTGTCATAAGCATAGCGCAGACCATCTTCCAATCGCTCTCCCGTCATTCTGAAGATGTCCTTAAATTTATTGGTGATGAACCGTGGGAGGGTTTTATCCTTCAACAGTTCATTCCTCAAATTGGTAGCATTAAATAGAATCCCTGACTCTCGCTCTTGACGCATTACTTCTGTCAACTCTATGGATGCAGCATCCATTTTAAAGTTGGCCCTCAAGTAATCCACTTCTAGTGCAGGGCTTTCAGTACTCCCAACGGGCGGTAATTGTGCCACATCACCAATTAATAACAGCCGATTATTTTCCTTGGAAAACACAAAATCGACCAAGTCAGTCAACAGTCCATTATTTCCATAATCAGATGAATCCGAAAGCATTGAAGCTTCATCTACAATAAAAACCGTATTGGTATGATAGTTCTTTTGACTCTTGAACTTCAGCCCCCCTCCAGGCTCGGCTACCTGATGAAAAATCTTTTTATGGATAGTAAAAGCAGCCCGTTTTGAATAGCCTGCCATCACTTTGGCTGCCCTTCCTGTAGGAGCCATTAAAACATACTTGAAATTAAAAAAAGGCAACATTTGGACTACAGCACTCACCATAGTTGTCTTTCCAGTACCTGCATAACCCCTAATCAGCAATGTTGGTTTCTCCACTTTTTCTTTCAATAAGAATTCGTTGAAAAGTTCGAATAGTTGCAACTGACCTTTCGTAGGTTCAAAAGGAAATTTTGTTGTTAATATTTCTGAAGGTTTCGCCAATTAGTCTTTATTGCTAGGAATGTCTCCAGGGAAAATTGTGACCATGCTCGTACTTGCCTTGGCGATTAAAGTTTTTTTATCCCCGTTAACACACCAAATTTCAGCTTCACAAAAGTTAATTTTTTTACCCTGCTTAATTACAGTACCTATTGCATGTAACTTCTGACCAATTCCAGGATTAAAGTAGGAGATCTTTAATTCTCCAGTAACCACATGACAAGCCTCAGGAACAGCAGTATAGGCTGCAAAACCTGCGACAACATCGGCCAAGGAAGCCGTAACTCCCCCGTGTACCATTCCAGCTTGTTGAAGATGCTCTTGTCTTAACTCAAGCCATCCTTCGGTACGCCCTTCCTCAATCACTGTCAATTTGAAACCGACTAATTGCATGAAATACTGCCGCTCAAAAAACTTCTCGATTCTGACGCGAAAATTAGGATTGAAAACTTGTATCATATCTTACCTTTGGACAAATATATTGATTTGATCCATCAAGAATTAATGTCGCGCATCGAAAAAAATATTGAAAGTTTTTACGGCCAAAGGTTGAGGGTCAGAGTTTGTGGTATTCTAGTTATTAAGAATAAAATATTACTGATTAACCATTCGGGTTTAAATGAGTCGAATTGCTTTTGGGCACCGCCAGGAGGTGGAATGGAATTCGGGGAAAGTACAGAAGATTGTTTGAAAAGAGAATTTCTTGAAGAGACTGGATTAATAATTACTGTGAATCAATTTCTTTTTGTACACGAATATTTAAGTCCTCCACTACATGCCATTGAATTGTTTTTTGAAGTGGGTAGTCCTTCGACTAACATCGAAACAGGTTCAGATCCGGAATTTAGTGCCGAACATCAAATTATAAAAGAAACAGCGTTTTTAGAATTTGATATGCTCAAAAATGAACCAAAGGAAAATTTGCATCGAGTTCTACATGAAAATGATGAAGAATTTAAAATAATTAAACAAAAAGGTTATTTCAAATCTCATTAGAAATGCCTAACATAGCGACCTAATTTATTATGGATTACCTAAATAAATAGTTATAATTGTAAAAAGACAACCTTTTAAAATGAACCTAACTAAAATATTAACCATAGTTTTCTTTCTAGGCGCTGCAGGTGCTGGGTATGCTTTGTATGATGGAATTAATTCTACTATCGAAAAAGCCAAAGAAATTGAAAGAGTAGAAAATGTTGTCAAAGCCAAATTGGAAATGATTCGAAGTGCACAGAGCGCTTATCAAGGAACTCATGGTGATTATGCCGATTCTTGGGAGAAATTAATCAGTTTTGTTGATTCTGGTAAAATTTGGTTGATCCAGAGGACAGAGAAGATTACAATGCTAGCCTACGGTGCTGAAAAATCAGAATTCATTTATGACACCCTGGGATTTAGAATGGTAAGAGACTCTTTATTCAAAAGTGATACCTATCCAAATTTTAATCCAATGAGTCTACCTGAACTTCCACATGCACCAGGTAAATATTTCTCTCTATATGCACGTGACTCTGTTCGTTCAGGTGTAAATGTTGATTATTTAGAAGTAGTCGATGTGTTTCCTTATGACAGAACAAGAAGTGAAGACAATGACATACCGAACAGAAGATTCTTGCGATTTGGTTCACGTACAGAAATTACCACTGCAGGTAACTGGTAGTTGATTCGCGTTTAAATGTGAGCACTATTAATCCAGCAACAAAAAAAATAATTTATAAAGATGACAGATTGGACGTTGATCAAATAGATCAATACAGTCTGTCATTTTTCATTGGCTCCACCTCTATACAACTCACTGTATTTGATGAGAAGAAGAAGCGACTCTTACTTTATGAGCGTCATGACAGTTCCAACAAATCGGTAGTTGATGTGCTTAAAGCAATTCACAAAGAGCACATTTTAATCTCAGCTGGCTTTTGGCAATCAGTGCGGGTCAATATCGGATCGCAACAATTTAGTGTTGTTCCTTCTGATCTATTTAGCTTCGAACATCAATTCGACTACATAAAATTGAATAGCCCTACTGACCCTAATCTTGATGCTTATAGAAGTGTTACTTATGATCCGTTCGGAATTGCCTTTGTCTTTGTAATTAAGAAAGATGTTGTAAAATGGTTTAGCGACAAATATTTTAATACTGACGTTAGACATTCACATAATGGGGTGAACTTTTTATCCATGGTTGACAAACAATTGGATAAGAAGAGCAGTACTGGGATTTTCATTAACCTTAGTGAAGATGAAATGCAAATTGCAGGAATAAGCGATGGCAAATTAGAAGTCTATAATCAACTGACCATAGGCAATCCTGAGCAACTCGTGAAATTTGTATTGTTAACCATTAAGCAGTTCAGTAATCTTGGTCAATCTGCTAAAATTACGCTCTGGGCTGAAAAAGATAGAATGATTGAATACAAGGCCGTTTTCGCTAAGTATTTTAAAAATCTCAACATTGGAGACAGACCGAAAATAAAACTGAGTACTCAATTCAGTGATTTAAAGTCGTATGAAATTGCTGATGTACTTTCAGTCTACGCCTGATCTCTTCAAAAAACCTTAATTTAGACTTATAATTTATGTCTATGAAAAGAATTGCACTCTTCCCCGGTTCATTCGACCCCTTTACTAAAGGGCATGAAGATATTGTTTTGCGTGGTCTAGAGATATTTGATGAAATAATAGTGACGATTGGTTTCAACAGCAATAAATCTAGGCACTTTCCTGTGGAAGACATGAAAGAGAAAATCGAAGCGCTTTTTATGGGCAATGATACCGTTTCTGTTAAGATCTACAATGAATTAACAGCAGAGTACGCCAAGAAATTTAATGCCAATTTCTTATTAAGAGGACTGAGAAATACGACAGATTTTGAATACGAGAATAGCATCTCACAGGTCAATAGGCATTTAAACAAAGAATTAGAAACAGTCTTTTTAATTACCTCTCCAGAGTATGCTTCTGTGAGTTCTTCAATTATTAGAGAAGTTCATAAGTATGGAGGAGACGTAAGCGATTTTATTCCTTATGAGCTTTAAGCATGTGTTTAAAGAATTTGTTATAGACGTATTGGATTGACCTGTATGATGTATAAAGGGCAATACTCACCTCCTTTTTGTTCATCCATTTCACTTCATCTATACCCTCATCCAATTGTGGTTTCATTTTGGAATCATCAATGCATTCCATATGATACCAGGTCGTCTTTTTCAAAATATCTCTATCCTTCTGCACATAAGTATGCCAGGTCACACAGACTTTATCTAAAACTTCAACCTCAACATTACATTCTTCCTCCACTTCTCTTTTCGCTCCTTCAATGGTCAATTCTCCCTTTTCAATTTTTCCTTTAGGTAAATCCCATTTATCCAGGCGATAAATCAAAAGTGATTTCTCTTTATGATAGACTATCCCCCCACCAGCTTCTATGATCTTAAACTTGCTCTTTATAAACTTTATAGCATCAGTGTAATCATCCGTAGTCAGCGTAACTGACTCAAGGGCCTTGGGCTTCTTGTGATGTAGAATGAACAAAATTGATTTGATCATGCCTTGACTGGCATTGAGAATCAGAATGTTACCCTTAAACTTTTTTTCATTTATGAGTATGACATCGGTATCCAAAACCAGATCAAAATGATCTGTGTTTTTGACGTCTTCTGACCTTTTTATTCGTAGTGGTTTGTCTTTGATATAAATCCGCATCGGATTGTTTCAATATTTAACACAATATGAAGAAAAATTCTTTGTGTAGACAAATTATGAATCAACATATTTCGAAAAAATTTCCATTAAATTCGCAATATGAAAAGTGGCCAATCAAAAAAAAATATTGCTCTAAAAATTGCATCTGATCTATTAAGTATCGGTGCGATAAAACTCAACAAGGAAAACCCTTTTAATTGGGCTTCAGGATGGAAATCTCCCATCTATTGTGATAACCGACAATCACTTTCATTTCCTGAGATCAGAACATACATAAAAAATGAATTGGCCAAGGTTGTTAAAAATAAATACCCAGACGCTGAAGCCATCGCTGGAGTTGCTACTGCTGGAATTCCACAAGGCGCTTTAATCGCAGAAGCGCTGAACCTTCCATTCATCTATGTGCGATCTAAAGCAAAAGGACATGGCATGACCAACTTGATCGAAGGAAAAGTGGTAGCTGGCCAAAAGGTTGTAGTTGTTGAAGATTTGGTTTCTACTGGTGGAAGTTCTTTAAAAGCCTCTGCTGATTTACAAGCTTCAGACATCGAAGTTTTGGGTATGGTTGCGATTTTCACCTATGGATTTAAAATCGCTGACGACAATTTCAAAAACGCAAATATCGAATTGACCTGTTTAAGTGATTACTCTGTAATGCTAGAGAAGGCACTTGAGATGGGCTATATCGCTGCTGATGCTGTCCCTTCTTTGGAGAAATGGAGGAAAGATCCTAGTACTTGGAATGGCTAATGCCTTTTGATTTAATTAAAATTTCTCTTCAACGCCAAGACCGAAAAGTGCGAAATCATATTTCACAGGATCTTGGGGATCGAATTCCTTCAAATTATTTGTTAATGCAACAGCTGTTTGCCAATCGGTTTGTTTCCTAGAGATCAAACCAAGTTTCCTACCTATCCTGTCAACATGTACATCACAAGGGCAAATGAGTTGGTTCATCTGAATCTTGTTCCATAGGCCAAAATCCACTCCATTATCATCCTTTCTAACCATCCACCTCAGGAACATATTTAAGCGCTTACAAGCTGATTTACGAGCAGGCGTAGCAATATGCTTTTTAGTGCGATCGGGTGCGTCTGGAAGGCTAAAAAATTGATTATGAAATTCAATTAAACCAGTTTCAATGTTTACATCCTGTTCGTGTACTCCAGTTATAAACGCTGCCTCTAGTGACTCATGGGTTTTATAAAAATTCTGAAGAAATGAAATAAAGTAAAGCGTATCCGTGGCATTAAAAGTCCGATGTTTAAACCCCAAAAACTTCTTTAAATCATTCTCTGAATGGTTAAGAATAAAGTCATGCGGTGCATTGTCCATTGACCGGAACAGTTCTTCACATTTATTGATAATTGTTACCCGCTGCCCCCAAGCAAGAACCGCAGCCCAAAAGGCCGTTATTTCAATGTCTTGCTTTTTTGAGTACTGATGAGGTATTGAAATCGGGTCATTTTCGATGAAATTCGGTTGATTGAATTGCTCAACCTTGAGGTCTAGGAAGTCCTTTAAATCCTCAAAAGAAGTTTTGGATACCACTAAAGAAAATAACTCAATTCAACTAAAAAGCGGTTATCTAAGGCCTTCAATTGGTCATAAGCACGCTTGTTGATTTTGATAATCACCTTTTCGTTATCACCCGTATCTGGTAGTTTACCTATCACCCTGACATAGACCGTAAGGTCATTCATCGTATTTCTAATCTTGATTACTGTTCCAGTCGGAGCAGTTCTGTGTAATGCTAAAAATTTCGTGGTGGCCTCTCCACCTTCAATCAATTCCGCAATACCTTCTTCAAGCAACTCCTTAAATGGAGAGCTTGACAACTCATCCGATGGATCAGGAATAATCACTTCAGGTGTATCTACTGTCATAGTAATCGTAGAATCTTGCACAACCTCAATTTCTTTCAATGGCGCTTCTTCTGGTGTTGCTACTTCCTTAGCAGTACCTTTTTTAATCACCAACACTTGCCCTACCGAAAGGCTGTTTGACGACATATCATTTAACTTTTTCACTTCGTCTAATTGCACACCATATTTAGATGCGATGGCAAAAAGCGTTTCCCCTGACGCTACGGTATGCGTAACATTCGAAGGGTTTTCTAATAATGCTTTCCCGTATGGGATTTTCAAAATCTGGCCCACTTGCAAACCATTGGTTAAAGCAGGGTTTTCTTTATTAATGGCATCAACAGTTGTTCCGTACCTTCTCGCTAAAGAAAAGAGCGTTTGCTTTGAAGTCACCTTGTGAACAACCAGAACTTTCCCTCCTTCTCGCTCCATTCGTAAAGAATCAGATTGAGCATTTAGACCATAATTGGCCAATAACAACATAACATATAGAAAAGCTAATTTTCTCATTAATTCTCAATTAATAAACCTGACAAGAGGTTCTTATTTCTAACAAATATAAGTGCTTCATTGACGATAAAAAAAGTATCTGACGCAAGGCCCTTTAAACTTGAATCGAGCACATATGAATCAAGTAACTCCATTTTATCGTTAAGAATGACCAATGTATTGACAAGGTCATCATCGCTTTTTTCGAAATATGAAACGATTATACTAGCCTTATATTCTAGATAATCGCATGCTCCTACTATTTCAACATTAAACTGTAGCTTCAAAAATTTTGCCACAGATTCAAAAGCTGTTGAATCATCCCCATAATGCAACGGATTATGATTCAAATTAGGTATTAATGCAGCTGATTTTTTTTGTGTGATATCAGGGAGTTTCTCGGCAGTTGAAAAACTACCCTCCTTTATATTTATATCGATTAATTCCTTCTTCTCAGTATCTAATTTTAAACAGACGATACTTCCTTCGTTCAATAGAACCGGATTAACTTGGTCAAATGCCCATATAACACTTCTATCCACAATATTAAATCCAAAAAGTGATTTCTGCTCTAAGTCTTGGCTGTCAGCATAAGTGTGGAAAACAATCACATCATTGAAAAAATGGGAAACTCCGATCCACCATGCCTCTTCAAATACAATGTCTCTCCATAAAAATGTATTACTTGATAAATCAAACAGATTGAAGGCCACCTCTAATTTCTCTTTATCTCGAGTGGAAATCAAAAGGTAATTACCATTAAGGTGCATTTCCCAAATAGGTGCTTCAAAAGCTTCTGAAAAAATAAGAGGTAATTTCACTGCCAGATTGAATCTTTGTAATTTGAACAAAAATAGGGTTTTGAAATCTAATCAAAGGATGAAAAAGAGCATTAAAAAAACATTATTATTCCTGCTATTCGGACTCTTCGCTTTCAGTATTTACGGAAGCGCTTTTCAGGACGATACAAGGAAAAAAGTATTCATCGTTGAAATTCGAGACAATATTGACCCACGGATGAACCGCTATGTAGAATTGGCACTTTCTCAAGCCACTGCTCTTAATGCCGACATTATAATTGTTGACATGGATACTTATGGTGGCGCAGTCAATGATGCCAACGACATCCGTACGCGGTTATTAGAGTATGAAAAACCTGTTTGGGTATTTATTAATAATGATGCCGCATCTGCAGGTGCTTTAATCTCAATAGCCTGCGATAGTATTTACATGGTTCCAGGGTCCAATATTGGAGCAGCCACGGTAGTCAATGCACAAGGAGAAGCCGCACCGGATAAATACCAGTCTTATATGCGCTCAATTATGCGTTCTACCGCTGAAGAAACAGGCAGAGACCCGCTTATTGCCGAAGGAATGGTGGATGATCGGGTAGAGATCGAAGGCGTTACTGTAAGTGGTAAAATCATCACCTTTACTTCCAAAGAAGCAATTGAGAATGGCTACAGTGAAGGAGAAGTAGAAAGCATCGAAGACATCCTTGAGATGAATAATATTGAGCGTTATGAGCTCATCAATTACGAAAAGAGCTGGGACGAAAGCATCATTGCCTTCTTTTTAAACCCGATGGTAAGTGGGATTTTAATTTTAGTAATCACCGCTGGAATTTTCTTTGAATTACAGACACCGGGGGTTGGTTTTCCTTTAGCCGCGGCTGGACTTGCATTGATATTTTACCTCACCCCTTATTATTTGAATGGGCTTGCAGCCAATTGGGAAATCGCAGTATTCTTTGTCGGATTAGCCTTGATTGCCTTAGAAGTCTTTGTGATTCCTGGCTTTGGAATTGCAGGAGTAGCAGGGATAATTTGTACCGTAGGTGCGCTCATTCTTGTGATGCTAAATAATGATAATTTCAATTTTGACTTTGTGCCTTCCGGTGACATTATGATTGCCTCCTCTGTTGTCCTTGCCGGAATGGTAGGCTCAGTTTTGGCCCTTTTCTTCTTCGGTTACAAATTCACACAGTCAAAAATGTTTCGAAGAGTTTCACTTCAAGACACACAGGACAGTTCGAAAGGCTATTCTTCCAATTTCAGAGCTGAATCTATGATTGGAGCTGAAGGAATAGCTTATACGATCCTAAGGCCAAGTGGAAGAATTGAAATAGCAGACGAACTTTATGACGCTTATACACGAGGAGATTTTATTGAAAAAGGTCAAAAGGTAAGAGTCATTAGTCAAGAAGGGAGTTCACTTAAAGTAAAAGCCATTTAATCTATGTCAAACAATACCAATTTTAGTGCAGAAAGCTTGATGATGAGTTTTGGGCATGATCCATCACTAGTAAGAAACTCAATTAAAAATCCAATTTTTCAGACCTCCACTTTTGAGTTTACAACGGCAGAAGAAGGCAAATCATTTTTTGCAAGAGCTTATGGCGATAGTGATATCAACGAGAAAAATGAGAGCCTAATCTATACCCGCCTCAATCATCCCAATCTAATCACTGCTGAAAAAAGACTTGCACTGCTTGATGGAACTGAAGACGCTGCATTTTTTGAAAGTGGGATGGCGGCCATTACCACTACACTCTTGGCATTTGCCCAAAGTGGTAACTTAATACTAATATCTAGCCCGCTTTATGGAGGGACTGATGCCTTTATCAAAAACATTTTACCTCGTTACGGAATAGAATATTTAGTTTTTGATCCTAGAATGACAAAAGATGAAATCATTGATTTAGTTAATGATTATCAGGGACCTGCACAGTTATCGATGATCTATATTGAAACGCCTGCCAATCCAACAAATAGCCTGATTGACATTGAAATGATGGCCGAAATTAGAGATCATTTTTCTGAGGATGACAATATTGTTTTGGCAGTAGACAATACCTATATGGGACCGCTGTTTCAGCAACCTCAAGAGCATGGCGCTGATCTCATTCTTTATTCGGCCACCAAATACATAGGTGGACATAGCGATTTGATCGCTGGTGCTTGTTCTGGAAGTAGAAAATTAATGCTTCGACTCAAAGGATTACGGAGCAATCTAGGTTGTATGGCATCTCCACATACCTCTTGGCTCATCTGCCGGAGTTTGGAGACGTTGCATTTGCGCATGGAGAAGCATGCCAAGAATGCGAAAGAAGTTGCGACTGTATTGAATAATCACCCTAAGGTCAATAATGTTCTGTACGTAGGAAATTTAAAACCTGGCGATCCTTATTTCGAGGTTTATCAAAAACAATGCAAGTCAGCCGGGGCAATGTTGGCATTTGATATTAAAGGGGGCGAAAAGGAAGCGTTTTTGTTTCTAAACAATTTAAGGCTGATCAAGCTTGCTGTCAGTCTTGGTAGTACAGAGACGTTAGCTTCACACCCCGCCACAATGAGCAGCTCTAATATTCCTGAAGCTGATCGGATAGCTTTTGGCGTTACATCCGCTATGATAAGACTCTCTGTAGGAATCGAAAATCCAGATGACATAATTAAGGACATTAATCATGCGTTAGACCAAGTTTGATGGACAAAAGTCTTTTTGATAGAATTGGTGAAGAAAACATCTTCAAACTTGTTGATGATTTTTATGCAGGAGTTGAAGCTGATGAGTTAATTAGAAAACTATATCCTGAAGATTTGTTGCCTGCCAAAAACCGTTTGAAATTATTCCTCATTCAAGCCTTGGGTGGAAGAAAAACCTATACGGATGAGCGCGGGCATCCCATGTTAAGGCGAAGGCATTTTCAGTGGAAAATTGGTGAAGCTGAGGCGACACATTGGCTGAAGAATATGAAATCCGCTTTGGACAAAGCCAGCTTCCCAGAAAAAGAAAAGGATGAATTCTGGAAATACATCTATGGTGCAGCACTGCACATGATAAATCAGTAATTAACGACAATCTTAATACGAATGTAAATGTCAGATTTTTAAATAAATCTGACATTTTTTTGTCTTTTACTTTAATAAAAATACTACTAAAAATATTGGCCTCACAGTAATACCGCACCAAATAAATAATTAATTCATTCATTATCCATACCTTAAGTAATTATAAAACCAATATTCTGTTAAAAACACGAAACTGACACAACCAAAACCGACCAAAATGAATAGCAAAACAAAAAAGTCAAGGAGAGCGTTTCTAAACAAATTGGCAATGACTGCTGGAGCAACCGCAGGTATAGCCGCAATTCCCACTGCAGTAATGGCAACCAATCCATTCTTAGATAGTACAGCCATGGCTGATGCTGATGAATGGTTTAAAAAAGTAAAAGGGACACATCGTGTGGTATATGATGCACCTGCACCTCATGATAGTTTTCCATTCATATGGAATTGGGCCTTTATGCTTACCAACAATCAAACTGGAACCAAAGATGAAGACATGACCGCAATGGTGGTTTTGAGACATCATGCGATTCCGTTTGCTTTCAAGGATGCCATCTGGAAAAAATATCCGTTTGGTGAAACATTTGGGGTCACTGATTTGAGAACAGGATCAAAAGCAACAAGAAACACTATATGGGACGCCAAGGATGGTGACTATAGCATGCCCGGAATTGATGGCATTAAAGCGCAGCAAGCGAGAGGTGCGATGTACTGCGTTTGTGAACTAGCAATATCCGTATACAGCGGAGCAATGGCAGGACAGATGGGCTTAGATCCGGAAGTTGTTAAGAAAGAATGGATGGATAATTTACATCTCGGAATCCAACCAGTACCTTCTGGTGTCTGGGCATTAGGCCGAGCACAAGAGCATGATTGTAAGTATATTTATGCTGGAGGCTGATAAAGAAATCAACTCAAAATAGGAATCCCGAATCAAAAGATTAATTCGGGATTTTTTTATACCAATGTTTTTTAAGAGAACTTGAACATTTGAATTAATTTGTCGTTCGAATTTCATTTTAGGGAAGTAGACAACAATTAATCTTAAAATCAGGTAGGCAATAGTTAAAAAATGGGTCTTTTAATGAAAATATATTCGATTTATGGCCTGATAGTATTTGTCCTAATATTCCTCATTTTACTTCCTTTTTTTCTAATGGCCATGTTTATTAAACCATTTGAAAAAATGGCCGCTACTCTCAATCACATTTGGGCGAAGATGTTTTTTTTCTTTATGTTTTTAAATAAAACATCAGTTTCCTATGAAGAAAAACTTGATAAGAATCAAACCTATATTTTTTGTGCCAATCATGCTTCCTATTTGGACATACCTACGGTTGGACTGATAAATCATAACTTTAAATTCATAGGAAAAAGCTCCTTGAAAAAAGTGCCGCTTTGGGGCTATATGTATGGAAAAATTCACATTCTGGTGAATCGAGATAGCATGAAAAGCAAATACGACAGCCTTCAAAAGGTAAGGGATGCATTGAATAAAGGCTTCAGTGTTGTATTTTTTCCTGAAGGTGGAATTGTAAGTAAAAAATCACCTCAAATGGCGAGGTTTAAAGAAGGTAGTTTTCGATTAGCAGTTGAAGAGAACATTCCAATAGTCCCATTAACAATTCCTTTCAATCATGAAATTTTACCTGATGAAATGCCGTTGAATATTAGATTAGGCAAAATTTCTATCAAGGTGCATAAACCCATTTACCCTGAAAGCAATTCTGACAAAGCCGTTAAAGACCTTAAAGAGAAAGTTGCCAGAATTATGCAAGAAGAAATAAACAAAGAAAACAACCTCTCAAGTTGAAAGACAGCCTTGATGTTCGCGCATTTAAAATTATAAGCAAGCTGCTGATCATTCTTGTCATTGGCAGTTTGGTCCTTTTTTTTTATGCAGCACTTACCGGTACAGATTTGGTGCTTCCCTGGCAAACCAATGTCACGTATTTTCCAAAGCCTGTCTTTTTAGAATACTTTAAAGCTCAAAGCCAGTCTATTGGATTTTATGTCGATCAGTATATCAATTGGCAACATTATGGTGTTGGAAACATGCGATCTATCGAATGGCCAACTTATTTACTTCTGGGAACAGTACTGCTTTGCTTGCTTTTCATTTGTACTGCCGTAACCTATTTCAAACGATTCTGGTATTTGGTAACGCTAGGTGTTTTAATAGTTTTAATAATTCAGTTTAAACTTGATGAACTATTACTTTGGGGAGATTATGGCAACTATTTGGCATTGGGTATTCTAATTATTAGCACCTATTTCTTTCATTCAATAAAGCCCAACACCTCTCTTTCAATCAGGCTTTTAGTCATTGGTTTGCTCATAGGCTCATTTGCAATTATTGCCTCTTTATTCGGTGAGGCAACATCAACAGGACTTACCGCCATCAGTTATGGGCTTCAGTTACCAGTCATTTTGGCCTTGCTTTTCATGGTGTTTGTCGCGGGTGAAAACATCTATTCAATTTTAAAAGTCACGACTGCAAAAGGTGGAAGCGGGAAAAAAAATCTATTCCATTTCATCACTTTTGGAATTATCTATAATGGCGTTTTGATTCTTTTATTCCTTAACAAAAGAGGAGAAATTGACTTTGAATTGACCTTAATAAATCCGTATATCGTCCTTATAATATCTGCGATTTCAGCCTACTTTAGTTTCGATCTCCGGCTCGAAAAACAAAAAGGAATCATCCCCTTGACTTTATTAAAACAATGGGTTTACTCTATGCTCTTTGTTTGTATGCTAACACTTATTGCCTTTGCAAAACTAACTGCCAATGACCCATTAATTGAAGCATTGGAATATGGAATAATAATAAGCCATTTGGCAATGGGTAGTGCTTATTTTATTTCATCATTCGTGAACTTCACTCCCCTTATCCTTCAAAATCTCAACGTGTCTAAGGTGTATTATAAGCCAACTGTCGCCCCTAATTTCTTAATTGGATTGGTGGCTTTTGCAGCTACAGTTGCGTTGGTTTTCTACGTGAATATATATCCCTATTATCAATTAAAAGCTGGCTTATACAATGCCCTTGGCGATGTAAGTGAGCAGAAGGAAAATGATTTATTGGCAGAACAATATTATAAGCAAGGTGTCGCGATAGACTTTGTCAATTTTAAATCAAACTTTCAAGTTGCGAAGTATGACAAAGAAAATAAAAACCCTGTTGGAGTTATTCAAAGCATGCAAAACACTTTTTTTAAAAACAGTTCTGGAAAAGGTCATGTCTCGCTAGCCAACTACTATAATTCTCAAAATCAACAATTCAATACGCTCTTCGAGCTAAAAGAGGCCAAGGAAAAACGCATTAGTAAAGAAGTAAATAATAACCTTGCTTTTACTTATCGTCAACTCACCGCTTACGATAGTTCCTATTTGATACTAAAAGCAAATCAAGAAATTCATAATGACCAGCTAGCCAACTCAAACCTTTTGGCATTAGGTACCGAATTACCGAGCATCATTAATTCTGACTCTTTAATTTTTGCAATGTCTACTAATGACATAAGAACTAAAATTAATGCAGCTGCATTGGCCAACTTGAATGGCACTAAAACCAATTTTAGTATTGAATTGGCTCAAGATACTTTTTTACTTCAGGATGATCTTTTTTACTTATTCAATTCAAGTCTGAATTTGGGAGGTAATGCCGATAGCACTAAAATTGATGCCCTCGATTACTATTTATCAAACCCTTATAATGGAGCACTTAAAAAGCACCTATTAAAAGCCAAAGCGATACAACTTTATGAACTTGGACAAGTAAATCAAGCATTTCAAATTATTGAGCTTTTGGTGGTAATCGATAATCAAGAGTCCGCCAATTACAACTTTATGCTTGGAGTTTGGGCATTGCATCAAAATCAAAGGCAACTATCAAAGGATTTTCTCAAAACTGCAAGTGAACAAGGCTTTGATCAGAAACAAATCAGCAATATTCAAAGTGCCGTCTTGAATATCGAAATCCCTTCCTTTTCGAGTCCTGTACAATCTAATTATGAACAAATTAAAAACAGCGCAGCTATTGAGCAGCTTAAATTAATTGCAACTGCCAACGCTTTTGACGAAACAACTACGCTCGCAGTAATCGAAGCCCTTCGTGATCGAGGTGTCAGCAATCAAGATTGTTATGATATTTTTGTCGAAGCACATAGAATCAACAAATACTCCATTCCAATTTTTCAAGAATACATATTGTCGGCAGTTGATACTGGCCTTTCTAAATATGCTTTAGAGGGCCTTCATGAATTATCGCAATTAATGCCAACTAACGTATTTGAAAATTTCGAGGATTTTGTAAAAAAACGAATCGAACAAAGAAGAAATCAAATTTTTTGAATCGTACTTTATACTAAAGGAATACCTATAATCTGAGTGGAAATCCGCTTAAGTAAAAAGTTTGTCCACTAGTAATAGTTTTCGTTCATTTGAACCGTTGATAATGCCTTTTATAAAATTTTATCAAAACAAATAAACTTTAAGTAGTTCAGATTCGTCTTACACATATGAGCGCAGTAATACAAACAAACGACATCTCTCGGATTTATCAAATGGGCAGCGAAACAATTCGCGCTTTAAGGTCAGTAAGCATTGACATTAATAAAGGAGAATACGTATCTTTTATGGGGCCATCTGGTTCAGGGAAATCAACATTGATGAATCTCATTGGATGCTTAGATACGCCATCAGGAGGACAATATGTCCTTAATGGAAATGATGTCAGTGACATGACCGAAAACGAACTTGCTGAAATAAGAAACAAGGAAATTGGATTCGTTTTCCAAACATTTAATCTTTTGCCTAGAGCTACTTCTTTAGAGAATGTGGCATTGCCATTAATATATGCTGGCTATAGCAAAAGCGAAAGAGAAGCGAAAGCACTCAAAGCCCTTGAAGGCGTAGGACTTGGTGACAGGGCTCATCATAAGCCGAACGAATTATCTGGTGGTCAACGACAAAGAGTTGCAATTGCTCGTGCATTGGTGAATGATCCAAGTATTATTCTAGCTGATGAACCTACTGGAAACTTAGATTCTAAAACTTCTATTGATATTATGGGCCTTTTTGCGGACTTGCATGATAAAGGCAATACGATCATTATGGTAACGCACGAAGATGATATCTCACGCTATTCTCATAGAATTGTTAGGTTACGTGATGGAATTGTTGAGAAAGATGAGATCAATACGGATATAACAGTATTTAATCATAATAGGCCAACAATAGAAGAGTTGGAAGCGGAGCAAACTTAAAAGATTGAAGATATATACAAAAACTGGAGATTCAGGCACCACCTCATTATTGGGTGGTGCTCGTATTTCTAAGGCGCATATCCGCATCGAAGCTTATGGTACGGTAGACGAGTTCAACTCTTATATTGGACTATTAATTGACCAACCTGTCAATAATTCTAGGGCTGCTTTTTTAAAAGAAATACAAGATAGACTTTTTACGTTGGGAGCATTATTGGCTTCGGAGCCTGGAAAAGACAATATTGTCAAGCCAGACCTATTTGAATCTGATGTTGAAGCGCTTGAAGAAGCCATTGACAAAATGAATGATTCATTGCCTATGCTTAAAAGTTTCATATTGCCCGGTGGACATCAGTCAGTTTCGTTTTGTCATATTGCAAGATGTATTTGTAGAAGAGCTGAACGCATTACAATTGCGTTGAATGAAGATGAACCTGTAGAGCCGCTGCCCATTAAATACTTAAATCGACTGTCAGACTACCTCTTTGTTTTGGCAAGAAAAATGACCCTCGAGTTGGAAGTTGATGAAGTGAAATGGGAGCCTCGTAAAAAATAAATTAATTCTTATTATTCTTACAAAGCGGTTATCAAGCATATTTGTTACAATATTTGCCTGTGTCAAGCGGACCTTAGATAGGTTTAATTTTATACAAGTCGATCGTTGGCAAACTTTCTTTTGTTTATCGTTTCTTGATTAAATCATTTCGGCAAGTTTGAACGTTGATAATGATGCCAACATTAACTAATTTCGCACTCAATTTACACCAGCACATCACTTGTTATGATAGATACTGAAGAGATAAAAGTCAGCAAAGTAGCACATTCATCAATTGACAAGTTGGATGTAGACAACATTCCCTTCGCAAAAATTTATTCCGATCACATGTTTGAGGTAGATTATGAAGATGGTGAATGGAAATCTCCAAGAATTCAGCCTTTTCAATCACTCTCATTGAGCCCTGCCACTTCGTCCATACATTATGGAATATCAGTATTTGAAGGTATGAAGGCTAATAAAAATGAGGCTGGTGAAGTTTTGCTCTTTAGACCTGAAGCAAATGCCAAAAGATTAAATATCTCTGGAGAAAGAATGTGTATTCCCCCGATTCCGGAGTCACTCTTCATGGATGCGGTTACACAATTAGTAAAGTTGGATAGTCAATGGGTGCCTAATAAAGCTGGTACTTCATTGTACATAAGACCTTGTGTATTTTCTACTGATGAATATATCGGAATCAAGCCTCCGGAAAAATTTAAATTCATCATTATTACCTGTCCTGTTGGAGCATATTATTCTAAGCCAGTTAGTGTTAAGATAGAAACAAATTTCTCTAGGGCATTTGAAGGTGGAACAGGCTTCGCTAAAGCTGCTGGAAATTATGCTAGCTCATTGTACCCAGCAAAACTTGCTCAGGAAGAAGGTTTTGATCAATTGATTTGGACTGATGCCAAAACGCATGAGTACATAGAAGAATCTGGCACAATGAACCTGATGTTCATTATTGACGGGAAATTGATCACAGCACCAACAAGTGGAACAATTTTAAAAGGTATAACGCGAGACAGCGTTTTAACAATCGCAAAAGATTGGGGTGTTGAAGTTGAAGAAAGACCAATAACAGTTAAAGAAATTGTTGAAGCTGCACGCCAAAACAAAATACAAGAAGCATTTGGAGTTGGTACGGCAGCTACAATTGCCCAAATCGTGTCAATCGGGTTTGAAAACGAGATTTTTCAATTGAATGATGTTGAAAATAGAGATTTTTCGAACAAAGTATTAATTGAGCTGGACAACATTAAAACTGGAAAAATCGAAGATAGATTTAAATGGACATATAAGGTTTAAGTAACATTCGTTATCTTTTCACCTTAATATCTAAACATTGATTAATGAAATTGAGACACTTCTTAATTGTATTGGTTTTCTTTTTTATTTCAAGTGAAGTCTATTCTCAATCCTACCTAATCCTGAGAAAACAAGGGACCGTTAGGAAATTTGATTTTTTTGCCGGGGATGAATTCATTTATAAAATGGAAGGTTTCGATAATTTTTTTAGAGATAAAATTGTTGACTTTGCCGATAGCACTTTAATACTTCAAAATAATATTCTAACCCTCAAACAACTTACTGAAGTTGATGTAAGAAATGCCGATTCCAATCGATCTGATTTTTTGAGGTACATGGAAACATTACTCCCCGTTGTTGGCATTGGTTATATGGCATTGGATTTTATTAACATCGCTATTGTTGACGGACAAGATTATCAAATGCAAAGTGGTGTACTCTCTTTTACTACAGCCATGGTTGCCACCGGAGTAGGGTTAAGGATTATGAGAAAAAAAGTTTTTAAGCTTTATAAGCCTTATAGAGAAGCATATATTGTTGGTGTTCGATAATTTGAAAACTAACCCTTTTTACCCACCTTTGTCGCATTAAAATAAGACATGACAACAGATCAACTGAAGGACCTAAAGGCTCGCATAATAGCATTGCGAGGCTATCTTTGACTACGATAGCAAAAAAAATCAAGTAGAGGAAGAAGAGGCCATTACTGCACAGCAAGATTTCTGGGAAAAGCCAAAAGAAGCGGAAAAATTTCTAAAAGGCCTCCGAATAAAAAAAGTATGGACTGATAGCTATGAAAAAGTCCATGCTGCGGGAGAAGATTTAGAAACCTTATATGAATTCTATGAGCTAGGAGAAGCTGAGGCTGAAGAGGTTGAAGCTGAATTTCAATCTGCATTAAAAACCCTAGAAGAAGTAGAATTCAAGAAAATGCTTAGCAATGAAGAGGACCAACTCAATGCTATGATTGAAATTAATCCCGGGGCTGGAGGAACAGAAAGTAACGACTGGGCCGCTATGCTACTTCGCATGTATATAATGTGGGGTGAAAAAATGGGGTTCAAAGTGAGGCAAGTTAATTACCAACCTGGTGAAGTAGCCGGAATAAAAGCTGCTACTATAGAAATAGAGGGGGACTTTGCGTATGGACAACTAAAGTCAGAATCTGGCGTGCACCGACTTGTTCGAATTTCTCCTTTTGATTCTGGTGGTAGACGACATACTTCGTTCGCTTCCGTTTTTACTTACCCTGTTGTTGATAATACAATCGAGATAGAAATCAATCCAGCAGACATTTCTTGGGACACTTTTAGATCTGGAGGTGCTGGAGGTCAAAATGTAAACAAAGTGGAGACTGGAGTAAGAGTTAAACACGCTCCAACAGGTATCAGTATTGAAAACACTGAATCGAGGTCTCAATTAGGTAATAAAGAATCAGCAATGGCAATGTTGAAATCTCGCCTTTACCAGATTGAAGTTGATAAGCGCAATGCTGAACGAGACAAAATTGAGGGCGACAAAATGGGTGTCGACTTTGGTTCTCAGATAAGGAATTATGTGATGCACCCTTATAAGTTGGTGAAAGATAATAGGACAGGTGTAGAAAGAACAGATGTTCAAAACGTCATGGACGGAGACCTAGATGTCTTTATCAAAGCTTACTTAATGCAACTATAAATGACAAAGGTATGACCTTTGTTTTTCCATCCATTAATGACTAAAAAAAACACTTTTTATACGCCACAATTTTTCTTGCTTTGTCTGAGCTCATTCTTGTTTTTTGGGAGTTTCAATATGATTGTCCCAGAATTGCCGGATTATTTGACCTCACTTGGTGGCGGAGAATACAAAGGCTTAATAATTGCCCTTTTTACTGTAACTGCAGGACTCTCAAGACCATTTAGCGGTAAACTTGCCGATACTATCGGTCGAATTCCAGTAATGATTATTGGAGCAGTAGTCTGTTTTGTAGTCGGAATCCTTTACCCCATGTTCAATACAGTATGGGCATTCTTTTTATTAAGACTCCTCCACGGATTTTCTACTGGTTTTAAGCCAACCGGAACAGCAGCCTATATAGCTGATATTGTCCCTGCCAATAGAAGAGGTGAAGCAATGGGAATCGGAGGAATATTCGGTAGTGCCGGCATGGCATTAGGGCCATATTTCGGACCAAAAATAGCACAGGCATATTCAATAGAGTGGATGTTCTATACCTCTTCAATAATCGCCATTCTCTCTGTGCTGATTTTAATTGGGATGAAAGAATCCTTACCAAATAAGATAAAGTTCAACACAGGTCTACTAAGAATCCGTAAGGATGAAATTATTGAAGCACGTGTCTTCAGTCCTTCAATCGTCTTTATCCTGACGGCATTTTCGTTTGGAGCAGTTTTGACTTTGATTCCAGACTTAACAATGTCTGTTGGTTTTAGTCCTGAAAACAAAGGCATATTTTTCACAGTCTTCGTAGTTGCTTCATTGTTTATTCGTTTTTTGGCGGGAAAGGCTTCTGACAAATTCGGAAGGGTAATTGTTTTAAAAATTGCTGCATTGTCTATTGCAATCGCAGATATCGTATTGGCTTACGCACATGATAAGACCATGCTAATAATTGGAGGTATACTTTTTGGTATTGCTGTTGGGATGAATACCCCAACACTTTATGCATGGACTGTTGATTTGGCTATTGATAAATTCAGAGGCAAAGCACTCGCCACAATGTATATTGCATTAGAAATAGGAATAGGTGCGGGCGCATTTTTTGGTGGATTAATTTATAGTAATGAAATGACCAATATGAGGAACGCATTTTTTACTTGTGCGGCATTATCACTTCTAGCCCTTTTATATTTAAATTTCGGGATAGGTCCTATCAATAAATTTCTTTCAAAAAGGATTTCTGATGAAAACAGCTAAACACCTCTTCCCTTTTGTAATCGTTTCTGGCTTGCATTTAATTGCGCTTACGATGTCAATTGAAATATTAAGCATGGTCTCAAAGCCATTAATTATACTTTCTTTGATCTACTATTTCAATAAATCCGTAGTTGAAACGCCCATCAGTAAGCTGGTGATTTTTGCTTTAGGCTGCTCCTTAATTGGTGATGCAGCGCTAATGTTTCAAAATGAGAATGAAACACTTTTCATGGTCGGTTTAGGCTTCTTTTTGTTAGCACATGTTGGTTATGCATTTATCAACTTCAACCTTGTAGACGATGACCAAAGAGAAATCAAACTCTATTGGCAAGACATCCCATTAATTATAATTGGATTTGCCGTATTCCTATTAATCAAGGATGGTTTAGGCAACTTACAAATACCCGTGCTGAGCTATATTGTTATCATTTCCTTTATGGCAATAACTGCTCGTCAACGATACAAAAGATGTGATAACCAGAGTTTCTGGCTAATCATGACTGGAGCATTGTTCTTTGTACTGAGTGATACTCTGTTGGCAATAGATAAATTCTTAAAGCCAATTGAAGATGAAGGATTTTTGATAATGTCGACTTACATTATCGCCCAATTCTTAATTATAAGAGGTATAATAGTCTTTATACAAAAAATCCAGCCAGAAGCCGGATCTTAATTTGTTATAGAATTAATTACTAATTAATCTTTCTTACAGTACCACTGCCAGCTACACTTGAATTAACGCCAGTTGGTTTGCCCATATAATAAATCTTACCACTACCTGAAATTCTCACGTCAAGTTCACCTATTACATTTACAGAGCCTCTGCCCGACCCACTCATGCTGATATTGTAATCTCCAACTACCATTTTTTCAGCAAAATACTTTCCTGAGCCAGAAATGGACAGTTTTGCTTTATCTGATTTGCCAGCAAGTTCTATATTTCCTGAACCAGAAATTCTTGAACTCACATAATCTGCTTCTACTTCTAATTCGACATCTCCTGAACCACTTACAGATACCGTGAAATCATCTGCTGCAAACTTACTTTGACCAATAATATCACCAGAGCCACTGACAAAAGCACCCTTCAGTTCTTTAACAGTAACATAAACAGTCAATTTTCCTCGGTTATTACCCCAGAATTTCCAACTCCTTTCTCTTCGATCCTTAATTGTCAATCTTCCGCTATTCACCTCAGTTTCGATGTCCTCTAGATAGTCTTCATCTCCTTCAAGAATCACTTCGTTTTTATCACCTAGGGTAACAAAAACTTTACCGCCCACTCTCATCTGAATCTCATCAAAATCTCTTACCTCTCTTGTCTCCTTATTTTGAGCCAAAACAGACAACTGTAAAGCCGTAGCCATTATGAGGATCAAAAATATTCTAAGCTTCTTCATTTCTATAAATTGTTAGTCGTCTTAAAGACCATATGTCGCATACAAAGTTGCACCAGACTGGTCATTTATAAATTGTTTTTTCTAATAAATCTTAACGACAGCATTCTGAACCTTATAAAAAGACATATTGCCGCAATTGTCAAGCCTACTGACAGTCCATACCAGACCCCTGCAGGCCCCATATCCAGTACAAACCCAAATAAATAACTTATTGGAATGGCCAACACCCAATAGGCAATCAATGTTATTACCGTGGGCATCTTCACGTCAGACATACCCCTTAAAGCGCCAAGTCCAACCACTTGAATTCCATCCGATAATTGAAAAAATCCGGCTACAACAATTAGACTGCTTGCCATTTTGATTACTTCGGGTTCATTAATATATAGTGTGGGAAAGAATCCATTAAATGAAATATAGATTACAGCACAACTCGCCATCACAATTATTGATAAAATAAAACTCGCATACCCTGCCTTCAAAAGGTTCGGACCATCTCCTTTACCAAATTGATTTCCAACCCGCACGGTTGCGGCAGCAGACACTCCTGTTGCCATCATATAACTTAAAGCCACCAAGCTTATGGCTATTTGATGAGCTGCCAATTCTTTGGCTCCCATCGTTCCAATTAATATTGCTGCAACGGAAAAAGCGCCTACTTCAAACATGAATTGCGTGCCACTTGGAATTCCAATTTTGAGCATCGGTTTTATCAAGGTTGCTTTTACTTTCAATACGTTAAACCCATCACTAAATTTCTTGAATTTCAAACCTTTATAAATATAAATACAGATCACGATGGCCATCCCAATTCTTGCAATCAAGGTAGCCCAACCTGCACCATTCAACCCGAGTTCTGGGAAACCGAATTTGCCATATATCAGTAAATAATTCAAACCAACATTGACCAAGTTAGCCGCAATAGTGATGTACATGATTTGTTTAGTTACTGACATCCCTTCACTGAATTGCTTGAAGTTCTGGAAAAACATCAATGGAATAATTGAGGCGCCAATAATCAGAAAATAGGGTGTTCCAAGGTCTACCACAATAGCAGGCTGCCCCATAACAGGCAAAAGGAATTTTGTAATCAACATTAGTCCAAACAAAAGTAAGCCCGTCACAGAACACATCACTAAGCCATTTCTCAACAAACGTGTAATCTTGTTTTCATCTCCTTCCCCCTCAGCTTGGGCTACTAGTGGGGTAATACCATAAGACACCCCTATCCCGAACATCAAGAACACATGGAAGATACTATTAGCAAATGCTGATGCAGCCAATGGCTCAGTACCTAACTGACCCACCATGATGCTATCAATGATACCCACCATTATGTGGCCTACTTGACTAAGCATAACTGGCAATGCCAACCTGAATGTTTGTTTAAAATGAGACCGATATGACTGGGGAATGCTGTTCATATGCTTTTTAAGCGCGCATACTTCAAAATTCCTGCAATGCTAAGACTGTCTGTAATTTCTCCATCCATTACCATTTTCAGAGCGGCTTCAAAAGGTAATTTCCTTATTTTTATGTCTTCAGTATCATCAAATTCGGTTTCGCCTTCCTTTAATCCAGTCGCGACATAAACCATTCCCGTTTCATCAGTCACCGAATTTGAAGTATGTATTTTAAAAAGCAATTCGAGCTGTTCAGCAATCAACCCAGTCTCTTCCTTCAATTCACGTAAAGCCCCTGCCTCTTGTTCTTCATCTTTTGGCACAGCGCCCATCGGAATTTCCCAGCTGTACTCGTTTAAGGTATAACGATATTGACCTACGAGCCATGTATTGCCATTTTCATCAATAGGAATAATCCCAACAGCCCATCCTTTGAAGGACACTTTACCATAAATACCTTTACCTCCTGAGGGGTTAATTACTTGGTGCTCGTCTAATCGAATCCATGGATTTTCATAGATCAATTTCTCGCTCAAAGTTGTCCATGGGTTTTCTTCCTCTCGCATGCCGTAAAAATATACAATCGTTTTTAGTTCCGAGTTTAAAGTCAGATGTTTATGACTAAATGTTACGATCAAGTTTTACCCCAGACAAAATCGAAGCTGGCTGCGATGAGGTAGGTCGCGGACCTCTTGCTGGGCCTGTTGTTGCGGCAGCAGTTATCTTGCCAAAACTTTATCAAAATTTCATGCTTGACGATTCAAAAAAAATGTCAAAATCGAATCGTGAAGCGTTAGAAATTGAAATTAAGGAAGTTGCTATTGCATGGGCCATTGCTGAAGTTTCTCCACAAGAAATTGATGAAATCAATATCCTAAACGCCTCCTTTTTAGCCATGCACAGGTCAATTGAAAAACTAAAAACAGCGCCAGAATTATTACTAATTGATGGCAACCGATTTAATCCATATCAAGAAATTCCTTATGAGTGCATTATCAAAGGAGACGGGAAATTCCTCTCCATTGCAGCGGCTTCTGTTATAGCTAAAACCTATCGGGATAATTTGATGGCAGAAGCGGCCATCAAATACCCAGGCTATGGTTGGGAATCAAATGCAGGCTATCCAACCAAAAAGCACAGGGCTGGAATTTTGGAATTAGGCCCTACGCCTATACATAGAATGTCTTTCCGACTTTTACCCGAGGAGCAAAAACTGATTTAACAAAAAAAGGCTCCATAAGGCACCCTTTTACTATATCAATATTTTATTCATTATTCGTATCTCAGTGATTCAACAGGATTCTTTTTTGTAGCCTTCAACACTTTGCTAGTTATAGACAAAAACGAAATGAATAGAATAAACAAAATGGGAGCCATATAGCTCAATAATCCCATATCAACATGGTAAGTGAAAATACTACTCATCAAACCAGTTGTTAGAAACATAGAAGCCCCTGCTCCAAATAATGAAGCAATACATATTACAATTAAGAAGGGCTTATTTATAATCGTGGCAAGCACAGTATTTGATGCTCCTAACACCTTTCTGACCCCAATCTCCTTTGTTCTACTTAAGATGTTAATCGAGACCAGCGTAAACAACCCGATTGTGGAGAGCACAACTGCAATGAAAGACAAGAACAGAAATATATCAGCAATATTGCCATTAACATCTTGACCTCCGTTCACATTTTGATCATGCAAGAACCCTGCATATGGTCTCTCAGGAAATAAAGTCCCCCATTCTGCTTCAAGATAATCTTCAACAGCTCCATGCTGTTGCGCATCAGCCCTTACAACAACGGTGGTTACTTGCTCCTCATTTCTTAACCGCATCAACACTGGCCTAATCGGATCAAATAAGTTGTCGTAGTAATCTTTAATGACACCAACTACCCTGTATTGAACGGTATCAAAAAGTGTCACCTGTTGTCCTAAAGGTTCTGACCATCCAAAAGCGGTCGCCATTTTTTCATTTACCACCACGTTACTTATGTTATCCACCTCTTGGTTTTCTACATTAAAACCTCTCCCACTCAGTATCTCAAACCCTACAGTTTCATCATAACCAAGCCCAATGTCCATGATCTTTATCTCGATCTCTGAATCATTATTCTTAACAGGTCTTGTAAACCAAGAGTACCCAATATGTCCATTGGTTGTGGCAATACTCTGGATGGTTGGATTGTATGAAATGGCATTCACAAAAGTTTTTACTTCTGAAGCATCATTCAGTGGTACCACCAAAAGTTGGTCTTTATAATAACCTTGATCAAGTGTAGCTTGATAATTAGCATTCTGAACAAAAGCAAAGCCAGAAATTAAAGAAAGTACAGAAATAGTGAATTGTAGGGTTAGCAGCACTTTTGAAAGAATGCTAGATCTACCCACTTTTAATGTGCCCCTTAAAATTGAAACAGGTTTGAACTTACTCACATAAAGTGCGGGGTAGCCCCCTGCAATAAATGCAGTCCCCAATAACACAGCCACAAGGAACAGTACCAGCTCTTTGTTATCAGCCAAGTCTAAAACCAAAGTCATACCAGGCCACATGTCGCTATATTTTGGTACCAGCCAGGTAGCAAAGATAATTCCAATGACCAATGCCATTGCACATAAAAGAATGTTTTCACCTAAAAAATGAAAAATCAGTTGCCCTCTACTTCCTCCTACCGTTTTTCTAATGCCAATTTCCTTCAATCTTTTGTTTGACATGGCAATCGCAGTATTGGTAAAGTTGAAACAGGCCAATAACAAAATCAAAATTGCCATGATATTTGGTGCTGTAATGGCTGCGGGATGTAATGCCTCTCCTCCCAAATTGGTGCTGTTATAGTCTCGCTGCACAAAGGCCAATTCTTTTAATGGAACAGTCCAAAACCCTGAAATTTCAAAATCCTTTCTTGCTTCATTCTGAATTGCTACGTACTTGTCTAACAATCCAGGAATCCCTTGTATTGATGCCGCATCAGCGGTTTGCACAAAAACACCATCAACAAATTCTTTCCAATCAGTTCTTTCTATCTCAAATATTCGAAAATAATTTTCAAAGCTACTTAGTGCACTAAACCGGATTGAATTTGCATCTCCGACATTTTTCAACACTCCTCCTACTGTAAACATCAAATTTGCGCCTCCAGGGTTTACAAATTCGACAGTTTTGCCTAAGGCATTTTCTGCTCCAAAAAGTGTAGTGGCAGTAGCTTCAGATAAAAAAATATTCGAAATGTCTTTTAGATTTTCTTTATCGCCATACAATAGTGGGAAATTGAACATCTCCAAAAACGCCTCATCTACGAATCCAACCCTTCTATTAAATGTTTTATCGTCCTTTTTAATCGCCACTCCTCTCGCCTCGAATCGACTAAACGCTTTTAAATTTGGAATCTCTGATTCCAGAATTGACCCCAGTGCCATAGGAGCTACACCGTATTTAATCTGATTGCCTTGTTGTTGTCTGGTAGCGCTTATCATATAAATTTCGCTACCATTCTCATGCTGCAAATCAAATGACATTGCAAAATTATAATTTAAATAGGCCACTATACAGCAGGCTAAAGCAAGGCCTAAGCCCAAAATATTAACAAATACGAAGAGCTTGCTTTTCATTAAGCTTCTCATCGTTACCTTAAAAAAATTCTTAAACATGTTTTGACCTTTTGGTTTGAGTTATATTATGAGTAAAACTAATTATTAGCGTTTCGTTACAAGGCGCCTCAAAATTAAGTTTTTCATAAATATTTGAGTGATTTGATTAATAGATGCAATGCCACGCATGAAGGTTGCAACTGAAATCATATGAATCATGAAAGTTCTTTGTAAAATTTCAACCAATTAAATAAAAATTATTTCCCTCAATGTTTAGTTTTGTCAGTAGTTAGAAAAACAAGCTTATGGATTTGAAAAAAGTTGCTTTAAATGACATCCACGAAAAACTAGGAGCTAAGATGGTTCCTTTTGCTGGATACAACATGCCAGTTAGATATTCATCTGATATGGAGGAACATAATACAGTCAGAAATGGTGTAGGTGTTTTTGATGTTTCACATATGGGAGAATTCATTTTAGAAGGACCTGATGCGCTTGATCTCATTCAACGAGTGACTAGTAATGACGCTTCTAAACTAACCGATGGAGACGCACAATACTCCTGTTTCCCTAATGAAGACGGTGGCATAGTTGATGATTTGCTGGTTTATCGCCTTAAAGAAGAGCAATACATGTTAGTAGTGAACGCTTCTAACATAGAGAAAGATTGGAATTGGGTAAGTAAGTACAACACCAAAGGTGTTAGCATGAATAATGTCTCAGACAAGTATTCTTTGCTTGCTGTTCAAGGACCGAAAGCTGTTGAAGCATTACAATCTCTCACTTCTGTCAACTTAAGCGAAGTAAGCTTCTACACTTTTGTGGTTGGACCATTTGCAGGAGTTGACCATGTAATAATCTCTGCCACGGGTTATACGGGTTCCGGAGGGTTTGAGATTTATGTTGCTAACGAACATGCAGAAACTGTTTGGAATGCTATTTTTGAGACTGGAAAGGCTTTTGATATTAAACCAATTGGGCTGGGTGCACGAGATACCCTGCGATTGGAAATGGGTTATTGTCTTTACGGCAATGACATAGATGATACTACGTCTCCACTTGAAGCTGGATTAGGATGGGTTACTAAATTCACCAAAGATTTTACCAACTCTGCCAATCTACTCAAACAAAAAGAGGCAGGTATAACCAAAAAGTTAGTCGCTTTTAAAATGATTGACAAAGGATTCCCAAGGAGTCATTATGAAATTCTTGATCTAGAAGAGAATAAAATTGGAGAAGTGACTTCAGGAGGAATGGCTCCTTCTTTAGGTGCTGGTGTTGGTTTGGGATATGTTACCAAAGCCAATAGCAAGAGTGGGACAGAAATCCTTATTGCTGTAAGAAACCGTAAATTAAAAGCTGAAGTAGTTAGACTTCCTTTTTACAAGCTATGAAAAAAATAGACGTCTGTTTTTCTCCAGATTTAATTCATCAATATGACATCAATGACCGCTGTGTAGTGGTCATTGATGTTTTAAGAGCGACTTCATGTATGGTAGCAGGATTGGGCTCAGGCGTTCAAAGCATTACTCCAGTTGCGACTGTTGAAGAATGTGAAGCCTTAGGTAAGCAAGGATTCATAATGGCGGGTGAAAGAGGCGGTGAAAAATTACCTCAATTTGATCTTGGTAATTCTCCTTTTGAATACATGGAGGCTCAATTTAAGGGCAAGAGAATAGCCACTACCACTACCAACGGCACAAAATGCATCGATTTAGCCAAAGATGCTCCTGAAGTAATTATTGGTGCTTTTTTAAATTTAAAAGCTATAGTAACCCATCTTAAAAATCAATCTCGGGATGTGCTGCTTTTCTGTGCCGCTTGGAAGGGGAAATTTAATCTTGAAGACAGCCTATTTGCAGGAGCAGTTTGCGATGGTTTGAAAAATGATTATGAAATGGAAAGTGATGCAGCAATCAGTGCTTTCCATGTATACAAAACGATGTCCAACGATATAGAGTATTATGTAAGCCGTTCGAATCACGCTTCGAGACTATCTAAATTCAAAGTAGTTAAAGACATCTCGTATTGCTCTAAAACAGACGAATTTGATGTTATTCCAAAATTGAAAGAGGGATTATTAACCCTATAAATCAATTTCTTACCACTTAAAGATCACTTTTGTAGTAGTTGTCAATTCCATAGGTATTGACATGCCTTGCATTTCCATTTTACCACTCAATCTTTGCTGAGTTTGAATCAAAGTACTAAGCCCAGTTCCCCTATCAAGGTCAAAAATTGTATTCTGAACACCTTTCATTGATGTAGACATTGCCATTCCTTGCACTGTAGTAGTTCCTTCCAATAACATCTCCCCAGCAGCTAGTATTGAATTGTCAGAATCCCAAGTGAATTCAGATGATATTGTGACGGGAAGATTATTTGCAACAGTCTTCGTTGTCCGATTCCAAGTCGCTTCATTAGAATTAGGGTAAATGTAGAATTGCCCGTCTAATCCGGACGTCAAAGTCGCTTCGCTAATAGATTCAATTACAGTCTCTATACTCCCCTCTAGTACTGTACCAGTCAATTCTAATTTAATGGCAGCATAATAATCATCGAGCCCTTCAAAACTCAATAACTTACCTTTATTGTCCATTTCGAACTGAAATGATTTTCCTGTCAATGCCCTATAAGCAAGGTTACTATCTCCTTCCTTACGTGAATCCATTTCCATTTTTTGCCCGGGTGCTTGCATGCCCAAAGTCCTATACATTCCGGTCATTTTTATCTTATAACCATTGTCTAAAACCTCCATTACCTCAAATTGATCACTAGTCACAATTTCCGTACTCGTTTCATAGTTCTGCCCTTCAACAGTTTGCGTTATCACTTGTGTGACGCTTGACATCACCTCAATTTTCATTCCTTTATCTAGACTATAACCCTGAGGTTTCTGCGCCATAGCTATACAGTGGAAAAAAATCACAGACACTATAATTAAAACAGTCTTTTTCATTCTATTCTGAAGTTAATACTTTCGATTACTTAAAAAGCAGAGATTAGATGTCCACCTGAACTTCGGCTTTACCTAGTATTTTTTTGAGACGCTTACTTTTTTCTCTTAAGTCATAAACCCACCGATTCATAGGTCGAAATATTTTTGGTAAATCTTCCCGATAAACATCGCAAAACAATACTACTCTTGTCTCATTGGTCTTATTCCAAACGGCATGTTTAAATGTATCGTCAAATAAGACACTTTCCCCTTCAACCCAATCGTGGCGTTTACCACCATTCTCAATATAGCAATCCCCTTCTTTGGGTATAATTAATGGCAAATGGTAGCGCCATACACCTTTGTAAAATCCGTTATGAAGAGGGATATGCTTATTTGGGCCTATAATAGAAAACATGGCCGTTGTAATGCCAGGAACTTGCTTTAAAAGCGCAGTAGTTTTAGGGGCCTTATTACAGTTTTCTTCCTGCCAATTGTCATAAGCTTTGAACATATAAACCCTCCAAGCTGCATCGTCTTTTTTAGAAATAAAACGCTGAATTTTATCTACTTCGTGAAATTCAGGAATCTGATTTTCATTTTTTAGTAACTCCACTAATTCAGCTTGAATTACCTCCCAATTTTCTTTCAATATGGAATGTTGAGGAAAAAATTCATCTACATTAACAAAAGGTGAATTCCTCTTGAAAATTCGGAGCACGAACGAAAAAGTAATAGCAATTAAACTGGGATCAATAATATATAGCACCAGATTAAACAACAAAAAACTCAGTACAATTATCCCGAGGATATTAATAACAATCATAACACATTTCTAACCTAATCGCGAAATAAACTAATTATCTCGCCAAATTCTACTACTGAATAAAAAAATATAAATGATTAAACTCAGATTTTTTGCCTATTTCAATTTCTCGTTTTTTTTATGTCGGTCCTTATCACGCAAGTTCTTTTTTTCCATGCGTAAATCCCAAGCCTTTTGCAGGTCAATACCTGTTTGATTCGCCAAGCAAACAACCACAAATAATACATCTGCAAGCTCTTCTCCTAGGTCCTTATCTACGTCCGATGGCTTTTCCGATTGCTCACCATATCTCCTAGCAATAATCCTTGCGACCTCCCCCACTTCCTCTGTCAATTGAGCCATATTGGTCAATTCATTAAAATACCTTACTCCAACTTCCTTGATCCATTGATCTACTTCAGTCTGTACAATGTTTAAAGCTTTTTCACCTTCTTTCATTTCTATTTTTTATTTTTTGTATCAATCAAAATAGTAACTGGCCCATCATTTATCAAACTCACCTGCATGTCTGCACCAAATTCACCCGTCCCAACCGGTTTTCCCAAGTCTGTTGACAATTGATCTATAAATTTCTCATATAAAGGGATTGCCGTTTCAGGTCGAGCAGCTTTAATGTATGAAGGTCTATTGCCCTTTTTGGTACTTGCTTGTAACGTGAACTGACTTATAACTAAAGCATCTCCTTCTACTTCCGAAATACTACGATTCATGACTCCTTCATCATCTGGGAATATCCTCATATTGACAATTTTTCTGCTAAGCCATTCTATGTCCTCAGCTGTATCTGCCTCTTCAATCCCCAGCAATAACATTACACCCACTCCAATTGAGGCCTTCACTTCCTTATGAATTGTGACTGATGCTTCTGAAACCCTTTGAATTACTGCTATCATATCTTCAAAAAACCCGAATATTAATTTAGCATTCAAGTTAATTGTATAAATTGATTTTATGCGCATTCGCCTCTATTGGCTTTTTTTATTTCTACTGATAACTGTCGGTGCTTTTTTCTACTATCAGGAAAGCCAGTCTCCACTTTCATACGTTTTTGCTGAACAGTTTGATGGCAATGACTATGAAGTTATTTACAATAATTTTGTTGAAAGAAAGGGCGAATATCAAGTAGCGTTCCCTTTCAATTCAAGAATCTTAGTTCCTTATCTAGCCTCCAAAATGGGAACTGGGGACATCATTGAGGATTTTTATCTTGTGAATTTATTATTTTCATTAGCTGCGATCTTCGTGCTGTTCATGCTTTGGCAAGACCTTGGTTTTGAGCTCAAATGGTTCTTTTTCGGTTTTTTCTGGTTGTTGTTTCATTGGACGGGAATGATTAGGCTAAATGCCTTCGATCCAATTACAGTCGACCTGCCCTTGTATCTATTTCAAGGCCTTTTTCTTTGGATTATACTAAAACGAAAATTTGCCTGGTTGCTTCTTTTAGGCCCATTGGCTACCCTTCAAAAGGAATCATTTATAGCGATTCTAGGTGTTTTATAGGCATATGGATGGTACCATAACCGAAAAGAAGATGATGGCTATTTTGATTTGAAATTGATATTGACGCCACTAATTCTTTCTATTGACGTAAAACAATTGGCCAATTTTTACTTTCCAGCACTAGAATCCGGACGTGGCGCCATTATCACCATTCTTTTCCATATGCGCGAACTGGTCTTTCATCCATTCAAAATCCTAAGGTGGGCAGCTGCATTCTTTGTTGCCTTCGGACCATTTTTAATAGCTACGTTGTTTGACCTAAGTAAGAGGAGATATTACGATAATAGAAGGAATTTACTAATCATTTTTTCAGTCCTGTATGCGCTTTTTGGCATTTTCATAGGTGGCGATATGACGCGAATAATCTACTTGGGTTTTCCATTTATAATGACGCTGATCATTTTTGAACTAAAGGAAATCAGCAACAAAGAGTTTTGGATATTGGTCTTTTTATCCTTACCCCTAATGTTTTTAATGAATACGATCCCAAATCCTGCCTTCGAATGGGAGGCCTGGCAAGCTTGGTATCCCGAATTTGCCCCTATTAACACGGTGTTGCTTTTTGTCGGTTATACTTTAATATGTGCGTTAATTATTCGAACCTTAAGGTTAAAGTCTAATTAGGCACATCCTGTTTCTCAGAAATTACATCGTTTAGTTGCAAGCCCAATAGGAGTGCTTTTTTATTATGAAGGCGGAACTGTGATTATAATTTCGACTGCATACAATTTATATAGTGCGCTAGCGTATTACTAAGTAATGAAGTGCACGTAAGAAAGACATTTCAATAAAAATAGTTTTGGTCGACTATTCGGCATGCGCTCCCAGCGCATGCCTTTTTATTTACATTCTCCTAATAATATCGGGTTGATAAAAATAACAACCTTTATCCTCTTGCTTGGCCACCTTCGTCATTGAATCAGCTACTTTATCTGCATGAATAGGCTGGTATTTTTTCCATGGGCCAAAAAAAGGTATGATTCGGGTTAAGCCCTGCATCAAGCTTTCTCCAAATCTTGATTCTCCACGATTACCTCTCAACAAGGAAGGTTTGAAAATATAAACCGTACGATAATCCAGAAAAGATATTTGATCCTCCAACTCTCCTTTAACCCTACTATAAAAATAAGGGCTATTCTTTTCGGCCCCCAGAGCTGAGACAAGAAAAAAACGATCGGCTCCTGCTGCGAGTGCAGTTTTGGCCAATTCATAAGGATATGTGAAGTCGATTTTATAAAAGGCCTCTTTGGACCCTGCTTTTTTCATAGTACTTCCAAGGCAACAAAAGATATCGTCTGCTTTCGGAAAGTCTTGTAAATTGGCTAGCTCATCAAAGTCTATTACGACTTCGGATAATTTATTATGTTGAATACCTAAGGGTTTTCTGACCAGAGCGATGACTTGACCATAATCAACACTATTTAATAATTCTTGAGTTAAAGACCGGCCAATCAAACCGCTAGCTCCGGCAATGATTGCCGTTTTTTCCATACACCTAAAATAGAGAATTATTCTCCTATTTAGGTGAAGACGACAATAAGTCTAATGGATTACTTCTTTTTAGAGGTCATTTTATCCTCCCAGAGTTGGTAATTAGCAAGGTCTTCTCGGAAACATTTACCAAGCCAAACAAGAACTGTTACATCGTCTACAAGACCAGCAACAGGTATAAAATCAGGAATAGCATCAATTGGAGCAATAAAATACAAAAGCCCTGCAATCATCATAACGATGGTTTGCCAAGGTGTTTCATTGTACTTCCCATTCAGGTAATTGCCCAACATTCTAGATATCAATTTCAGGTATTCCGTCAACTTGAGCATCAAAGATTCATCCTTTTCAGCATTCTCCAGTTTTTTCCGAGCTTTTTCCAACACATCTTTTAATGCCTCATGATCATTGACAATTCTTTCTGCCTTGACCTTAAGTCGATTCAGGATTCTGTGTTCTTTATCTGAAATATCTCGCTTTGCCATGATGATTAGAAAAATTCTCGAATTTCATTTTTTACCACTTTTAAAGCATCACTCACAGGGTCCTTGTCAAGCTGCATCATATTCTCGAAAATAGCTTTAGCAAGTTCCAGAGCACTGTTCTCTTCAGTCAAACCAGTGGATGAATTATTGATCAATACAGAAACTTCTTCCACCGCCATTTTCACAGCTTCCCATGCATGATCCGATAAATAAACCTGTTGTGACAAATTATGACTTAATTCTTCTCTAATTTCTTTTAATAAAACTTGTTGAAAAGCTTTAGCATTATAAGCTGGGTCGTTAAGTCTTACCAAAATGTTATTAGGCGTTATTCTTTCGAGTAACAGACAAACCCTTTCATAAGCTTGCAGCCTTAATGGTAGGACAGTTTCGTTGTTCTTAATTTTAATATCCAACAATCTTTTGTCAAACTCTTTTTGCAGAAACGTCTTAACAATTAAAAACACAGCATACAGCACCAACAAACTTGGAACTAATATTTGTATTAAATCGGTTAAGTATTCCATGAGGCTTCAAAATAATTAAAGTTCAAAATACGAAGATTAAATGTCCTAGAAATGAATAGTCTCTTAATTTTACATCATTATTTTTGCCCCTAGTTAAACGTCTTATGATTGAACCTGTTAGCATATCCGAAAAAGCAGCCAAAGAGATTAAATACCTCATGGAAAATAAGAATATTCCTGAAGGATACGGCTTACGCATTGGTGTAAAAGGGGGAAGTGGTTGCGGTGGAATAGGTTATATGCTTGGATTTGACAAGCCCAAAGAAGGTGATTTGACTTACTTGGCACAGGGTATTAGTGTACATGTTGAAAAAAGACAAACCATGTATTTGGTTGGACTTCAAGTTGACTTCTATGACGAAGCAGATGAGAGAGGGTTTACTTTTATCAATCCTGAGCAACCATAACCAACATTCGCCTTAATAAGAGGGTTAACTCAGGTTTTACGCACCATAAAAACTTCCCAAGATTATTGACGAAAGAAAAATATTATACCAGCGCCTTTTTCTGAATAATTACAAAAAAATAGGGCAACAGTATTTCCCCTTTTCAATTAATTCTCAATATCTCTCATACACTTTTTTGATCGTCATAGTTACAAAAACGTAACGTAAAACCCTCACTTTTAATGTGTTAAAGAATACTATATAATTACTAAGAATTAGAGCATCCAGCTTCTTATCACTAATAATTATTAAAATATTCTCTCTAATAGTAGTCAACTTAGCATTTATACTTAACCTAAATGCGCAAGACGAAAACGTTGTTGTAAACAAATCTTTTGATGATATTAAAGTCTCACTTGTGAAAATGAATGACGGAAACTATAAAGTCAGGTTAAACTTTATTGAGGAGAATAATTTCATTTGTAATAAAGGCGCTTTGTTTTCAATCATAGAAAACCTGAAAAAGGCTGACATCAAAAAAGAATACCATAGTTTCTTTAGGTTAAAAAGTAATAAAACTAAATTAAAATTCATGGTCCGACATGCCAAGAAATCTGCCAATATAGATTTAGGGGAATTGGATCATTTTCAAAAAGGCGCTGAAAAAAAGGTCCACAGAGAAAATACGCCAGCTTTAATTGCCTACTTAGAAGAGTGCTATGAACTAATTTCTTGTGACTAAAAGTCTCAGGAGAGTGATTTCACAAAGCATGAGGCCGCTACCTCGCTATTTTAAATTACCTGACTTTCATTTAATTCAAAACTTTTATACTTTCAACGAAAGAATTAGTTATGCAATTTACTGAGCTCCGCTTCAACGTTCGCTTTCTTTGGAAGAATAAATTTTTTACAGCACTCAATATTTTTGGTTTAACACTCGGTCTGGCTGCTTCCATCTGGTTGATGCTTTACCTCAAAAATGAACTCACTTACGACCAAAACTATATTAATCATGAAACGGTTTACCGCATAAGTGGTACCATGGAAGCTCCAGGAGTAAAGTTTAACACTGCTTCAGCTGCTCGAGAAATAGCGCCTATGCTGGCAGATGAGTACCCAGAAGTATTGGCTTATACTAGATTTATTCCAGCCGAATTAACTGAACTCAAATTCAACAATAATGTCATCGCTGAACCGCTTATTTATTACACCGATACTCAGGCCTTTGAACTCTTTGATCACTTATTTATTGAAGGAAATATCAAAACAGCGCTCATTTCCCCTAAAAGTGCAGTAATTACCAAGAGCATTAATACCAAGGTTTTTGGAGGAAAATCTGGTTTGAATCAAATTGTTAATATTGATGGCAATGATGTCAAAATCACGGGAATCATAGAAGATCTTCCGAAAAACACCCATTTCAAATATAATGTGCTTTTAACAGGTATTAATCAACGGGGATGGTTTGTGCAAGATGGAGTTTTCAATTCTGAAGCCATGTAGAATTCGGACAGTTTCACCTACCTAAAATTTCCAGAAGGCTTTAACAAGGCTGGATTTTTAGTAAAATTCGATGCCTTTAATGAAAAATATTTTATGCCTTTTGGCAATAAAATTGGTGGCACTCATACTCCTAGACTCCAAAAACTCTCTTCAATCCATTATGATGCTGAAGCTATTGATGATGATTTTGCAAAGGGGAGTGCGACAAATCTGGTTGTATTTTCAGGGATTGGATTGGCCATTTTACTGTTGACATGTATCAATTACATCAACCTTGCTACTGCTAGGGCTGGTTTGCGTGCCAAAGAAATCGGGATCAGAAAAGTACTAGGCTCCAACTCATCCAAATTAAGAGCATCGCTTATGATGGAATCCATGGTTCAGGTGCTTTTAGCACTTGTACTGGCAACAGTGTCAATCTGGTTGGTAATCACAAAAAGCCCGCTACAGTCATGGCTAGGTGCAGACTTTGATTTCAACCTTTTTCAGCAATTCGATATTCTAGCTGCGGTCCTACTTCTCGTCATTTTAACAGGAATCATATCAGGGCTCTATCCTTCTCTCTACTTATCCAATATCAAACCAGTGAAAGCGCTGAAAGGCATCTGGGTTGCTGGTAAGGGAGGAAATTGGATGCGACAGTCGTTGGTGCTATTTCAATTTGTTATTTCGATTGGAGTATTGACCACTACATTACTGATGAAAGATCAACTCAATTTTCTTCAGGACCAAGATTTAGGGTTTGACAAGGATCAAATATTAGTAATCAACACCAGAGACAGCGCAGTCAGAGCAAATGCTAAAATACTTCAAGAAGCCTGAGGTCAAAACCCTTTGATCAAGTCTGTTACCTCTTCAAATTTCGCTCCTGGTATTAATATTGGCTTGATGGTTTTTAACGCTGAAAAAAATGGTGAAATGCAGCAACAGGAATCTAAATTCATTAATGCTGGTGGTAATTATTTAGAAACTCTTGGAATGGAACTGGTTGAAGGCAAGTTTTTCAGAGGAGATGAAACTAGAGGTAACTAGTATTTTGTGGTGAATGAGACAACTGCAAGGCTTTTAGAATGGGGAAATCCTGTCGGTAAAAAATTCGGCTTCTTTCATCAGGATGATCCTGGACAAGTGATTGGCATAGTGAAAGATTTTAATTTTTTCTCTTTGCACAATCCCATAGAGCCCTTGGTATTTGTTTTTAATCCAAACCCTGGCAGTCAGTTATTTGTGCGCTATCAACCCGATAAAGAAGCTGAAGTACTCGCGACTTTGGAAACTAGTTGGAATGAACTCATCCCAAACTACCCATTTGAGTATTCTTTCCTTGATGAAAGATTAAGAGAGCAGTATGCTGCTGACGAAAATCAAAATCAGTTAATCAGTGCCATGGCCATCTTATGTGTTATAATATCACTCATTGGACTTTCTGGATTGAGTGCTTTTAATGTCAATCAAAAAACAAAAGAGATTGGGATAAGAAAAGTATTGGGTGCCCTACCGAGTCAAATTGTCTTATTAATTTTCTCTGGTACTTTCCGTCTTGTGGCTTTAGCAGCTGTCATTACAGCACCAATAACTTACCTAATTATTAACCAATGGCTGGACAACTTTGAATACAAGACTAGTTTTAATTTCAGCCTTTTGCTTATTGCTTCCATCATTGCAATGGTCTTCACTTTTTTGATCGTGATGGTGCATGTGCTGAAAACAGCGAGGCGAAATCCTTCATCAACTTTAAGGCAAGAATAGTTTTCTCTATTTAAAAATAAGGTTGAGTATATGAATTTGAAGTAATGGTTTATTGATAAGACTTCGCTCCATCAGATGGAGTAACTATTGTAAAGTCAGCTTTGCCCAAATTGTCCGCACCTATTTCATCAAAAGAAGCTTGGTTTACGTTAACTATTGTCACAATCTTTAACCTTGAATTTCCTTTAAGTAGGTAATGATAAATTCCCTCATAATTATTAGAATGAAAGCTTCCGTGATAATGGATGAATTTCTTACCTGCTTGCATATTCTTTAAAATAAAATGAGCCATAGTAGCATCCTTACTCGCTTGGCTCCTTGCAATATTTGCAGGGTCTCCGGTAGCGTGTTGCCCCATTGTATCAATCATCCATTTATATCCAGGAAGCGTTAAGTCAACTCAAAAACTCAAAAGCACTTTTGTATCCGTCAATCTCTTGGGCATATTCTATTATTGCATTGTAGAACGGGTCATTTCCTAAAGTCGCGGAGTCCCCGATCATGACCAATTTAGATTTTGCCCGGGTCATGGCAACATTCATCCGACGATACTCTTTTAAGAACCCAATCTCTCCTTTTGTATTTGAACGAGTTAGGCCAATGTAAATCACATCTCGTTCTTGTCCTTGAAAAGAGTCAACAGTATTCACGGTTATTTGCTCCCGAACACTATCCAAATTAGTTTCTTTTAGTAAAAGATCATTTAACAAAAGTGTTTGCGCTTTATAGGGCACAATTACTCCTACAAATTCATTTGTAATACCTAAATTATTGAGGTGCTTGATTAAGAGGTTTGCCTCCTCCACGTTATAAGTACTTAGTGTTTCAGGATTTACTTTTTCACTATAACCACAGCCTGCCGTGTCAATAAATACTAACCTTTCTTTCAGGGCTATATCGTTCCTATTTAGGATCTCATTAGACACCTGCAGGCGACCGCCATAAAAATACTCGCTTGAAAATTTCATTATATCTGGATGCATCCGGTATTGCGTCTGCAACATCACCGTGGCGTTAGTCCCGTGAATTGCTTTATCAAAAAGTGTCTCACTTAAACCCGATTTACCCGCTTCTAGGGACTTTACAGTAGGTGGTAATTGTAAATGATCTCCTGCCATGATCACGCGATGTGCCTTCAAAATTGGGATCCAGCAAGCGGGCTCAAGCGCTTGTGATGCTTCATCGATGAAAACAGATCTAAATGTTCGTTCCCGAAGTAAGTGATGGGTTGCACCTACCAAAGTACAAGCGATGACTTGAGCCCTATCCATTAGGTCTTGGGTAATCTGGGATTCAATTCTATCTGCATCTCCCCTAAGCAAACGGGCTTCTTTCATCATCAATTGGCGTTGCATCCGTTCGTTCGTTCCAAATTGACGTTTGTATTTATACCCTTGGCGTTTAAACGCTTCTGCAGATTTCCTAAGTTCTTTAAGCTCATTAAAAAAAACATGCTTAGTAATCCTAACATCTAAACTGTTTTCGATTACTTCTTTCGTGAGTCTTGCTGGATGGCCTAGCCGCAAAACTTCTACGCCTAATTCGTCTAATTTTTCAACTACAAGGTCAACAGCAGCATTACTTTGTGCACAAACCAAAACCTGTCTTTCATTTTTGACCACCTCTTTGATCGCATTAACAAGGGTTGTGGTTTTTCCGGTACCTGGAGGGCCATGAATAATGGCGATATCCTTTGCATTGAAGATATTTGTTAACGCTTTATTTTGAATAGAATTAAGTTGGACAGATTGAAAATTGAACCCTTCTTTAAATTTTGGAGGCTTCGCACCATATAAAATCTCTCTTATTTCAGCAACACGCCCCTGCTTTGCTTTGATTACTTGTTTTAATGCTCGATTCATTTCTCGGTATGAACCGTCATCAAAAAGCAAATTAACACCAAGTTTATTTTCCCTAATCCATGCCGGCAAACTTGAACTATTAAGTGCTACTCGCATTTTATCTCCCTTAATATAACTGACAACTCCTGAAACAGCATCAGCATCTTCCCCTTGCCCGGAGAACACACTTACTATTCCTCCAGATTTAAAAGAATGATATTGTTCAAAATCATTAGTCTTATCAAATTCAAGCGTATACCGTTCACCAGTACTAATGAAATGATTAGTCAAATTTACAGGGTACCAAGTAACACCTTTTTGTCTTCTTTCTTTAAGGGAAGCATGTAGCATTTTTCGCTCATATTGAGCATAGTCTGCTTCTTTTTCCAGTTTAAGAAGGGGGATTAATTGTTCAAGAGATTGCTGTGCTGCTGTAAGCATTATTCATAATTATGCTTAGAAAAAACGGAAAACATTAATACTATCAATACCAGCGTTAACTTATCAGTAGGACTTAGCACCGTCTTTTGGCGTTACCACAGTAAAGTCAGCCTTACCCAAATTGTCGGCACCTATTTCATCAAGAGAAACTTGGTTTACGTTAGCTATTGTCACAATCTTTAGCCTTGAATTTCCTTTAAGTAGGTAACGATAAATCCCCTCATAATTATTCGAATGAAAGCTGCCATGATAATGGATGAATTTTTTACCCGCTTGCATATTCTTTAAAATAAAGTGAGCCATGGTAGCATCCTTACTCGCTTGGCTCCTTGCAATATTTACTGGATCACCAGTAGCATGCTGCCCCATTGTATCAATCATCCATTTATAACCCGGAAGTGTTAAATCTACTTCAATCGGTAAAGGTGCTATCCATGCTTTAGCCTCGTCTGCTAGGTCATCCAAACCAGACAAGCCTTTCTTGTTTACCAAACTGGCATAACGTCTTGGTATGTTTGTAGCAACAAAATGTAAATCATTCGTCTTAGCGAAATCTAACAATGGTTTATAATCAGTTTTATAATTTTTCCACATCTTACCTTCCACGGTAAAATGGCTCTCAGTAATGACATCATTCAAATACTCATCCATAAGTACCTGATCGTCTGCCTCAAACATTTCTGCCCCTAAAACGATAGGGTATTTGGCAGCTAAAGACTTGGTCACTTGTAATTGTAGCCAGTGATTGACAGCATCGTTATGCTGCTCACCATAAAGGATTATATCAGCATCCGTCATGGCCTTAATCATTTTTCCATAATTAGTGCTTTTGCCCTTTTTATTGAAAATTTGATAAGACGGATTGTCCTGTGCAATTAGGTTAATACTAGAAACTATAAGTATTAATACAATACTATAAATAAGCTTCATTATTTTTTTGTTCAGTAATTGTGACTTTAGACCTGGCACAAACCCCACCAATTGGTGGGTTCTGTTTCGACACGGAAACGGTAATTTCCAAAACGCTTGGTAACGATCTGAGAACCGAATCTATGATTTTTTTACAGACCGATTCAAGTAATTTATTAGGAATGGTCATTTCAGCTTTAACAACTTCATAAACGGTTTCATAATTTACCGTTCCTTCTAAATCATCTGAGGTTGCTGCTTTGACGAAATTAGTCCTTAGGCTTACATCCACTATGTATTTATTACCTACTTTCCTTTCCTCTTCATAGAATCCGTGATAAGCATAGAATTCCATGCCCTCAAGTGCTACAAATCCTTCCATCAATCAAATTGGTCGAAAAAAGACTCTTCCTCCTCTTGAGGGTTTTTCTTTTTAGAAGGTTCCTTCTTCACTTCTTCATTATCAATTTCAGTTTCAGCCTTTGACTCATTTTCAACTACTTCTTGATCATTCGAATTAGTGACTTTCTCTTCAATAATAACTTCTTCTTCGATTGCTACAACCTCTATTTCTACTTCTGAAACTGGTTCCTCTTGAACAGCAGGTTCCGTTTCTTTCGGTTCCTCCTTTTCATCTACCTCAATAACTTTTTCTGGGCTACTATTTAATTCATTCACTTCACGAGCAAGTTCTTTGCCTTTTTTCACATGCGTCTTAACTTCAGAAGGAAAATCTTCATGGCGTTGAAGCTTATCCAAAATATCATTAGCGAGCACTTTAAGGTCACCCATTAACGTAGTCTTGTTGGCACTAACACTTCTGAAGACATGTTCCAATTCACGAATTTCATCTTCCATGTCATCGACTATTGCTCTGGCCCTTGCTTCTGCTTCTTCAATGACTGATTTAGCGCGTGATTTAGCTTCGTTCATGATCGCATCAGCGTTCATTTCAGTTTCTTTCATGTGAAGTTCGGCCGTTTTAGTGGCCTGTTCTACCATGTTGGCACCAGTATCTTCTGCAGTCTTAAGTGTTTTAAAAAGTGAATTCTCAACTTCGCGCAGTTTAGTAACTTCCTTTTCGGCAGCTTCTAATTTGCACTTAAATTCTTTCTTTTGATCATTCAACTTTTCCCATTCAATAGACATTGAATTAAGAAAAGCGCTCACTTCATCTTTGTCAAAGCCTCTAAAAGCTTTTTCAAATACCTTTTGTCTAATTTCTAAAGGTGTAATATTCATTCTTCCCAATAATTAAAGTGTAATCTTCCAGATTGATATACTTCGGTCATCACTGCCCGACACTAATAGGTTGTTGTGCTTACTCCAGAGAAGCGTATTAATGGATGTACCATGTCCTGCATGCCTCGTTTTATCAATTACTTTAAGCAATTTAAAAGTCTCAGCATCCCAGACCTTTATGGACTTATCCATGCTACAAGTTACAAAATGTTTACCATCAGCGCTAAAGTCAATATGGTTAATTGCAAACATATGTGCGACTATCAATGTCTTTAACTCATAACCTCCAAAAACATCCCAAATTTTCAAGTGTGCATCTCTACTTCCACTCAATAAGTAACGACCATCTGGTGAATACCTTATTGCAAATACAGAAATCTTATGCGCTTCAATTTCAATTATCAATTCCCAGGTAGATAAATCATAAACCCGTATGAAATTATCGCTATAGGCCACTGTCAAATGTCCCAATTCTTCATGAATGGCCAAGGCTCTAGCACTTTTTTCGGAAGCTTTGAATTGATGTTCTAAAGCCAAAGTTGAGAGATTGAACACTTGCACTTCTCCACTGGCCAATGCCACAATGATTCTATCCTTGACTACTTTGATATCAAAAATTGCAGAAGAACCTGTCTGAATGGAACCCACTTCTTTTTTTGATTCTAAATCGACTAAATGAATGCCATCGAAATTCTGACCTATTATCAGCACATTACGTGGTTGATAATAACACAAGGCATATACCGAAGCAGGTACTTTAGCAATCATCCTCCCATTTTCGGGGTCATCAAGATCCCATTTGGCCACTACGCCATCTCCTCCCGATGAGAAAACCGTATTCTCCTCAGGTCCTTGTTCTAGAACATAAACACAATCCTTATGGCCAGAAATACTATGTAGTTTTTTTACTTCAACTTTTGTCATGAGCTTAAAAAAGAGCTTATCTTTCGAAGATGAGCAAAATTACAGATTCAAAGTGGCTCTCCAACAAATAATTAATGCCAATTCTAAAAATTAACGATATCAATAAAAATGTCTCTTGGGCTATCTGGAGAATTGATGAGTCTGTAAAGAACTTAAACACCTTATATGGCCCATTAGATGATGAATTAAAGGATTTAGAGGCTATAAAAGTTGAGGTTAGAAAACAAGAATCTTTGGCCGCGAGGTTGGCACTGAAGCATCTTTTGAAAAAACATGGATACGATTATCATGAAATCTATAAAGATGAATTTGGGAAACCTCATTTAAAGGACCATAAAATACAAATCTCTATAAGTCATACTAAAGGTTACGGTGCTGCAGCGATTAATCTAATCGGGCCTGTCGGCATAGACATTGAACACCATCGGGATCAAATTAGACGTATTTCAAAAAAATTCCTGCACCCCTCTGAATCAAAATGGGCAGGCGACAACATAAGTAATCTTACCAAAGTATGGTGTGCCAAGGAAGCCCTCTATAAATTACATGGAAGGACAAAGTTGATATTTGCCGAGCAGCTAATTATCGCTGAACCAGATAAATCGGGCATAAGTGTTGGAAAAATTATAGATGAGCATAATCACCAAGATTATTCATTGGCTTTTTCAAACCCCTTGGAGCTAGTAGCAACAGTGGCTTTTTAAGCGGCTATTGCACCATTATATTCAGAAGTTCTTCTACTTCTTCTACTTTTTCAGATTGGCCAATTTTTTCATGTGAAAAATTAAGATTTCTCAGCACTCGAACAACTGTCTCAATATTGCTACAGGCCTGATAATAGCGCTCATCAGTCTTCAATTTTAAATGAGCAACGTAATTGTCAATCTCTTTTCTTGAAAAAATAAGCCCTCGATTAAATGCGTTAATATAAAATTGATTCTCCTTGTCTTTATAGGTAAGAATAAAAAGGTTAGGAAGGTTCACCCCTTCTATTGGAAGCTTCAATTTTTGAGCGATCAACATGTAAATTATACACAATGCAATCGGGTTGCCTTTACGGGTTTGCAGTACAACGCTTAACATTGAATTACCTGGAGAATGAAAATTCTTAGTGTTGGCGCCAAACTTTAATTTATTGAAAATAACGCTATTCAATATGCGTACCTGATCAATCGGTTTGTTATCAGCCCCATACTCTAACCAAGCTTCATAGTATAGCTGCTCTAATTCCTTCTTAAGGTCTTCATACTCCAAATCAGGATATTGGTATGTATTAATCAACCAAACACCTTCAAGCAAGTCTTTTCCACCCTCGGTTTTCCAAGTGGCCAATTTTTCCTTTAATAGTTCGAATTGTAAATTATGTACTAACTCTTCTATGCGTTTTTGTACAACTGGGTTGAAACTGTTTTCCCATTCAAATTCGAGGTAAGGAATAATATGTGTGCCTAATGAAGCGATTTTGTCTTCCACATGATTCACTACCTCCAAATCATCATCTTCAAGAAGTGTAATCAGTGCTTTAAGCTCTTTGTTATTTAAGTCTGCTTCGCTCATCTCAGGTTTGAATAACGCCCACATTATATTTCTCAGTAATTGGAGACTGATTGGCAATTTTAATTCCTTTTGAAATAACTGATCTCGTTTCTAGAGGGTCAATAATCCCGTCCACCCATAACCTTGAGGCAGCATAATAAGGACTCAGCTGTTCGTTATAACGCGATGTAATCTTTTCCAGCAAAGCTGCTTTAGACTCAGGTGTAATCTCTTCTCCTTTGGACTTTAAGCTGGCCATTTTAATTTGCAACAACGTCTTTGCCGCTGCTCCTCCACTCATAACAGCCATTTGAGCTGTAGGCCATGCATATATTAATCGAGGGTCATAAGCCTTGCCGCACATCGCATAATTACCAGCACCATATGAGTTTCCAGTAATTATCGTAAACTTAGGCACCACAGAGTTCGCCATGGCATTCACCATTTTCGCACCGTCCTTAATAATACCCCCTTGTTCGGCACGGCTACCAACCATAAATCCGCTTACGTCTTGTAAAAAAACTAGCGGAATCTTTCGTTGATTACAATTCATTATAAAACGGGCAGATTTATCAGCGGAATCCGAATAGATAACCCCTCCCATCTGCATTTCTCCTTTTTTCGACTTTACAACTTTCCTCTGGTTGGCAACAATACCAACAGCCCAACCATCAATTCTAGCGTAACCGCAAACAATTGATTTACCATAAAGGGCTTTATATTCATCAAATTGAGAATCATCTACTATTCGATTAATAATGTCGAGGGTGTCATATGGTTTGAATCTATCTTCGGGTATTAAGCCATAAATATCTTCGGGATTTTCCTTTGGAACGCTTGGCTCTATTCTGTCAAAGCCTGCATCCTCAGTTCCTCCAATTTTATCAAAAATTCTTTTTATGTAATCAAGGCAGTCTGGTTCACTATCGAACTTATTATCAGTGACGCCTGAAATCTCACAATGAGTTGTGGCGCCTCCCAAAGTTTCGTTATCAATTTCTTCACCAATAGCCGCCTTTACGAGGTATGATCCAGCAAGAAAGATGGAGCCTGTTTTGTCCACAATCATGGCTTCATCGCTCATGATTGGGAGATAAGCACCACCTGCCACACAACTTCCCATAATAGCCGCTACTTGGACTATGCCCATTGAAGACATTTTCGCGTTGTTCCTGAACTGGCGCCCAAAATGTTCTTTATCTGGGAAAATTTCATCTTGCAATGGAAGAAAAACACCCGCACTATCTACAAGATAGATAATAGGCAACTTGTTTTCCATTGCAATTTCTTGTGCTCGCATGTTTTTCTTGGCTGTGATCGGAAACCATGCACCTGCCTTAACTGTGGCATCATTCGCTACTAAAACACATTCTCTGCCACTCACTTGACTTATACCGACAACAACTCCTCCAGATGGACAGCCTCCATACTCTTCATACATGCCATCGCCTGCAAAAGCTCCTATTTCAAGAAATGCAGCGGCATCGTCTTTCAGGTATTCAATACGTTCTCTTGCTGTTAGTTTTCCCTTTAAATGCTGTGATTCAATTTTCTTCTTGCCTCCACCCAATTTCACTTGAATCAAGTTTTTCTTCAAATGGTAACCCAATTGCTTGAAAGCATCTTCATTTTTATTGAACTCGATATTCATTTACGGTATCTTAAAATGGTGAGGGAGTTTTGCCAACTCTATAAAAAAACCAAGTACTTATAATTTCGATTATTCTTAGGAAACAAAAAACAAGAAAAGACTATTTCTTCTTTTTCTCTTCTTTTGATCGCTTGTCCTTCCTGCCAAATATTGAGAATTGAACATAACGTTTTGGATTGTTCTCCATATCAATGAACAAGCTATCCAAATTAATAAGCATATTATTGAGGCTATGATAAAGGGAATCATTAGTAGTTAATTGACCTAAAGTACCTTGACCTGATTTGATCATATCTGTTATCTCATTAAAAGAGGCAAGTGTTTTATCTATAGTTTCAAGTCTGCCTTTAATGTCGATTGTTCTTAAACTATCTCCCAAACTTTTAAAGGTTTTGGCAGCAGCAGAAATACTACCCAATGCAGATGCTACTGAATCTGAAACATACTCCGCCCTAAGTTCAAGTTGTTCGATTGTGCCACTCATTTGATCACTGAGCCCTTTCCATTTGTAAGTTATATCATTAATATTGGCTAATGACTCACGAATATCATCTGCCCCATCAACAAATGGTTGTAAAGCGTCATTAAGTTGATTCACTGTTGAAGTAAGGCTGTTCGCTGCGGACAAGCCTTCTTCCGTTAATAATTCCGTAATACTTCTATCTATCTCTGAAATTAAAGTATCGTTAGTCCTTAATATCATGCCGTTAGGGCTCATTGTAAGTGCAATGGCTTTGGACCCTAAAACATCCGTTTGAATTAATTTGGCGATAGAACCTTCCTTAATTACGATCTCATTTTTGACCGCAAGGACCACAAAAATCCTTTCAAAATTTGCGGTATCAAGTGAAATCGAGGCTACCTGTCCCACCTGAAAACCGTTAATTATGACCCTATCAGAAGGCAGCAATCCATTTACATTGCTGTACTCAACCACATAATATTTATCTGGTGAGAAAACATCCATGCCTTTCAAGTAATTAAACCCGAAATACAAGATTACAGCAGCTGTGACCGCTAAAATTCCAACTTTTATTTCTTTGTACCTATTCAATTCTATTTCGTTGAATCCAAATAATTTTTATAATCACGAATACCTCTATATATCGCGGAAGCTAAATAATCCTGAATCTGAGCATTATTTAACTCCTTTTCTTCTTTAAGGTTGGTTAAGTATCCCAATTCTACCAACACGCTTGGCATTGCAGTATTCCATAATACCCATAAACTGGATTGCTTGACGCCCAAGCTATTTCTACCTGCCCTTTTTGAGAATTGATTCTCAATATTCTCTGCCAAATTAATACTATTCTCTTGAAACGCCTCTTGCATAATTGAAAACATGATATTTGAAATCGGAACAGCAGGATCAAAACCTTCATATGTCTCTTCGTAATTCTCCTCTAACATGATCACTGAATTTTCCCGCTTTGCAACCTCAAAATTTCTACCCGTATTTTTCGTGCCCATCACAAAAGTTTCAGTACCATGAATTCCTTCATTCCCGGGTGGCATGGCATTTGCATGGATAGAAACATACAAATCGGCCTCTAGGTCATTGGCCATTATGGCCCGAACCTTGGGATGACTGTATTCATCGCTTTTTCTGGTATATATGACTTCAACATTTTCCATCAAATCTTCCAAGTACTTGCCCACCATCAATGAAACTTTTAACACAACATCTTTCTCTTTTGTGTTTTTCCCTCTTGTACCCCAATCTTTTCCTCCATGGCCAGGATCGATGACTATTTTAAAAGTTTCATTGTTTGTGTCTGGTCCAGCTTGGAATCCTTTTGCAGTAGATACTGATAATCCGAGGAACAGATAGATGAATACAATATTTTTTATATTAATGCGCATGAATTCTGTTAATGGGGTAACTTTACACAAAAATCTGAATTTTTCCGAAAAAGCGAAAAATCTTGTGCGCATCCAAAGGCTCCTATTCTCTTTCATTTTAATTATTTCAACCCTAGATATTAGTGCTCAAGAAGTTGTTTTACCAACTGATACAACAAATACCAGTCCAGCTCCAACAGATTCTATCAAAGTAAGTGGAATTGAGACTACAATCAAATATTATGCTCAAGATTCCATCATCACTAAAACCGCTACGAACGTAACGTACCTTTATGGCAATGCTTATATAGATTACGGAGATATTAGGTTAGAAGCTGCACGCATTATTATTGATCAAAATATCAATGAGTTATCAGCCACTGGCATTCAAGATTCTACAGGAAGTTGGATTGGTCTGCCGATATTCAAGGATGGTGATGAAGAATATGAGACGCGAGAAATAAGATATAACTTCTTAACCAACCGTGCGAAAATCAAGGGCGTGGCTACCCAACATGAAGAGGGATACCTTTCTGGGCAAGAGGTTAAACGAGACAATGATGGCAGTGTTTATGTTCAAGATGGGAAATTCACTCCATGCGGTGACCCTCTGGCCTCCACATACATAAAGGCCAAGAGGATTAAAATGACCGCTGACAATCATGTTATCACAGGGCCATTTCTATTATATGTTGGAGGAATACCAACATTTTTAGGTCTTCCGTTTGGGATATTTCCTGACACAAAAGAAAGCTCTTCTGGAGTCATTTTCCCAAAATATGGTACTGAAGAACTTCGAGGTATATTCCTTCGCGATGGTGGCTATTATTTTTCAGTAAACGATTATGTACATACAGCATTAACAGGTGATATCTATTCAAAAGGAAGTTGGGGAGTTAAATCAAACACGACATATAGAAAGAGGTACAGGTATTCAGGAAATCTCACATTCACTTATAACAGAAATAAATCATCGGCAACCGATGAAAACCAATTGGACTCAAAAGATTATTGGATCGCTTGGAGTCATAGACCGGAATCAAGAGGTAAAAGCAGTTTTACTGCAAGTGTAAATGCCGGTAGTTCTACTTTCAATGAAAATAATGTGTCGACAACTAATTTTACGAGAAATGTGAGCTCAGAATTCAGGTCCAATATTTCTTATTCTTCCAGTTTCCTTAATAACTTTTTCAACTATTCTTTAAATGCCCGCCATAGTCAAAATGTGCAATCTGGAATTGTTGATATATCTCTACCTGAATTTGCTTTAAACATGACCAGGCTTTATCCTTTTAAAGGGTCCAAAGCTGATGTTATGAAAAAACTGACAGTTGGCTGGAACTTTAATTTTACCAATAGGATCACAAATTATATCAAAGCTTCTTCAACAAGCTATAATGTAGTAGATGGATCAACGGAGGCTGATACAATTGCTTTTTCTGTAAATAATTTCGGGAAATTGTTGGAAAAAGCACAAAACGGAGGTCGTCACTCCATTCCAATTGCCACGTCTTTTCCTGTTCTAAAACATCTTAATGCCACACCTTCGATCACATTTAATGAATTATGGTACCTACAGGAATTAAGCTACTCTTATGATGATACCCAAAATGCAGTAAAGATCGACACCATACAGGGCTTCTCCAGGGCCAACACTTTTAATACAAGTATTGGAGTGTCTACTCAACTTTACGGCATGTATAATTTTAGACCAGGAAAAAGAGTCGAGGCAATTCGCCACATTGTTCGCCCTTCAGTTGGTTTTTCTTATCGCCCAGATTATGGACAAGAAAAGCATGGCTATTATCAAAACGTCCAAGTTGATAGTTTAGGGAATACAAGAGACTTATCAATTTATGATGGATTTGTATATGGGTCTCCGACTTTAGGCGAAACTGCTGCGATGAGTTTTAGTATTAGTAACAATGTTGAAATGAAGGTTCGAAGTGATACTGCAAGTTCAGAGAAAGTGCCAATTTTAGAAAATTTATCCCTGAGTGCTGCGTACAACTTTTTAGCTGAAGATTACAAACTTTCGAATATTTCAATATCGGGTCGTACCTCATTACTAAAGAAAAAGCTTACGATGAATTTTGGAGCAACTATAGATCCATATACCTATTTGGAAACTTTTAACTCCGAAACAATGACAACAACAACAGAAAGGGTTCCAACTTTTGCATGGAAAAGTGGGCAAGGAATAGGCAGACTAACTAATGCTCGTTTTTCACTTTCTTCGAGTCTCAATTCCAAAGCGTCTACTCCCGATGATGCCGGCAATAGATTCGCAACTCAAGGAGAACTCAATGAATTAAGTAATGGAATTGACAGCGACTATTTAGACGAAGACGATGAAGGTCAGTTTGGGTCTATTAACGATGGAGGAGGTAATTTCACTCCCTTATTAGGATATACCTATGACCCCAATGCTTATATAGATTTATCTATTCCATGGAACATACGCTTTTCCTATGATTTCAATTATAGGAAAAGCATTAACTCTTCTACTACACGGCAAGCCGTAAAAATGTATGGCCAAATGAGTTTAACACCAAAATGGAGGCTAACAGTTAACACCGGTTATGATATTGACCTGAAAGAAATTACCCAGACTTCATTAGGAATCTATAGAGATTTAGGCTGTTGGGAAATGCAAGGTAACTGGATCCCCTTTGGAAGATATACATCTTTCAACATTGACATTCACATCAAAGCAGCTGCCTTGAAAGACCTTAAGCTAAATAGAAGGAGAAGTTTCTTCGATAATTGATCTCAATTATAGTAACGCTACAAAAAGACCTTCATCTGTCTTTTCAACCTTGACAATATCATTCGCTGTCAATTCTTTTATCGCTTTATCCCATTTTTTGTTAGACAGTTCAGCTGCCGCCTTGATCTCAATTAAATTAGCCCTGCCTTCAGCTTCAATAAGTTTTTGAATATTTTGAGCTTCTTCAGAAAGGGCAATCATTTTTTTCTCAGGTTTCATCTGAGGGAAAAACAAAACATCTTGAATCGAATTAGAGTTTGTCATAATCATAGCTAGACGATCAATCCCCACTCCTAATCCTGCGGTTGGTGGCATTCCATACTCTAAGGCACGAAGAAAATCTTCATCTAGAACCATGGCTTCGTCATCACCTCTCTTACCAAGCTCCAATTGCTCTTCGAATCGTTGACGTTGGTCAATTGGGTCATTCAATTCAGAAAAGGCATTACAAATTTCCTTTCCATTACAAACTGCCTCAAATCGCTCAACCAAACCTTCCTTAGTTCTGTGTTTTTTGGCCAACGGAGACATCTCAACAGGATAGTCAGTGATGTAGGTTGGTTGAATCAATTTCGGCTCACAATGTTCACCAAAAATTTCATCAATCAATTTACCAAGGCCCATAGAGTCATCAATTGGCACATTAAGCTCAAGTGCTGTTTTGCGTAAAGTTGCCTCATCCATTTCGGAGATATCTACCCCAGTAAAATGCTCAATAGCTTCAAACATCGTATACCTTTTCCAAGGTCGTTGAAAATCAATGACATTTTCCCCAACCTGAACTTTAGTAGTTCCATGCAGGTCCATCGCTACTTTTTCGACCATCTCCTCCACCAAGTTCATCATCCAGTTGTAGTCTTTATAGGCTACATAAAGCTCAACCTGTGTAAATTCTGGATTATGAAACCTAGACATGCCTTCATTCCTGAAATCTTTTGAGAATTCAAAAACACCGTCAAAACCACCTACAATTAATCTTTTTAAGTACAGCTCATTGGCTATTCTTAAATAAAGCGTCATGTCTAGTGTATTATGATGTGTCTTGAATGGACGAGCTGCAGCTCCACCATACAAAGGCTGAAGAATAGGTGTTTCTACTTCTAAATATTCTCTGTCCGTCAAAAAATTCCTCATGGAATTCACCATTTTGGTCCTTTTTACAAAGGCATCTTTGACTTCACTATTGACAACAAGGTCAACATATCGCTGTCTGTACCTCTGTTCAGGATCAGTAAAAGCATCATGAACTACCCCATCACTATCGGTTTTCGGTAACGGCAAGGGTTTGAGTGCCTTTGTCAACACCTTCAGGTTAGTAACATGAATCGAAATCTCTCCTACTTGTGTAATGAAAACATAACCTTCAATACCAATGATATCACCAATGCCCAGTATTTTCTTGAATACCGTATTGTACATCGTTTTGTCCTCTTCAGGACAAATATCATCTCTTCTTAAATAGATTTGAATTCTACCATTGGAATCCT
>Ga0307985_10000015_pt1 | contig 97353 bp, 87 predicted proteins | sample EllFjometageno80_FD_203155 | JGI IMG/M metagenome (GOLD analysis project Ga0307985, IMG submission 203155) | Marine microbial communities from Ellis Fjord, Antarctic Ocean - #80 | ecosystem: Environmental > Aquatic > Marine > Unclassified | place: Southern Ocean | collected 2014-10-09 | reverse complement strand
AGCTGTTGCTTGAAACAGCTGTTTCGTTAGGGAAGGGGTAAGATTTTACTTCGTCTAAAGTAAAGTTTTGTGCTTGCAAAAAAGGAGCACTAACGAGCAGGGATAAAAATAGGAGTCTAATTTTCACGGCTTTAATGTTTCTATTAAAGTAGAAATTTACACTCCCAATAAAAAGAGAAATATATATTAGGTCATTACCAATTGCCGAAACTGGCTTATTCGGCGTTAATTAAATCAGGTTTTTTGGAGATTAATGCAAGCCCAATAAAAGTCAAAATCCCATTGAAAATCAAGATGGAGAACCCAAAATTGAATCCGTTGAGCCAGATTACAGAATTAGTATCGATTATGTAAGATATTATCGGAGACAGCAAACAGATAAGAAGTGAGTATTTATCGGTTATTTGTCGTTTGGTTAAAATTCCAAATGCAAAAAGGCCTAGTAATGGTCCGTAGGTGTAACCAGCAACTTTAAATATAGAATTGATTACACTGTCATCATTGATGGCATTAAAGAGTAAAACAACAAGAAAAAGTAAAACTGAAAATCCTAAATGCACCTTTAAGCGCATTGATTTTTTAACGGCTTGTTTTCTTTCATCAAATTTCAAAAAATCAATACAAAAAGAAGTGGTAAGCGAAGTCAGGGCAGAATCGGCACTAGAATAAGCGGCTGCAATGATTCCGAGTAAAAATACTATTCCACCAAAAGTACCTAAGTGATCTCTTGCGATCAATGGATACAACATATCAGTCCTAGAAGGTATCGGCATCCCCACATGGTGTGCATATAGATAAAGGAAAATACCAAGTCCTAAGAAAATGAGGTTAACAAAAACTAAAATTATGCTAAACCAAAACATATTTTTTTGTGCATCTTTCAAACTTCTGCAGGTCAAGTTTTTTTGCATCATATCCTGATCCAAACCTGTCATTACTATTGCTATAAAAGCCCCAGTAAAAAACATTTTGAAAAAGTTTTTCGAATCATTCCATTCCCAGAAAAAGATTTGAGAAGTGGTTTGTGACCTGATTACCTTAATACCATCTCCAATACTAAATCCATATGAATCCAGAATTAAGTAGAAAGTAATCCCTACTGCAGCAAGCATAAAGAACGTTTGTAATGTATCGGTCCAAATAATCGTCTTAATACCACCTTTGTAGGTGTATACCCAAATCAAAATGATGGTTGTCATTACCGCGACCCAAAAAGGTACGCCCAATCTATCAAATAGGAAAACTTGTAAAACTCCAGCGACCAAAAAGAGCCTAAAAGAAGCGCCAATGGTTCTACTTAATAAGAAGAAAAATGCGCCTGTTTTATAGGACCAAAAGCCAAAACGTTGCTCTAAATAAGTATATATGGAAACGAGTTTAAGTTTATAATAAAGTGGCAAAAGCACAGTGGCAATCACAAAGTAGCCTAATAGATAGCCCAATACAACTTGAAAATAGGAGAAAAAGCTATTGCTAATTTCGCCAGGAACGGAGATAAAAGTTACGCCTGATAAGGAAGCACCAATCATACCAAATGCCACTAAAAACCATGGAGATTGTCTATTAGCCGTGAAAAATGTTTCAGTATCGGCTCCTTTTGAAGTGAGCCTTGAAATGATAATGAGTAAAAAAAAATATCCGATAATTACCCCAATGACTAGCTGAACATTCATAATCGAAAATTAAAACAAAAAGATTTAACAAAAAACGTAATACGCTAATCATTCAAAACGAATGCTAAAGCTGCTGACTACATTTCATAACTTTCATTTCCATTGAAAGATTTGCTATTTTTGCTCAAACTTAAACTCCATGGAATTGAACTACCAAGAAGAGGAATTAGTTGAGCTACTTGAAGAAACTGTTGATGAGCAATTAAATGATCTGGTTGTCTTCAATGACGATGTGAATACATTTGAACATGTAACTAACATCTTAATTAAAGTTTGTAAGCACAGCTCTGAACAAGCAGAACAGTGTACTTATATTATTCATTTTAAAGGAAAATGTAAGGTCAAGAATGGTACATTCAAAGAATTAAAACCTTTGTGTGAAAATATTCTGGAAGCTGGTATTAGTGCTTCAATTCTTTAAATTTGGGTTGTAATATCCAATTGAAAATTGAACTTTCCCCCAAAAATTGTAGAATTAGCTATTGAGGAGATTTCCAAACTCCCGGGCATAGGCAAAAAAACTGCCTTAAGACTTGTTTTACACTTGTTAAAACAAGAAAAGCATACGACCACTCACCTGGCAGAAGCCTTAAATGATTTAAGAGAAGGCATTAAATACTGTGACACTTGCCATATAATTTCAGATACTTCTGATTGTACATGTAAGACAATTAAAAGAAATCTAACCACCATTTGTGTAGTAGAGGATACACCTGATGTATTGGCAATTGAGAACACAGCCCAGTACCGTGGACTTTATCATGTGCTTGGCGGGATCATTTCACCGATTGAGGGAGTTGGTCCTTCCGATGTAAATATTGAATCCTTAATAAATAGGGTAAAAGATAGTGAGCCAAAAATAGAAGAAGTAATTTTGGCCCTTAATCCAACAATGGAGGGTGATACTACCGCTTTTTATATTACCAAAAAACTGAAGGAATTTGGTGTAAGGATTAGCACCATTGCTAGAGGAATACCAATTGGGGGTGAATTGGAATATGCCGATGAAGTCACTCTGGGTAGAAGTATAATGACAAGAACGACTTACGATCAATAGATAATGAATCTAGTTTCAGACAGAGTAAAAAATATGGCAGAGTCAGCGACTTTGGCCATGGCAGCAAAAGCCCGTGAATACAAAGCAAACGGAATTGATGTGATCAGTTTAAGTTTGGGAGAACCCGATTTTAAAACACCTAAACATATCCAAGAAGGCACTAAGGCAGCCATTGATGAGGGAAAATATTTTGCTTATCCACCAGTAAATGGATATGCTGATTTGAGACAGGCCATTTCTGACAAGTTCAAAAGAGAAAACGATCTTGACTATTCAGCTGATCAAATTGTTGTGTCAAATGGTGCGAAGCAATCGATTGCTAACGTAATGATGGCATTGCTAAATGACGGTGATGAAGTCATTGTTTTTTCTCCTTTTTGGGTAAGTTATACTGCCTTAATTGACTTGGCCGGTGGTAAATCTGTATTTGTGAAAGGCGGAATTGAAAGTGATTTTAAGGTGACTCCAGAACAATTGGAAGGGGCCATTACTGATAGAACGAAAGCAATTATTTATTCTTCACCTTGTAACCCTACAGGTTCTGTTTTTACCAAAGAAGAATTAGTAGGATTGGCAGTCGTTTTGAAAAACCATCCAAACATCGTGGTCATTGCCGATGAAATCTACGAGCACATCAACTATACAGGGGCACATGCCAGTATGGGAGCTATTGAAGGCATGCTAGACAGAACAGTCACCATTAATGGAATGGCTAAAGGATTTGCAATGACTGGATGGAGGGTTGGATACGTTGGAGCACCGCTTTGGCTAGCCAAAGCTTGCACAAAAATCCAAGGGCAATTTACTTCTGCCAATAGCTCTATTTCACAAAGAGGAGCATTGACTGCACTGACTACAGATCTAGCACCGACTAGAGAAATGTCAAAGGAATATTTAAGAAGAAGAGATTTTGTTAAGGAGTTATTGGATGAAATACCAGGTGTTAAAACTAATCTTCCCTTGGGTGCATTTTACTTTTTCCCTGATATGAGTGCCTACTTTGGAAAATCTGATGGTGAGAGTATAATTAATAATGCCAGTGACCTTTGTATCTATATTTTAGATCATGCCCATGTTTCTCTCGTAACTGGTGAGGCATTCGGTGATCCTAATTGTATTAGAATTTCGTATGCAGCATCAGAGGCTGATTTAAGAAAAGCAATCGGAGCAATTAAAGCAGTATTAGCAAAATTAGCATGAGTCAATTTCAATCAGCTACATCACTTTTTGAAGCTTTCAAAGATTTGAAGGTATTGGTGATTGGCGACATGATGGTCGATTCCTATGTATGGGGAAATGTGAGTCGGATGTCTCCAGAAGCACCTGTGCCTGTAGTATTGATTGAAAAAAGAGAAAAAAGATTGGGTGGAGCTGCCAATGTGGCCCTTAATATTCAAGCCTTGGGGGCTACGCCTATTCCCTGTGCGGTAATTGGTGATGATGATGCGGGACAGTTTTTTCTGAACCGTTTGGCAGAGAGAGGCATTTCCGATGAAGGAATTGTGACAAGTGCTGCACGTCCAACTACAATAAAAGAAAGAGTACTTTCTGATGACAAACAGGTACTAAGAATTGATTCGGAAACTGATGCTGATTTGAATCTTGATGAACAAGCTCAATTACTTAAAAAGGCTAAAAGGTTATTGCCTTTGTGCCAAGTAGTGATATTTCAAGATTATGATAAAGGGGTAATCAATGAATCAATTATCAGCGAGTTAACTGAAGCTGCCAATTCACTTGGTATTCCAACAGTCGTTGACCCTAAGAAGAAGAATTTTTTGTCTTATAAAAATGTCTCCTTATTCAAGCCCAACTTAAAAGAATTGAATGAAGGATTGAACGTAGAAGTTGATCCGACTGATCTAGATTCTCTAAATCAAGGAGTATTAAAATTGGCCAGCCTATTGGACTGCGATCAGGTGATGGTGACCTTATCGGAGCATGGTGTGATCATTAAAAATGAGGAAGAATCGTTTAAATTACCCGCCCACGCTCGTAAAATTAATGATGTTTCTGGAGCAGGGGATACTGTCATAAGTATTGCGGCTTTAGCACTGGCATTGAAGCTTGATTCTAAACAAATAGCAGCAATCTCAAACCTTGGCGGTGGCTTAGTTTGCGAGCATGTTGGTGTAGTACCAATTGATAAAGAAGACTTGTTGGCTGAGGTGAAGCGTAAGATTAAACTTTAGCTTCGCTCAATTTCCCTAGTACCAAGCACCATCTACTAAATACCAACAAGCGCGGTAAACTAGGTTTAGCAAGGTTCGTCTATTTTTTAACTACTAATTACTAACTACTAGCTACCATATACTACTTCTTCAATTCTCCATAGTCTACTACCAAACGTGTCATGGTCTTGATCCCAAGCAGTAATCCGGTATCATCAACATAAAAATCTGGCGTGTGATGAGACGGTGCTTTTCTAGGATCGTTTCCTTTAGGCATTCCTCCTAGGAAGAAGAACATTGCTGGAATCTCATTAGCATAAAAGGAAAAATCTTCAGCACCAGTAGTGGCATTAATGTTTGCAGACACATTATCTGCCCCAGCTACATCAACAAAAGTGGGTGCCATTAAAGCCGTTAAATCAGGATCATTGTAAGTAATTGGTACTCCATCATTAATAATTAATTCAGCACGAGCACCGTTGCTTTCTGCAGTCTTTTCAACCACTGTTTTGAATCGATCGAAAATAACTTTTTGCATACCAACATCTAAAGTCCGAATGGTACCTACCAATTCGGCATACTCTGGTATAATGTTATTTCGAACGCCAGCTGTCATTTTGCCAAAGCTCAAGACAGCGCCTTCTTTCGTTAAATTAGAATTTCTACTAATGATCGTCTGCGCATTATTAATGATCTGCGCTGAAGTTACAATCGGATCAATGCTCATCCATGGTGCTGAGCCATGCGCTTGAGCACCATATACTTTTACCGTAAAACTATTGGCACTGGCCATCATTCCGTTCGGCTTGTAAGCAATTTTGTTTACTTCTTGGCCAGAACTAATGTGCAATCCAAAAATCACATCCATGTTTTCTAGCACACCTTCTCTGACCATGACTTTTGCACCGCCTTCTTCTCCCGGAGGAGCTCCCTCTTCTGCTGGTTGAAAAATGAATTTAACTGTGCCTCGAAGGTCTTTTTTAACTTGGCTGAGGACTTCTGCAACGCCCATTAATATTGCTACATGAGTATCATGACCACAAGCATGCATGACAGGTACTTCTGCGCCCAAATATTCTCCTATTGCTTTGGAAGCCCATGTTAAATCTACTCGTTCCGGCACTGGTAAACCATCCATATCAGCTCTTAAACCAATTGTTGGGCCAGGTTTTCCGCCTACTAAAATTCCTACAACGCCAGTTTTAGCAACATTTTCTTGGACTTCAATACCTAGACTTCTCAGGTGTGCGGCTACCATTTTACCAGTTTCAAATTCTCGATTTGAAAGTTCTGGATTCTCATGGATATGATGTCTCCAATTAATAACCTTCGACTCCACCGCTGTCGAAAGCTCAATTACCTTTTCTTTTAAGGTTGGTTTAGGGTCGGTTTTGAAAGTAAATGAGGCAGCTATAAATAATATAGCCAAGGCGATTAAGGAAAACTTTTTCATAGTCTAAGGTCTAGAGAAAAAGAAAATTAGGGCTAATCCTTCAAAAGAAAAAATAATTGTTCGTTAGACTGACCTCATCTGTGATGAATACTCCTTGACTGTATTTACAAACACCTTTACTTTTTCGGGATCAATATCTGGATAAACACCATGCCCTAGATTGGCAATGTGGTTGTACGGTCCGAATTTGTTTAACATTCTTTTAGTGGCATTTTCTATTTCTGCGGTTGACCCATATAATGCACATGGATCAAGATTGCCTTGTAATGTTTTGTTCTCACCAATTAAGCGTCTTGATTCCTCAATATCCATATTCCAGTCTAACCCAATTGTTCGACAATTAAGGTTTCTCATTTCTTTTCGCGCGAAATAAGCGCCTTTAGCAAAAACCGTCATTGGCACTTCATCTATGGCATCACAAATCTGAGCAATATATTTCATGGAGAATTGTTGATAATGACCTTCAGGAAGAATACCAGCCCAAGAATCAAACAATTGTACGATGTCAGCGCCAGCCGAAATTTGGGCTTTTAAGTAACTGATGGTACTGTCTGTGATCATTTGTAGCAACTGATCTGATAGCACTGGCTCATTATAAAGCATTTTTCTAGCTTTTGAGAAGGTCTTGCTGCCATGGCCTTCAATCATGTAACAAAAAATTGTCCAAGGAGCTCCTGCGAAACCAATTAATGGCACTCGCCCATTTAATTCCTTTTTTGTGACTTTAATGGCATCAAGCACATAACCTAAGTCAGATTCAACGTCTGCGATCCTTAATTTTTCTAAGTCATTGTGGTCACTGATGGTTTCTGGAAACCTAGGGCCTTGCTTTTCCACCATTTCATACTTCAAGCCCATGGCTTCTGGAATGACAAGTATGTCTGAGAAGATAATTGCGGCATCAACACCTAAAATATCAACTGGCTGAATAGTTACCTCAGCAGCTAATTCAGGGTTCTGAACCAACTCGATAAATCCACTTAGGCTATTTCGAATTGCTCTGTATTCAGGTAAGATTCTGCCTGCCTGACGCATTAGCCAAACCGGTGTCCTCTCCGTCTTTTCTCCCCTTGCTGCACGTAATAAAAGATCATTCTTCAATTCCATGCGGTAAAGATAAGCATTGTTTGATCTAAAAGACGCGTTGATTTATAACTCTATTTGCTAAAATCTATCTGTTAGTTTGACCAGATTTCTATTGCACAAGCTTTCAATTCATTTTTAGAATGGCACATTTGTTAAGCTTTCATGCAAATGCTGTAGTTTTGTACAAAATTGATGGCATGAGTTTTATATTTGACGATTTTAAAGGCTGGAAAGCCTATTGTGAAAAGCATAATCAAGCTTTATACGAAGTAGTTATTGGCTACGAAGTTGAGCAAAAACAAGCAACAGAATCTGCTATTTGGGATGGACTGGATGCTGCGTATACGGTGATGAAAGAAGCAGTTCAAACTGGCTTAACTGAGAATATGAAATCAATGTCTGGCATGATCGACAATGGTGCGAAAAAGGTATACAATTATCCGACTCCAGTCTTGTCAAGGGAATTTCAAGTGCTTATCTCAAGGGCTTTGGCTGCAAAAGAAGTTAATTCCTGCATGGGAAGGGTAGTTGCCGCTCCTACGGCTGGCGCTTCAGGGATATTGCCTGGCGTTATGGTTACGTTACAGGAGATCCATGATATCTCTGATCGAAAAATTTCAGAAGGACTTTTGATCGGTGCAGGTATTGCTTTGATTATGGAAAAAAGAGCTTCAATTGCCGGATCTGTCGGTGGTTGCCAAGCAGAAACTGGAAGCGCAGCAGCAATGGGCGCTGGTGCCATGGTATATTGCCTTGGAGGAAATATTGATCAAGTTTTTAACGCAGTGGCGATTACAATACAATGTATGCTTGGCCTGATTTGTGATCCGGTTGCAGGATTAGTTGAAGTTCCCTGCGTAGTTAGGAATGCAAGTGCTGCTGCAATTGCAAATAGTTCTGCTCAGATTGCATTGGCGAATGTTAGTGCCGTCATTCCGGTTGATGAATGTGTGGAAGCCATGGGCGAAGTAGGTCAAAGCATGGAAACCAAGTATAAAGAAACGGCAATGGGAGGTCTTGCTGCTACTATGACAGGGAAGTCCATTTCAAAAAGAGTATTAATACAAGATATTGAAATGTTGCCTGATGAAACTGATCCTAACCTTTAATCATTCCTAAGTCAATCAGCCAACTGACAGAGTAAGTCCAGACTACTGCCCAAAATACTCCGAAAAGGAACATATATAAGAATACTTTTTTTCTTGGTGCGCCTACAGATGATACCAATAAAGCACCACCTACAGGAGAAAGAATAAGAGGCGTTAAAAAACATACGCCTATGATTCCATACTTTTTCCAGATGGTCACCATTCTTCGACTTCGTTTTGTAAACTTTTTAGGACTCTTTATGAAAATAGGAACGATGTTTTTTTTGATCTGCTCTCCTAGATAGGTAAAAACAAAAACGCTGGTCATTAATCCGCCAACTGTGATGAGTATTATTTCTAGATTGGACATACCAGCCGCAGGTCCCAATAACGGGCCAAAAATAGATTTCAGGCAACACAATAGGTAGATACCAATATATACTCCAATGTTTCCTAGCATTAAGTCAAAATGAAATAGACGTATAATACATAAGCCGAGACCAATATTATTCCGGCTGGTGTTCCTAGTCTTTTACGTAAAATCATAAGGGGAAGGATACTCAAGGTGATGGCTAACATCCAGACCATGTCTGTATTGAATATTGCCGGATTAACAGGCAGTTCTGTGATAATGGTCGTTAAACCGATTATTGACAAAATGTTAAAAATATTTGAGCCAAAAAGGTTGCCTAAAGCAAGGTTAGTGTCGCCTTTTTTGGCGGCAATAATAGAGGTGATTAATTCAGGTAAACTAGTTCCTATCGACAATACAGTAAGCCCAATAATGCGTTCTGAAATTCCGAAATCTATGGCTATTGATTCACCACCAAGAACAAACCACTCGGAACCAAAATAGAGGCAAATTCCTCCGAAGATGATTAAGATGGCATCCTTGTATTTTTCAAATTTTGACTCATTCTTGTCCGGTTCTTCAACATCTAGTTTTATCTGGTCCTTTTTTGTATGTAGAAGCAGGTGGGTGAGGTAAGCGAGTAATATTGCAAATAGAATATAGCCTTCATAATGTTGTAGTAAGCCATCCCGTGAGAAAAAAAAGAATAAGATGGATGCTCCAAATGTCATTGGCCAATCTCTTCTTGCAGTGAGTTTATCTATGGGAATTGTGCCTATTAGTGCAGCAACCCCCAAAACCAAAGCCAGGTTAGTAATATTGGATCCTACAATATTGCCCAATGCAAAATCAGAAACACCTTTGAGTGCTGCATTGAGGCTCACTAAAAATTCTGGAGCAGAGGTGCTAAAAGCAACGATGGTTAAACCAACCACTAAGGAACTTACTTGGAATCTCAAAGCCATTCTCGTGGCGCCACGAACTAATACTTCTCCACCGAGTATTAATGTCGCCAAGCCAATAATTAAAATGAGAATATCTAAAAGCATCAATTATAATTTTTGACCAAAAGACAGGTCGCCAGCATCACCGAGTCCAGGTACTATATAAGATTTTTCATCTAACTTTTCGTCAACCGAACATGTCCATAGTTTATACGGAAATTTAAGGTTGTTAGATAAATAGTCAATTCCTTCTGGGGCAGCAATGACTGTTGCTAAATGCAATTGTTTCGGCATTCCGTTTCTTAATAATGTATCAACGGTGCTAACCAATGATTTGCCGGTAGCAAGCATAGGATCAACGACCATTACCGTTTTATTAGTTAGATCACCTGTGGCCATATAATTAAGTTTAACCTCAATATTTTCACCTTCTTCATCTCTCCAAGCACCTATGAACCCAGCATCTGCACGATCAAATGCCTCCATAAAGCCTTCTTGAAATGGAAGTCCAGCCCTCATAATTGTGACTATCACAATTTCATCAGTAATAAGCGCAACAGTAGATTTTGACGAAGGCGTCACAATGGATTGATTTTCAAATGCTAAGCTTTTAGAAATTTCATAACCCAATAAAAACCCCAATCGTTTTAGGTTGTTTCTAAACCTCATTCGGTCTTGTTGCACGGCTATATTCCTTAACTCAGAGAGGTATTGATTGGCAATTGAACTTGTATGATCTAGGACAAACATTTTGATTTTTGAAAAGGCAAAGTTAATTCATTCCGATAAGGATCGAAGTAACTTTAAAAATTTGTTGATTTGATAAATAATGAATTGCTTATTTTACTTTTGTAGAAAGATTTAAATGAATTTCGACTTACTTAAAACCCTTTGCCAGATTCATGCTCCATCAGGAAATGAAGTAGCAATGACTACTTTTTTATTGGATTACATTAATCAGAATGCCCCTAACTGGGAGGTGCAGCCGGAAATAATATATGGTGATGAATTTCAAGATTGCATCATACTAAAATTTGGGCAACCTCGTACGGCTATTTTCGCGCACATGGACAGTATCGGATTTACGGTACGTTATCAAGATCAATTGATCCCTATCGGTGGACCAAGGGCTGAAACCGGTTATGTGCTGACTGGTCAAGATATTTATGGTCCTGTTGAATGTGAAATTGTTGAAGACAAAGGGAATGTTCATTACAAGTTTGGTAGGGCAATACAAACCGGCACGGAACTGGTCTTTAAAAGCGATTTTAGAGAAACAGATGATTATGTGCAGTCTTGTTATATGGACAACAGACTTGGCGTATTTAATGCATTAAAAGTTGCAGAGACATTGACTGATGGCGTCATTGTTTTTTCATGTTGGGAAGAACATGGTGGAGGAGCTGTCTCTTATTTGGCTAAATATATATATGAGCAATGGAATGTGAAACAGGCTTTAATTTCTGACATTACTTGGGTTACGGAAGGGGTAAAGCATGGTAATGGCGTGGCGATATCTATCAGAGATCAATCGATTCCCAGAAGAAGTTTTGTAGATAAAATTATTGACATGGCCGTTGAATCTGGTGTTGATTTTCAAATTGAAGTTGAAGGAGCTGGTGGAAGTGATGGTAAAGAATTGCAACAATCACCCTATCCATTCGATTGGTGTTTTGTAGGCGCTCCTGAAGACCATGTTCATAGTCCTGATGAAAAAGTACACAAACATGATATTGATTGTATGATCGCCTTGTATGAGATGTTAATGAAAAAAATGTAATCGAGGATGGGAAGCATTAAAGTTAAGGACAAAGAATTTATTCCCTATTTATCCAATGAGGTGATCCAAGATAGAATTGGAAAAATAGCTGATGTTATTAATGCTGAATATGAGGGCAAGGATCCGCTTTTTATTGGTGTGCTCAATGGAGCGTTTATGTTTGCCAGTGATTTACTTCAAAAAGTGAGCTGCTCTTGTCAAATTACATTTGTAAAAATGGCCTCCTATCAAGGGATTACAAGTACAGGGACTGTAAAAGAGCTTCTTGGACTTAGAGAAAGCATTGAAGGGAAGCATGTAATTATTTTGGAAGACATTGTGGATACAGGTCTGACTATGGCCAAGGCGCTTGCGGACCTAAGCAAACAAAATCCAGCATCTTTAGAAATTGCAACTTTACTCTTCAAACCAGAAAGTTTAAAGGAAAATTTAGACCTGAAATTTGTCGGCTTTGAAATTCCGAACAAATTTGTAGTAGGTTATGGTTTAGATTATGATGGTTATGGACGTAATCTTCAAGATATTTATCAATTGAAGAAAGACTAGTTCGAACCTTCGTTATATTTGCCCATTCTAATTCAATTAGTATATGTTAAACATCGTATTATTTGGCCCTCCTGGAGCCGGAAAAGGAACTCAAAGTGAGAACATCATTAAAAAGTACGGGTTGAACCACATTTCTACTGGTGACCTCTTCAGAAAACATTTGGGAGAAGGAACAGAACTGGGAAAGCTAGCGCAGCAATTTATGGACCATGGTAAATTGGTTCCTGATGAAGTGGTTATCGGAATGGTCGATGATTATATTTTAACCAAAAAAGAAGCAGCTGGTTTTATTTTTGATGGTTTCCCGAGAACAGTGGCGCAAGCAGAAGCATTGGATAAGTTGCTCGAAGAGAATGCTACGGGCATTTCTTGCATGATTATGTTGGATGTTGAAGAAGAAGAATTAAAAAATCGACTGCTCGAACGTGGTAAAACTTCTGGAAGAGCAGACGATCAAAACGTAGAGAAAATCAATGTGCGTATTCAGGAGTATTTGAATAAGACAGTTCCGGTGGCTGAATTTTATGGCAAACAGAACAAAAGATATAAAGTCAATGGCATTGGCAGCATTGAAGAAATATTTGAGGCAATTGCCGTGGAGTTAGACAAGCAAGTCTAAAAGTATCTAAATCTGAAAATTTGAGAATGATCGGGTATTTCCCAATCATTGTTGTTTAATCTAATTGTAATGGCACAATCCAATTTCATTGATCATGTGAGGTTTCATTGCAAAGCTGGAGACGGTGGAGCAGGCGCAGTTTCTTTTAGAAGAGAAAAACATGTGCCTAAGGGCGGACCTGACGGTGGAAATGGTGGTCGTGGTGGCCATATTATCCTCCGTGGAAATGTTCAACTCTGGACTTTGCTTCATTTGAGATACAGGAAGCACATTAAAGCGAAGAATGGAGGAAATGGTTTTGGTTCTCGAAGTTCAGGTGCTGAAGGCGAAGATATTTATCTGGACGTTCCTTTGGGAACTATCGCAAGAGATAGTGAGACAAATGAAATTCTTTTTGAAGTAAATGAAGTAGGCGAGGAGCATATATTGGCTCGGGCCGGAAGAGGAGGGCTTGGAAATGAAAATTTCAAGACTGCGACTAACAAAGCGCCAAGGTATGCCCAGCCTGGCGAAGAAGGCGTTGATACATGGTTTGTCTTAGAATTAAAATTACTGGCAGACGTAGGCTTAGTAGGGTTTCCCAATGCAGGTAAGTCGACATTATTGTCTGTACTTTCAGCTGCAAAACCTGAAATTGCAGATTATGCTTTTACTACACTGGTACCCAATTTAGGTGTAGTAGGCTATAGGGAAAACAAGTCATTTGTAATGGCAGATATTCCTGGAATTATTGAAGGAGCTGCAGAAGGTAAAGGGCTTGGTATTCGATTTCTAAGACATATTGAGAGAAATTCTATTCTGCTTTTTATGATTCCGGCAGATGAAGATAATATTATAGAAGCCTATGATATTTTGCTCAATGAGCTAAAAAAATACAATCCAGAACTATTAGATAAAAAACGAATTCTGGCCATCTCGAAATGTGATATGATTGATGAAGAGATGGTAGAGGAAATGAAAGGTATGTTACCTCCTGGTGTCGATGCAGTTTTTATTTCCTCGGTAGTTCAACAAGGACTGGATCGTCTTAAAGACAAAATTTGGAATGCTTTAAATGAATAAGGCCTGTCCGAAGACAAGCCTTATTATATTAATTGTCAAAATTTTACAAGGCTAGTTAATAGTCTCTCCAGCTTCTAGTTTTTTCACATAACCTTCTATAATTGCCTTGTTGTTGGCTGGTAAAGTAGGGTTTGCTAATATCATTTTCTCATACTTTAAGGCTTTTTTGTATTCACCTTGAGCAGCATATCCCTTTGCCATTCCATGTTGTGCGAAAAAAGTTGTATTCCACTTTTTATACGCCTTTTCATACACCTTCATGGCCCTATCATTCATTTCTAACCCTAATAATTGGCCACCATATGCATAGAAAGTATTGACTGTAGCAGTTGGGTCTTCCATAACTTGATCCATAATTGCTAGGCCTTGATCTTGCTTGCCACTAGCAAACAATACCTGTGCTTTCACACTTAAAGTGTTGGCATCCTTCTGTGCAGCAATAGCTTGATCAGCCCATATCAATCCTTGTTCTAATTCTACATTATTTTGAAAGGTGTACTGAGCTGCACTTAGTGGTCCTTGGAAACTAAAACCCAGCGTGCTTCTCATATCGTTTTTCGCTTTTGTCAGAACAATGTCATGTACCGCAAACTCTACTTTAAAAGGTATTCTTTTATTTTCCCAATCTAAAGCCACGTCTGCTGTTGTAGCAGTGATATTGTTAAATTCATAAGTTAACCTTTCTGTAAAATCATTTTCTGTAGATTTTACTTTGACACGCAATGCATCTTCAGACTCTAAATAGAAATAGCTACCCCAAGAAGTGGTATTTTTTGATAAAATAATATCGGCATCTCCATTTTCAAAAATCGCAATGTGTAGTCCATAAGATCCTGCTGCAATAGTTTTCCCCTCTATTTTAGCATCATCAGAAAATGTAATGATCGTATTTTCATTAGCTCCTGCGCGCCATGGGTTGTTACCACCGTTACCAAAACCTAAATTGGTGTAACCATAAGGAACTAATTGGCCCCATATCTTTCCTTGTCTTCCGTTAATAACGGGCCTGGAGTAATTGACTGAAACTTTAGAAATTCCTATGGTTTGACTGACCTCAGCCGCAGGACTCGCTGCATTTGGTATTGTAATTTGTGCTTTTGCTATTGATCCTAGCGTTAGTAAAGCGAATAGGGCATACGTTATCCCCTTGAAGTTAATTGTTTTCATTGTTTTGAGTTTTGTTGTTACTATACCTTTTTGACTCAAGTCTGAGTCTGTCGTCTCAAACGAAGTAAAGCAGCCAAGACATCCTGAAAGTGATCTAAGGACAATCAGTTATTATGTACGGTAATTATGGCTGATGAAAGATGGATGGGAATGCGACAAATTATTTGACTGGGCATATTTATGTCATTATGACATTCGGAGGGTATTGGCAGTATAATTGTATAATCGGACATGCTTTTAAGGAAGAATTAAGATGGCAAGGAAAAAGGATAAAAAAGAATCTTTGAAGAACGAGGAACAGGAACAACTTCAGGACGTGCTTGAATCACAGGAAACTGATGAAAATCAAGAAGAAGTTGCTGAGTTAGAATTAAGTGTTGAAGAGAAATTGACAATAGATGTGGCTGATGCTAAGGACAAATACCTTAGACTTTACTCAGAATTTGAAAACTTCAGAAGAAGAACTGCCAAAGAAAGATTGGAACTGACAAAAGTGGCAGTATCCGATTTGGTGTCAAATCTTTTGCCTGTTGTCGATGATGTACAAAGAGCACAAGAAGCTAATGAGAAGCAAGACGATATTGAAGTGGTGAAAGAAGGCTTCGATTTGATAAGCAGTAAGTTGCTCAAAACATTAGAGCAGAAGGGTCTAAAAATAATGGTGACGGATAAAGGGGATGATTTTGATGCAGATTTGCATGAAGCGATTACTCAATTTCCAGTTGAGGAGGAAGACCTTAAAGGTAAAATTGTTGATACAATAGAAAAAGGGTATTACTTGGGAGAAAAAGTAGTGCGCTTTGCAAAAGTAGTAATAGGTTCATAAGTCATGGCAAAGAGAGATTTCTACGATATTCTGGGTGTAAGCAAGTCGGCTGACGATGCCGAATTGAAAAAAGCTTATAGAAAGATGGCCATCAAGTACCATCCTGATAAAAATCCTGATAATAAGGAGGCTGAAGAAAAATTCAAGGAAGCCGCTGAAGCTTACGAAGTGTTGACCAACCCTGACAAGCGGGCCAAATATGATCGCTTTGGTCATGATGGCATGCGTGCCGGAGGTCAGCCAGGCGGAGGCATGAACATGGATGATATATTTTCTCAATTCGGTGATATATTCGGAGGCGGCGGAGGCGGCGGTAGCCCCTTTGAAAGTTTCTTCGGAGGTGGAGGCGGAGGCGGAAGTCGTCAAAGAAGAGGCTCCAATTTACGCATCAAGCTTAAATTAACATTGGATGAAATTGCCAATGGTGTTGAGAAAAAGATCAAAGTTAACAGACTTGTAAATGCAGATGGTGTAACCTTTAAATCATGTGGTACATGTAATGGCCAAGGTCAAGTAAAGAAAGTAGTCAATACCATGCTGGGTCAAATGGTATCAGCAGCAACCTGCCATACTTGTAATGGTTCGGGGAAAATAGTAGACAAGCGGCCAGCAGGTGTTGATAGCACTGGCCTGGAAATGAAGGAAGAAGTTATTCCTATTAAAATACCAGCTGGTGTTAATGAAGGAATGCAATTGTCAATGTCAGGCAAAGGTAATATGGCACCTGGCGGCACCGCACCAGGCGATTTGTTAATCGTGATTGAAGAAAAGGAACATGATACGTTACAAAGAGATGGCAACAATGTTGTTTTTGACCTTTATGTAAACTTCATTGATGCAACCTTAGGCACAAGCATCGAAGTACCTACCATTGATGGTAAAGTCAGGATCAAGATTGATGCTGGAACCCAAAGTGGTAAAATACTTCGATTGAGAGGAAAAGGAATTAAAGACATCAATGGCTACGGTAAAGGTGATCAGTTGATTCATGTAAATGTTTGGACGCCAAAGAAGTTGTCATCTGAAGAAAGAACAATCTTAGAAGGGTTGAAGACGTCTGAAAACTTTATCCCTCAACCGGGAAAAGGTGAGAAAGGCTTCTTTGAGAAAATCAAAGAGTTTTTCTAGAAAAGAATAATCTATTAGTCAAAGGGCCAAATCGTTATCGATTTGGCCCTTTTTTGTTTTAGGAAGTTCAAAAAAGGAAAACAACAATCTGATTGATAGCTTCACTCAAAGTGAAACTATCAATGGTCAAAAGTCTTTCTACATTAAGCCCATTTCTAAATTATCTTCTTTTTTTACAAGATTGTGTGATAACTGATAAAATCCTGCTAAACTGCGCCTTAGTAGGGGCCATTGTAACCCAATGAACAAACAAACCGTATTGGAAGTCTATGCAAAAAGTTTTTTTACTGGTTGCCATGTTGGGAGTAGGGGGGTTGGACATTATTGGTCAGGAGAAAAGCCACTATATAGTGGAAGACAATGAAGCTTGCGATCAAATTTACTTTTACTTAAAATCTGCTTCAGGCACTTGTGATATTCGAACCAGAAGCGGGGAAGTGCCCATCACTATTATGGGTCAATCCGATCCAAAATATGTAACACCTGAATTTGGTCAAGACCATAAGGAAACTACCGTAAAAGCTTGGCTGACCCTTCATGATAAAGGTGAAGAAGGATTTGGTACGAAGCTTTCCAAGTTATTTGGTAAAAAGACTACCGATAACGATAATTATTGGAACATATACCTTACTAACTACAAGCCCTATCAACTAAATCTAAATTATGCTTTAGGAAAGTCCTATGTTGATTTATCTAACATAGCAGTTGAAAGATTAAAGATCAGCTCGGGAAATGCTCATGTGAAAGTTGGTTATCACTCTAAAGAAGGCAACCGAGTTGAGATGGATACTTTTCAAGTGAATGTTGATTTAGGGGATATTGAAATTCACCAAGTTAATTTGGCAAAAGCGAAAGTGATAATGGCTGAAGTCGGTTTTGGGACTTTAGTATTGAATTTTAGTAAACAACCTGCAGTTGCTGCAGAAATTTGGGCAAGAGTTGGTGCTGGGAACTTGGAAGTTGAGTTACCTACTGAATCTATTCCGATGATTATCTTCATGAAAAATACTTCCTATCGTAAACTTCACGTACCAGAAAATTTCAAGATGGTGCGAGATAATGTTTACGTTAGTGAGGCCTATGATCCTGACGCTGCCAACTTGCAAACCTTCAATATTGACCTCTCTATGGGCAATGTGGTGTTTGCTGAAAAATAATCTCAAATCCGTTTGATTCCGCAAAGCGGTACTAAAAACCTTTTAGCATAATTTCTTGTGCTGATATTATCATAGTTTTTATCTTTGGTAGAATTTTATATTGCAGGCGGTCTGTTATATTTATTTATATCAACCAAACACTACAACATTGAATATTCTTGAAGTTAACAATGTCTCTAAGAGCTATTCCGCTCATAAAGCCTTAGACGATGTCAGCATTTCAATTCCAAAACAATCGATTTTTGGATTACTAGGCCCGAATGGCGCTGGTAAAACAACATTGATCAGAATTGTAAATCAAATCATCATGTTGGATGAAGGTGAAATCCTGATTAACGGGGAAAAGCTTAAACCAGAACATGTGAAAGTTATAGGTTACCTACCTGAAGAGCGTGGTCTATACAAAAAAATGAAAGTTGGAGAGCAACTGATGTTTCTTGCCCAGTTGAAAGGTTTGTCTTCTGGTGAGGCCAGGCAACGGATCAAAAAATGGCTTGATAAAATGAGTCTCTCGGAATGGGCTGGAAAAAAAGTGGAAGACCTTTCGAAAGGCATGGCCCAGAAAATTCAATTCATTGCTACAGTAATGCATGAGCCTGAATTGCTGATTCTTGATGAGCCATTTTCTGGATTTGATCCAGTTAATGCGAATTTAATCAAAGATGAAATTTTCGAGCTTAGAGATAAAGGTGCGACCGTAATTTTTTCTACACACAGAATGGAATCTGTTGAGCAACTTTGTGATGATATTGCAATGATTGATAAGTCAAAAAAGATTCTTGATGGCACGAAAAAGGAAATAAAGAAGTCTTATAAAAGTCATCAATATATGGTTGACTATCGCGGGCAACTTGCACCATTAAGCAGAGAGTTTTCGGTTTTGGAGTCAAAGGTATTAGAAGATGATTTGTCACAATCTATTATTCAAGTAAAAGAAGGTCAGAATCCAAATGACCTTTTGAGTGAGCTGATCACTAAAACAGAAGTACATGGCTTTTTGGAGGTTATTCCCTCTATCAATGATATTTTCATTAAAATAGTAGAGGAGGAGAAATAATGAGACAGATATTTTTAGTGCTTAAAAGAGAGTATTTAATCAGAGTCAAAAAGAAATCATTCTTGTTGGCCACGATACTTACACCATTGCTTTTTCCTGCGATCATTTTTGGTATTGCTTATTTCGCCACCAGAGATAGTGGGGATAGTGATAAGGAAGTATTTATATTAGATGAAAGCGGTTATTTCCAAGATGCCTTTAATGATTCGGGTTACGACTACACCTATTTATCAGGTGACCTTGAGACAGCAAAAACCCAGTTCCAAGAAGAGGGCGCTTATGGTTTGATACATATACCTGTATTAGACTTACAGGATGCGTCTAAAACCTCTTATGACAATTTTTCATTGTTTACCAAAACAAACCCAGGGCTCCAAATTATGGAGGACTTTGAGTATAATTTACGGACGGCATTGGAAGCTATTAAATTGGAAAAATCTGGTCTTGATCCTGCTGTGATTAATTCTTTAAAGGTTCGGATAGATTTAGATTCTTTCAATTTATCAGACAGTGGAGAGGCTAAAGAGAGTAATTCGCAAATCAGCTCAGCAATAGGCTATGTCTTTGGCTTCCTAATCTACATGTTCATTTTTGTTTACGGCAGTCAGATAATGCAATCCGTATTGGATGAGAAATCCAGTAGAATAGTGGAAGTAATTGTGTCTTCAGTCAAGCCATTCCAGTTAATGATGGGTAAAATATTAGGAGTAGGTGCTGTCGGATTTACTCAACTTTTGATATGGATTGTATTGATGTTCACCTTGTCAGCTGTAGGAATTTCAGTTCTTGGTGGTGGAGCAGGAATGGAAGTGATGGCTGATCAAATGCCTCAGCAAGTAGAAATGACGGAGACCCAGGAAATGATTGGCAATGTTCAAGGCATTCTTGCTAACATTCCAGTTGTTACAATACTTGTCTCTTTCTTATTTTATTTCCTTGGAGCTTATTTTCTATATGGTGCATTATATGCGGCAGTTGGGGCTTCGGTGGACAGCCTTCAAGATGCACAACAATTTATGTTTCCAATTATAATTCCGTTGATAGCTGCCATTGTATCGCTCAGTTTTGTGCTGCAAGATCCCAATAGTTCATTGGCAGTTACCTTATCTATGATTCCATTTACATCACCAATTATTATGATGGCACGAATACCATTTGGTGTACCAACATGGCAATTGCTTTTATCAATGGTTTTTCTAGTCGGAGGATTTATAGGAACCACTTGGGTAGCCGGAAGGATTTATCGCGTTGGGATATTAATGCACGGTGTTAAAGTGAATTGGAAAATCATTGCAAAATGGTTCACAATGAAAATATAAAAATCGGAATTTATTTCATTTTGCAAGCCTGATCAACCCTGATCAGGCTTTTTTTGTTTTTTAACGAATTTATTAATTAGACATTTTAATTATAAGTTTCTGAAAAACAGCAACATTCATGATCCATATCATGCTTTTTAATGTTGAAAAATCACTTTGTTCCTTGACCCTGCTCATCAATAGTAAAAGTTCCCTAGATTAATTTTGAGGCATTAATCAAACCTTTAATCTCATGAAAGAGAAACTATTAAGCCTTATAATAATATGTTCTATGACTGTCTGGATGACTGGTTGTGGAGGAAGTCAAAGTAAAATTGATGAAATCAAGGCAAAATCTACAAAAGCGCCAGTTGATCCAATGGAAAATTGGAAAAACAACAATGGTGTAGGACCTATTAAATCTATGGAATTGCCAACATCTATAGATCAGGCAATGGTCTCAAGTGGTCAGCAAGTATTTGAATCCAAATGTACGGCCTGTCATAAAATCGAGAAAAATTTTATCGGGCCATCTCCAAAAGGTATTCTAAGCAGAAGAACAGCATCATGGACAATGAATATGATCTTAAATCCAGATGGAATGGTTAAAGAAGACCCAATTGCAAAGAAATTACTAATAGATTTGTCAAGGATCATGATCCTATTGAAATTGGATATATCTGCCCTACTTGGATATACTGGTGCCTTGTTTCAGAATTTTTTTTGGAAATAGTTGGGGCATGATTACTTCACTTTCTATGCTTTTATTATGGACGTTGATCCCTGTTTGGCTTTTGGTAAGAGTGGCGAGGAAGAAGGATTTTTAAGCGTAAATCCTGCAATTATATTTTTTATATTTTGGCGATTGGATAGATTATTGGAGACCTTACATCGTTGTACCAATAATAATTTCGTAAATTTTCGGCATGCAGCATCCTTTTAAAGGGTCATTAGGTATTGATTTTTATAAAAACCAGTCAATAGTAAAATGGTTGATCTTGGTGGTGGCTGCAATAATCGGTTTTGGTTCTATTATTTATACAAAACGGCTGGTTGACGACCTTGAAGATAGAGAAAGAGTAAGCCTAAATATTTGGGCAAGGGCAGTAGAATATGCCAGTACAACCCCTGAGGGTCCGGTCTTAGATTTTTTATATGATAATATTATTACGCCAGATAATGTGCTTCCAATCATCATTATTGATTCTGCCAGTAACGAAAGAGTGACACATGAAAACGTTATTTCAAGTAAGAATGACGGCCTCTGGTCAGACTCACGTAAACAAAATAAACTTGCTTCTTCTTTGAAAAAAATGAAAGTGGAAAATGCGCCTATTCGACTCAAGTTTTTAAATGCCGAAAAAGACAGAGTTGAATCGGTTCAATACATCTACTATCGAAATTCATTTTTATTAAGACAGCTTAGTGCTTATCCGTATATCCAATTGACTGTGATCGCATTTTTTGGAGTGATTGCCTATTTAGCCTTTAGTTTTTCGAAAAAATCGGAACAAAACAAACTATGGGTAGGATTGGCTAAAGAAACAGCACACCAATTGGGAACACCACTTTCTTCATTAATGGCCTGGGTGGAATACTTAAAAGGGATGCCTGAAATGGAAGGTCGAAATGATATCACCGATGAACTTCAAAAAGATGTTTATCGGTTAGAAATGATTACTTCGAGGTTTTCAAATATTGGTTCTGCTCCAGCCCTTAAAAATGAAAATGTTTTTGATGCGGTCTTTAATATCATTGAATACCTCAAGCCTAGGGTTTCGTCTAAAGTTGAGATCAACATTCAAGCTGATGCGAAAGATTTAATGGCCATGATGAATCGTCCTCTCTTTGAATGGGTAATTGAAAATATTACAAAAAATGGTATTGATGCCATGAGTGGCATTGGGAAAGTCGACATCAATATTGGTAGTGATAGTAAAAAAGCGGTTTTTATCGATATCAGGGACAACGGTAAAGGCATACCAAAGAGCAAATGGACAGCAGTATTCAAACCCGGTTATACTACTAAACAAAGAGGATGGGGATTAGGCCTCGCCTTGGTACAGCGAATAATCGAGAACTATCATTTTGGACGTATTTTCGTAAAAAGTTCTCAAGTAGATGTGGGTACAACTTTCCGCATAATTTTGACAACAGAAACCGAGTCAAAATCTTAACCTAAATTCATTCTGACACTTTGGTTTAACAGATATTACGTTTACCTTTGCACCCATTAAAAAGGAACCACAATCTTTCCTATTTAGACAAAAAAATAAAAATGGCGAATATTGGTAGAATAATTCAGGTAATTGGGCCCGTTGTAGATGTCAGTTTTGATGCTGAAGGCGCACATTTACCCAACATTTTGGATGCATTGGAAATCACAAGACCAAACGGACAGAAAATCGTTTTGGAAACCCAGCAGCATCTAGGAGAAGACAGAGTTAGAACAATTGCAATGGACAGTTCGGAAGGACTTACCAGAGGCATGGAAGTTATTGATTTGGAATCAGCTATTTCAATGCCTATTGGTGACGATATCAAAGGACGTCTTTTCAATGTAATTGGTGAAGCAATTGACGGTATCAAACAGCCAAAAGGCGAGAAGAGATTACCAATTCACAGGCCTGCACCTAGATTTGAAGATCTTTCAACTGCTACTGAAGTACTTTTCACTGGTATCAAAGTAATTGACCTTATCGAACCTTATGCAAAAGGTGGTAAGATTGGTTTGTTTGGTGGAGCTGGTGTTGGTAAAACAGTATTGATTCAGGAATTGATTAACAATATTGCAAAAGGACACGGTGGTCTTTCTGTATTTGCTGGTGTTGGTGAAAGAACAAGAGAAGGAAACGATTTGCTTCGTGAGATGATTGAATCAGGTATCGTAAACTACGGTGATGATTTCTTGCATTCTATGGAAGAAGGCGGATGGGACCTCTCAAAAGTTGATCACGATAAATTAGGTGACTCAAAAGCGACATTCGTTTTTGGTCAAATGAACGAGCCTCCAGGAGCAAGAGCTAGAGTGGCATTGTCTGGTCTTACGATTGCGGAGTATTTCCGTGATGGTGATGGTGAAGGACAAGGAAAAGATATTCTTTTCTTTATTGATAATATCTTTCGTTTTACTCAAGCAGGTTCTGAAGTATCAGCCCTTTTAGGTCGTATGCCTTCAGCGGTAGGTTACCAACCAACTTTGGCAACAGAGATGGGAGCCATGCAAGAAAGAATTACATCAACTAAAAATGGTTCAATTACATCTGTTCAGGCGGTTTACGTTCCTGCGGATGATTTAACGGATCCAGCTCCAGCAACAACATTTGCTCACTTGGATGCAACAACTGTACTTTCAAGAAAGATTGCAGAATTAGGAATTTATCCTGCAGTGGATCCATTGGATTCTACTTCAAGGATTTTGACCGCTGAAACTTTAGGAGAAGAGCATTATGATTGTGCTCAGAACGTAAAGGAGACTTTGCAGCGTTATAAAGAACTACAAGACATTATTGCCATTCTTGGAATGGATGAATTGTCTGATGAAGATAAAGAAGTAGTACACAGAGCAAGAAGAGTTCAAAGATTCTTGTCTCAGCCTTTCCACGTAGCAGAGCAGTTTACTGGGCTAAAGGGTGTGTTAGTAGACATCAAGGACACTATCAAAGGTTTTAATGAGATCTTAGAAGGTAAGCATGATGATCTTCCAGAAGCAGCTTTTAACTTGGTAGGTTCTATCGAAGAGGCAAGAGAGAAAGGCGAAAAACTATTGGCAGAAGCTGCCGCTAATTAAACAATAACTATGTTACTAGACATTGTAACACCAGATAAGAAAGTTTTTCAAGGTGAAGTAAGTGAAGTTACTTTTCCAGGATCTGATGGTGAGTTTCAAATCCTCAGCAATCACGCCCCTTTGATCAGTGCATTGGGTAAAGGAAAAGTGACCATTAAGGCTTCAGGTAAAACAGAAGAATTGATTATTGATGGTGGCGTTGTGGAAGTACTAAACAATAACATTGTTGTACTTGCAGAGTCAGTTATTGAAGATTAGAAATAAGATTATCCAAATAGATATTGAAAAGCCAATCGTTTGATTGGCTTTTTTTATTGTCTTAAGGTTTGGAAAAATCACTAGTCACTGATGTTAGTAACTTCTATGTTCAGGCTACCAAATAGTTTATGGTCTCTAGCGATGAGTGCTCCTGATTTTAGCGTTTGATAATTCTCCCAAGTAAATTCTATTCCACCAACGGGTATAATAGAAACCCACATTTTCACAGAAATTGGCCGATAGTTTTCATCTAGAATCCAAGCATAAGAATCACCTGGTGTGGTGCCTCCTGAGGTATAGGTAATCATTAAACCTGTCCTACCATCCTTGGTAGTAATGATGCTTCGTTTAGTGCCTGAATCAAATACTTTGTAAGGTGCAGCCAGCCAGAAACTGTCATTGTTAAAATTGTCCTTGGCTTTATTTATGAGTTGTTTGGCTTCTTCTCCAATCAGAGTAAAATCACCATCCTTGACCGTTCCTTTCAAAGTTTGCGTATTAAACTCAACTTCATAATTGCCCCAGGTTGCGGTAACAGTATTGGTGCTTTTATTCCAAATGTAATTGTGATTGCCCCTAAAAGTCCATGAGACAACTTCAGTTGAATCCCATGCTGTTTTGTTCAAACTACTGAGCATACTTAAGGCCAATTGATCTGCTTCGGTGTTTGCTGTTCCGGTGGGTAAATTTTCGTTTTTGACTAAATAAAAGCCAAGGAAGAATAGCATTAATGCAAGCAGCGCAATGCATAAGTATTTGAGAATTTTTTTCATAATCTGTTCAAAATATATAGACCAATTGTCAGGATGGCCTATGTTGAATCAATAAGACTTGCCTATTTTTTTATCACTTGCCCTTACTTCAGGAAGCGTTAGATATTGTTCCCAAAATTGATCATTTGGCACTTCTGCCCTCACAGCGACACCTTCTTTTTTGACAGGGTGTTCAAAATAGATAGCACGAGCATGGAGGTTTATACTCCTGTCTGCATTCGCTTTTACGAAACCATAACGCAAGTCACCACGGATTGGGGAACCGATTGTTGCCAATTGGACCCTGATTTGGTGAGGTCTACCAGTAATTGGTTTTACTTCAAGTAACCAATGGTCATTCAGTTTGCCAATAGTACGATAAGTTAAATCTGCCTTTAAAGCGCCATCTACTTCTTTATCAAAAGCAGCCGTAGTATTTCTCTTACTGTCTTTTTTAAGCCAGTGTACCAGCTTGTCTTCTTGCTCTTTTGGTCTTCGTTTTACAATAGCCCAATAAGTCTTTTGCACTTTTCTGTTTTTGAAAAGGGCATTCATCCTTTCTAAAGCTTTCGAAGTCCTAGCAAAAACAACAATGCCACTTGTAGGTCTATCTATTCTATGCACCACCCCACAAAAAACGGCACCGGGCTTGTTGTACTTTTCTTTGAGATAATCTTTACAATATTCAACTAATGGTTTGTCACCTGTACTATCTCCTTGTACCAATATACCAGCAGGTTTATTGACAATTAGTAGGTGGTTGTCTTCGTATAGTGGTTGAACGATGTCCATCAGAATTCACTTGTAAAATGGTAATTAATATCGGTGAAGTTGTCCTGTACCATCTGTAACCAAGCTTTGGTTTCAGCCATGAATACTAATTTACCGTCTTTGTCTTTTGCAATATGTCGCTGCTTGGAGGCGATAAATTCTTCTAATTTCTTGGGGTCATCAGCTGATATCCAACACGCCTTGTACAATTGCATTGGTACAAAATCTGCTGTAGCGCCATATTCATGCTTCAGTCGATATTGAATGACTTCAAACTGTAATTGGCCAACAGTTCCAACAGCTTTTCGAGCACCTAATTGATAGTTAAACAATTGCGCAACACCTTCGTCCATCAATTGCTTTAATCCTTTCTCGAGCTGCTTGGTCTTCATTGCATCTCTATTGATTACCTCTCTGAATATTTCAGGAGAGAAGCTTGGAATGCCTCTGTAAGTTCCTTTTTCACCATCCGTTAGTGTATCGCCAATTTTAAAATTTCCGGTATCGTACAAGCCAATGATATCACCAGGATAGGCAATATCAATGGTCTCTTTATCCTGTGCCATAAAAGCAGTGGCTTGTGAGATCCTAAACTTCTTGTCTTGACGTGTATGGTAATAATTTGAACCTCTATGAAAGGTACCAGAACAAATTCTTAAAAATGAAATCCTATTCCTATGTTTAGGATCCATATTAGCATGCACTTTGAAGATAAAACCAGTGAATTTTTCTTCTGTGGGAAGTACTTCCCGGTCGTCAAGCATTCTCGCTTTTGGTTCTGGAGAAATCCTTAAGAAGGTGTCAAGTAATTCTTTAACTCCAAAGTTATTCACTGCAGAACCAAAGAATACTGGAGCGATTTTTCCTGAGAGATAATCTTTTGGGTCTAATGGCCCATAAACACCATCTAAAAAATCGACATCTTCTCTGAGCTGATCGGCATCGGTTTGACCAATTAATTCAACTAATTCAGGGCTATTTATGTCTTCTAATTTCGTGGCATACTCATGCAGTTGTTGCTGACCAGCTTTGAATAATCGAAGGCTTTTATCATAAAGGCTATATACGCCTTTAAAGTCTTTGCCCATGCCTATTGGCCAACTCAAAGGATGGACCTTAATATCTAATTTGGTTTCAATCTCATCGAGTAAATCATATGGATCTTGGCCTTCTCTGTCTAATTTATTAATGAAAGAGATTACCGGAGTGTTCCGCATCCTGCAGACCTCCATCAGTTTCACCGTCTGAATTTCAACACCTTTCACACAGTCTACCACCATCACCACTGAATCAACAGCTGTTAATGTTCTGTAAGTGTCTTCCGCGAAATCTTGGTGACCTGGAGTATCCAGTAAATTTATTTTGGAACCTTCGTATTCAAAAGCCATAACAGAGGTGGCAACAGAAATACCTCTTTGCTTTTCAATTTCCATCCAATCTGAACGGGCATGCATGTTGATTTTATTCGACTTAACAGCGCCCGCTTTTTGAATTGCACCTCCAAATAGCAATAACTTTTCAGTTAAAGTTGTTTTTCCTGCATCTGGGTGACTGATAATTCCAAATGTTCGCCTCTTTGCGATCTCCTCTTTTAAACTCATGGTAAATTCAAATTGCCGTACAAAAATAGGCAATAATTGCCATTTGAAGGCCTTAATTAGCCTGATGAATTAATTAAACGACTGGTAATCATTCAAAGGCAATTTCATCAATAAAAAGCCAGGTAGGATTCCCTTTTCCTGGGTGCCAGTCAGGCAATATTCCATAATTCTTAGCGCGGACTTGCAGGTACTTGACTTCCTTGGCATCAAAATGAATCTGATGAATTTTCATATTTCTTGGCTCGGGCCCCTCTGGTGCAGGGAACTTCAATTCTTTTAATTTATTTAATTGATTAGGATCATTTCCAGCCCAAATCTCAATAGAAGTAGAAGGGAAAATCCATGCACCCAAATCCTCAATAGTACTGATAAATACAGAGGTCAGGGTTTTGCTTTTTTCAAACTCGATGTCTACAATTAAGTCATCCCCATTAAAGCCAAGCCACTTTCCATCTTTATAGTTTTTGCTTCCCTTGCTTAGGTCGAAAAGTGTAGCAACGCCATTCCCTAAATATTCTCCTTTGGCTTGATGAGTCAATTTTGAACTCTTCAAATCTGATTTAGAGACCTTGATAAATACTTGTTCGATAGGACTGCTGTCTTCCCAACCGTCTTTTTGGGCAATCAATGTAAGTTTCACACTTTTTTTAATCTCAATCTTTCCTTCCTGAACTAACCTTAATGGTTCCTCATCTAGTTGGTAAAAAATTTCAGTGTCGGACAAACTATAGTTTACATCAACTGTCATTTCATTTTCAAAAAATGAGGATACAAAATACATAACTGGTGGTACCAGCTGTGTCTTGGTGAATTCTGAGTCTTCTGCCAATCCGCCATTGATTTCAATATTGGGGTAATCTACTTGAAGTGCAGCTATTTCCTTCAAGCTAATATCAGTTTGCCATAAAAAGAGCTGATTTAATTCGGGCAATTCGATCAAATTTTTAACACCTGCTTGCGTGACCTTTGTACCATAGAGGTTCAGGTATTCCAGGTTTTTCATCCTTTTTAATTCAGCTACCATTTCATCATTTAATGCGGTATTATCCAAATAAAGGCGAGTCAGATTACTAAAATCGGAAATTTCATTAAGAATGGCTTTATCAACATTACTGTTACCCAAATCAAGTGTGTAAATTTGTTTTCTAATCTTACGAAGCTCTTTTAGATCGTTGGACTCAAGACTTTTATTATGACCCATCCTGACTTCGAGATAGGGCAATTCCGCAGAGATCTGACTGATAAGCGTAAACTCATCACTAAGGGATTTGATTAATTCTGGGCTCGCAAAATCAATGTTGATTTTTTCCTTCGGGGTAAAATAACTGACCAATGTAATTTGAATAGGGTCTCCAATAGCAATTTCACCAACAGCTTGCTCGAATGATGCTCCTGAACCTACCCACCATGTAAGCATTTTTATTTCTTCATCTGTTAATTGATTTTTCCCCTTTGGCGGCATATGTGCATCATCCTCTTGAGGTAAGTGCAAGTTTTGGATAAGTAGGCTATTCTCGGTATCTCCATTTACAATCACTTTTCCCGATTCTCCACCTTTCAAAATACCGTCTTTTGATGTCAACAAAAGTTCCCCTTTCAATTTGTTCTCATTATGGCAACTAGAACATTTTGAATCTAGAATGGGGAATACAATTTGATCAAAAATAGGGGCATCTGCATTTAGTGCGATTACCTTGTTTTCCTTAAAGACATCTGTTAAAAATCCCTCTCCATGCGTGAGTGTTGCCCCAAAGTGGCCAGTGATTATAATTAGAATAATAACCAAGCCATAGGAAGGCATAAAAAGCTGGTGCGTCCTTTGTCTTTGATTGAACAGAACAATAGCCAGGGTGGTAATTGAACTGGCTAGCCCAAACCATTTATGAAAGTCAAAACTGTCACCGGAGTACTCACCATTTAGTGAGAGTAAGTAACCAGCAATTGCGCTAACTACTGCAGAAAAAGCACCAGCCCATAACATCATTTCTGAAGCTTTATGGAATTCATTGTTTCCATCCTTCCTAGATAGAATCTCAAAAAGAAAGGCAACGATTATTAAAACAATTGGGAAATGGAGAACTAATGGATGAAGTCTTCCAAGAAACTGAAAGACTGGGAATAACTCCTTCGCATTGACAAAAAAAAGCAATACAAGAATTGCATTAAAACCGATGAGCAATATGTTGAGCTGCTTCTTTGACATTATTACTTAATGATTATTTCATCCATAAAGAGCCATGCTGTAATGCCTGCCCTTGCTGCCAATTTTTTATGTACAAAGTCTCTTGTTTTCAAAATTATGCTAGAATATCGTTGATCACATTTCCACTTACATCTGTTAACCTGAATCTTCTTCCTTGATGTTTATAAATGAGTTTCTCATGGTCTACTCCTAATAGATGAAGCATTGTAGCTTGAAAGTCATGTACATGAACTGGGTCTTTAATAATGTTATATCCAAATTCATCCGTTTCACCATAGGTCATGCCTGGCTTTACACCACCTCCAGCCATCCAAATTGTAAAACATCTTGGATGATGGTCACGGCCATAACTTGTTTTTGTAATTGCTCCTTGGGAATAGTTTGTTCGACCAAATTCTCCACCCCATATCACTAAAGTGTCATCGAGCATTCCTCTTTGTTTCAGGTCCATTATCAGTGCGGCCGAAGCTTGGTCTACATCTTTGGCTTGTTTTTCTATTGCAGTAGGTAGACTATCATGCTGGTCCCAACCCATATGATAAAGCTGGATGAATTTCACATCTCTTTCGGCCAATCTACGTGCTAGAAGACAGTTTGCGGCATAGGTTCCCGGTTGCGCAGCGTCAGGACCGTACATGCGATAGATGTAATCTGGTTCTTTTGAAATGTCCATTGTTTCAGGAACAGAGGTCTGCATTCTGTAAGCGAGTTCATATTGGGCAATTCGAGCACTGGTTTCTGGGTCACCAAATTCAGCCAGGTGCAATTCATTTAACTGTGAAAGATGATCAAGCATATTTCTTCGGTCCATTTTTGATACGCCTGCCGGATCTTTTAGATAAAGAACGGGGTCTTTTCCAGAACGAAATTGCACACCTTGATGAACGGAATTTAAAAACCCATTTCCCCACAATCGGGAATACAATGGTTGCCCTTGTGGTCTGCCTGTTCCTCTTGACAAAAGCACACTGAATGCAGGGAGATTAGCATTGTCACTACCGAGCCCATAGCTCATCCATGCGCCCATGCTTGGTCTGCCTGGTTGCTGTGAACCAGTTTGAAAGAAAGTAATAGCGGGATCATGATTAATGGCCTCCGTGTGCATTGACTTTATAAAGCACAATTCATCAACAACTTTGGCCGTATAGGGCATTATGTCACTTACCCAAGCTTTGCTTTCTCCATACTGTTTGAAGTCAAAGAGAGATCCTGCCAAAGGAAAAGAATCTTGTCCTGAAGTCATTCCGGTTAAGCGCTGCCCATTTCTTATAGAATCAGGCAACTCTTGACCCACCATTTCATTGAGTTTAGGATTGTAATCAAAAAGCTCATGTTGTGAAGGGCCACCACTCTGAAAAAGATAAATTACGCGTTTAGCTTTAGGGGCAATATGTTTGAAATCCTCAGGTCCAGGAGTTGCCTTGTTACCTCCAAATAGGCTTTTGGGAGATAAAAGAGAAGCCAAACCTAATCCACCAAGTCCAAGGCTCGCCTTTGAAAGGAAGTGTCTTCTGTTAAGATTGTAATGATATTTTTGTTCTTCCTTTTCCATGATCAAGTTTTAGAAATGGCCTCATCAAGATTGAAAATGGTATTGATCAGCGACATGTAAGCAGCAGTTTCAGCTGTGCCAAGTTCTTGCTCATATTGACCCACATTCAAATAAATTTTGGCCGTTTCTGGCGATTTGGTAAATCGGTCTAGTTCAGAGGAGAAAAAGTCATTGAGAATATTGGTTTCATCAATTGATGGTGCTCTACCAAGAATTTTTTCGAATGAGCGCTTTATTCCTTCATTCTGGGTTTTTGAGGATTTAATGACAGCATAAGCTAACACACGTGATGCTTCTAAAATTTGAGGGTCATTCATCATAACCAAAGCTTGTAATGGAGTATTTGTCTTTTGTCTGATCACCTCACATAAGTCCCTAGAAGCGGCATCGAATGTGAGCATGGCCGGTGGAGGGACGGTTCGTTTCCAAAAAGTATAAAGGCTCCTGCGATAAAGGGCTCCTCCATTATCTTGAACATATTTTGTGAGCCCTTGGCCAGATGCAGTTTCTGCCCAAAGACCATCGGGTTGATATGGTTTTACACTCGGTCCACCAATTTCATTATTAAGTAGGCCACTCACGGCAAGAATATTATCACGTATCATTTCAAAGGTCATTCGGTACCTCGGTCCGCGACTTAGCCAAGTGTTCTCAGGATCAATTTCCAACATTTCCTCAGTAACCTTGGAGGATTGTTGATAGGTTGCCGAAAGAAGTATTTTTTTCTGAAGCGCTTGCACGTCCCAATTTGAATTCATGAATTCATTGGATAAATAATCCAACAATTCTGGGTGGGAGGGGAAACTGCCTTGATTGCCAAAGTCAGATACCGAAGCAACTAGTCCTTTTCCAAAGAATGACATCCACATTCTATTTACAGCTACTCTTGACGTGAGAGGATGGTCTTCCGAAAAAAGCCATTTGGCTAGACCTAGTCTGTCCTTTGAAAGTTCAGTTCCAAATGGTTTCACCGCAGATGGGGTATTAGGGCCTACTTCATTTCCGGGTTGATCATATTGACCACGGGTAAGGATAAAAGTAGGACGAGGCTTTGCAGAATCACCCATTACCATCACGCTTAAATCTTTTCCTTTAAAATTAGCCGCATTCACGAAATTCAATATTCCGGAAAGGTCCTTTTCTGTTATTTTAATTTTTGGTTCAGGAATTTCTCCATAATCAATTTTACCTTTTTCAGGGACAGAATTGAAAAACGCGTATACGCTGTAATAATCTTCTTGAGAAAGTGGATCATACTTATGGTCATGGCATTTGGCACACTCTAGCGTGAGTCCCAACATTGCTTTGCCGAATGTATTGGTACGATCAGTGACATATTCAGCCCTGTACTCTTCTGAAATAACACCTCCTTCTTGCGTGATTTTATGATTCCTGTTAAACCCAGTGGCCAATATTTGCTCTTTGGTTGGGTTTGGTAGTAGATCACCTGCCAATTGCCAAGTGATAAAAGTTTTATAAGACATGTTGTCATTAAATGCCTTGATTACCCAATCTCTCCAAGGCCACATGATCCGCTCTAAATCATCTTGATATCCATGACTATCCGAATAGCGAGAAAGGTCAAGCCAAGCAGCTGTCATGTGTTCCCCATAAGAAGGTGAAGCCATCAACTGATCAATTGCGTTTTCAAAAGCACTGGTGGAATTATCAGAGAGAAACGAATTCCGTAATTCGTCAGAGGGTGGGAGGCCTGTCAAATCAAAACTAGCCCTTCTTAAAAGGCGTTCTTTCGTAGCTTTCACAGAAGGAAAGAGCCCTTTTTCCTCCATTTTAGCTGTAATGAAATTGTCGATTTCATTTTCCGCCCATGCTGCTTGTTTTGTTTCAGGCACTTGTACTTTTGCAACCGGAATAAAAGACCAGTGTTTTTTCCATTGAGCACCTTGGCTAATCCATTTGGTGATCAACTGTTTTTCATTATTCGAAAGTGTAAGGTTGGAAGCAGGAGGAGGCATTACCTCATCTGGATTTTCGGAGTTGATCCTATTTATTACCTCTGAGTTTTTTGTGTCATGCGGAATAATCCCAAAAACATCAGGCTTATCCTTGAGTGCTAAAAAGGCATCCGCCTCGACATCTAAGCGATAACCGGAACGTCTCTTATTCACATCAGGACCATGACAGGCAAAACAACGGTCAGAGAGTAGTGGTCTTATGTGTAAATTGAAATCAACCACTTCGGGTATGTATTCCGATAGATTGGATGCAATCAAATTGTCCTCGTTTTTGAGTTTGTCAGTCTTGTTTTCTTGACAAGAACTTAAGAACAGCACGCACATGCATATACTGCTTGCGAGTATTAAATATTTCGATTTGATCTTTAAAGTTTTAGTCAGAGGCATACGAGACTTTGAAAATAGACATTCAGCAACTCGAAATCAATAAAGCATTCAATTAAGGTAATAATGGCATGATGGAATGTTAAAAAAGTGAAGCCATTGCTAAAAAATTTGATGGAATTCTCACTTAAACTTACAATATTCACTTCTCAATCTTTAAGCTTATGAAACTAGCCAAATACCTTATTGCCATCGGGATATTCCTTACTGGTTCAATATTAGCCCAAAAAACCAGCTCAGACTTAGCACAAGATTATGCTTGGCGAAATATTGGGCCTGCCAATATGATGGGCAGAATTGCGTCTATTAAAGCTTTGGATAGTGATTATCGACATGTATTAGTAGCCTCTGCTTCAGGTGGAGTATTTAAATCTACTAATGCAGGAATAACCTGGGAAGCTATTTTTGATAATTACGGAGCCGGCTCAATTGGTTCAATTGCCATGTTCCAACCGAACCCTGATATTATTTGGGTAGGAACTGGAGAATCTGCGAATAGAAATAGTAGTGCCTATGGCGATGGAATATATAAGTCAGAAGATGGCGGCAAGACATTTAAGAATGTGGGACTTGAAACCACTCATCAAATTGCAGAAATAGCTACTCATCCAACTAATCCTGATATAGCCTATGCAGCAGCAGTCGGTCATCTTTGGGGTTATTCAGGAGAAAGAGGGCTCTTTAAAACAGAAGATGGTGGAAAAACATGGGATAAATTGACCAATGGATTACCGGATGATGGTAAAACGGGTTGTACTGAAATTATTATGGATCCAAGAAATCCCGATGTGCTGTTTGCGGGTTTCTATCATCGACTTCGTAAACCATATACTTTCACTTCTGGTGGGGAAGAAGGTGGTTTGTTTAAATCTACTGATGGCGGTAAATCTTGGAAGAAAATCACAAAAGGGTTGGCGAAAGGGCCAAGTGGAATGATTGATATTTCGATTCATATAGCAAACCCTGACATCATGGTGATGGCTTATGAAGCAGATCAAAATATAAAAGAAGGGGAGGCAGGCTCTGGACCGTATCGCTCTGATGATGGCGGTGAAACTTGGAGGTTTTTAAGAAAGCACCATACCCGACCATTTTATCACGGACAAATAGAGATTGATCCTATTGACCCTAACAATGTTTATTTGGTGTCTAGAGAAGCAATGAATTCAATAGATGGCGGTAAGTCATTTCAAAATAGAAGATGGCAAGCTGATGGCGGTGACGACCATGATATGTGGATCTCACCAAAAGACAACAAAGTCATTTATCTGGCAACAGATCAGGGTGCTAAGCTATCGGTGGATATGGGTAAGACTTGGCTGTCATTTAACAACATGGCCATCGGACAGTACTACGCAATTGGTCTAGATAACCGTGATCCTTATTGGGTGGCTGGCGGTTTGCAAGACAATGGACTTTGGATAACGCCAAGTAATAGCCGTGAAAATAGGGGCGTGTTGAATATGCACAGTACATGGATTGCTGAAGGCGATGGTTTTCATACTCAGATAGACCCAACAGATTGGAGGACTGTTTATACAGTCAATCATGTAGGCTTTGTAGCACGTCAAAACATTGAAACACGGGAGTATGCCTTTATTACTCCAAACCCTGAAACTATTGTCAATTTTGACAAGTATGTGGACCCAAATTTTAAAGAGACAAAAAGCGTTTATACGATTGATCCAGGTGAGCATTGGTTTTTTAGAGAACGTCCAGAAAGACCACTATTACCTCCTCAATTTAGATTTAATTGGAGTTCTCCTTTTATCATTTCACCTAATAATCCCAATACGGTTTACTTTGGAGGTAACTACTTATTCAAGTCTGTAGATAAAGGAGATTCATGGAGAATTATTAGTCCAGATTTAACGACAAATGATCCGAAATGGAGAAATCCATCTAATAGCGGGGGGCTAACAAACAGTAATACAGGAGGAGAGAATCATTTTAACATCATTACCATTGCTGAATCACCTGTAGATGAAACAGTAGTTTGGGTAGGAACAGATGATGGCAACGTGCAAGTGACACAAGATGCTGGCGTAAGTTGGACCAATGTGAAGTCTAATTTCAAAGGAGTACCCGATAAGATTTGGGTAAGCCGTGTTGAAGCTTCTCATTTTGAAAAAGGGACTGCTTATGTCACATTTGATAACCATCGCTATGATGACAACAAACCATATGTATTTAAGACTACCGATTTTGGTGAGACATGGACTAATATTTCAGCTGGCCTTCCTGAGAAGTACAGCGTTTATGTGATTAAGGAAGACATGGTGAACCCTAATCTGCTTTTCGTAGGCACTGAGTATGGTGTTCATTTCTCAATTGACAAGGGGAACTCTTGGGAGAGTATTAAGAATGACATGGCAACAGTGGCTATTCATGATTTGGTGATTCATGAACGAGAAGGAGATTTAGTGGCAGGAACTCATGGCAGGAGTATTTGGATTATGGATGATATATCAGCCTTGCGCCAAATTGATGATGCAAATGGCAAATCACTCCACACGTTTAAACCGAAAACAGCAACGAAATGGATTGCTATTAATACAGGTAGAAAACAACCCGCTTTTATGTTCAGGGGGAAGAATCCTGATATGGGTGCTCAGCTTCATTATTATCTCGATAAATCTTCAAATGTTAAAGTGACCATTGAGGATATCTCTGGAAAGTATAAAAGAGAATTAACGGATAAAGGGACCAAAGGGATTAATCGGGTGTTGTGGAGATTGGATTTTAATCCTAGTGAAGCTAATATAGCTGCTTTTAAATCAAACTTGGAAGCTGCTATCACTACGTTGAGGGGCAGAGTAAAGGACAAGGATTTGCTTCAGATTTTGGATAAAGTGGCTGCGGATATGGCCGGATCAAAGGATACTCGTCAATTAAATGCTTTGAGAAAAACGCTGGTGGATAACTTTAATGCATATACAAGTGGTAAGCGGATATTCGGCCCAAAAATAGGAAGGATTTCGGCACCAGAAGGGGATTACAAAGTTACAGTAACTGCCAATGGACAATCCTCTACTAATTACTTCAAAGTGAGAAAAGACCCATTAATTAAGGACTAGATTAAGGTTAATTAGTTTGATTATTGTCTTCGAATTTTTGTTCGAGCACTTTAAGATTGCCTGATTTTTTCCATCGTTTATGGGTCCAAAGCCAATATTGAGGCTCTGCGAGTATTTGTTTTTCGAGCCTTTTGGTATGTGCTTCGGTAATTTCGCCATAGGCACATTTCAAAGGTTCGTCAATTAGTACTTCTAACTCCATCTCGTAATAGCCTCGTTTTTTCTTTTGGATACTTGCATAAATTAGCGGTGAATCATGTGCCTTGGCAAATTTTTCAGCACCAAACATAACGGCTGTGCGTTGATTCAGAAATTCCATCCAATACACTTTTTTGGCATTTGAAGGTGATTGATCGATACCAAAAATGGTTATGGTTAAATCTTCTTTTTTAGAAAAGAATGCTTTGACCTCTTGCCTTGAAATTAGTTTCATGCCGAACTTTGTTCGTGAAGCAAGCATCTTAGCGTCCATGAATTTATTAGCCAAGCTATGATAGATCGCTACGGTTTGATGTTTTAAATATTGATCACCACCTACAGCGAGCAATTCCCAATTACTGTAATGTCCACCAACCATTATTAAGTTTCTATTCGTCTTGACGTAAGGTTCAAGGATTTCTGGATTGGTCACTTTAAAACGATCCAGTACTTCCTCTTCGGAGATACTAAATAGTTTGATGCTTTCTACAATTAGATCGGTAAGGTGATGATAGAACTTGTGTCTGATTTCATTGATTTCCGCTTTAGATAAATCTGGAAAAGAATTATTAAGGTTTTGCATTATTACCTTTTGCCGGTATCCGAATACACGGTCAACGAAAAAACAAAGCAAATCTGAAATTGCATGAAGCACTCTCAATGGAAGCATTGATAGCGGTTTCAATATTAGATAAAAAAGTATAGCAGCCATTAGGACAGTTAAAGTCGCGCAATTTATAGATTTCAAATGACATAATATCTTATCAAAAGGAAAGATGGAGCTAGTTTTCTGACATTGTGTCACCAAATGTCATTAATTCTGCTTTGGCACAACCATTGATAACTGCAAGCTATAATAGAAAGAAAATTTACAAAGGAATATTATAGATCATGGGAAAAATAATTGGAATTGATTTAGGTACTACCAACTCTTGCGTGTCAGTAATGGAAGGTAATGAGCCTGTTGTGATCCCAAACAGTGAAGGAAGGAGAACTACACCATCAATTGTTGCATTTTTAGATAATGGCAATGGAGAGAGAAAAGTAGGTGATCCTGCCAAGCGTCAGGCGATCACAAATCCTGAAAACACAATCAGCTCTGTAAAGAGATTTATGGGTAAGAAATTCGGCAATGTGTCGGAAGAGCTTAGAGGCATTTCTTACAAAGTGGAGAAAGGAAATAATGACACAGTGCGTGTTCAAATCGGTGATAGAAACTACACTGCACAAGAGCTTTCAGCAATGATACTTCAAAAGATGAAGTCGACTGCTGAAGATTATTTGGGCACTGAAGTGAAGGAGGCAGTTATAACTGTTCCTGCTTATTTCAACGATGCGGAAAGACAAGCGACTAAGGAGGCAGGAGAAATTGCTGGCTTAGAAGTAAAGAGAATTATAAATGAGCCAACTGCTGCGGCCTTGGCTTACGGATTGGACAAAAAAGATGTAGAGCAAAAAATCGCTGTTTACGATTTAGGTGGAGGTACGTTTGATATCTCAATTCTTGAATTGGGAGATGGTGTTTTTGAAGTAAAATCTACTAATGGTGATGTACACCTTGGAGGTGATGACTTTGATCAAGTAATAATCGATTGGTTGGCGGAAGAATTCTTAAGCGATGAGAACATCGATTTGAGAAAAGATCCAATGGCTTTGCAACGTTTGAAAGAAGCTGCTGAGAAGGCAAAAATTGAATTGTCATCTGCTGCTGCGACTGAAATCAACTTGCCTTATATCATGCCAGTTGATGGAATTCCAAAGCACTTGGTTAGAAGTTTGTCAAGAGCAAAATTTGAGTCTTTAGCTGAGAACTTGATCAAGAGATCAATGGATCCGGTTAAAAAGGCAATGAAGGATGCTGGCTATTCTACTTCTGATATTGACGAAGTAATTTTGGTAGGTGGTTCAACAAGAATGCCTAAAATTCAGGAAGAAGTTGAAAAGTTCTTTGGTAAAAAGCCTTCTAAAGGTGTAAACCCTGATGAGGTTGTTGCCATTGGTGCAGCTATTCAAGGTGGTGTGTTAACTGGTGAAGTGAAAGATGTACTTCTTTTAGATGTAACGCCACTTTCATTAGGTATTGAGACAATGGGTGGTGTAATGACACATTTGATCGAGTCAAACACAACTATCCCTTCAAAGAAATCGGAGACATTCTCTACAGCAGCGGATAATCAGCCATCTGTTGAGATCCATGTTTTGCAAGGAGAGCGTCCAATGGCCAAAGACAATAGAACAATTGGTCGATTCCATTTAAGTGATATTCCACCAGCACAAAGAGGTGTACCTCAAATTGAAGTAACATTCGATATTGATGCTAACGGAATTATGCACGTGTCTGCAAAGGACAAAGGCACAGGCAAAGAGCAGAAGATTACGATCGAAGCTTCTTCAGGATTGACTGATGAGGAAATCCAAAAGATGAAGCAAGAGGCTGAGGCTAATGCAGAATCTGATAAAGCTGAAAAGGATAAAGTCGATAAGCTTAATGGAGCAGATTCATTGATTTTCCAAACTGAAAAGCAGTTGAAGGAATATGGTGATAAACTTTCTGAAGGAAATAAAACTGCAATAGAAGAAGCTTTGGCTAATCTAAAAACGGCACATCAGAGTCAAGATTTGGATAGCATAGAGCCTGCAGTTGAAGCATTGAACAAAGTTTGGGAAGGTGCTTCTCAGGAAATGTACGCTGCTGCTGGAGCTGACGGTGCAGGAGCACAGCCAGGTGCTGATGCAGGTGATGCTGAACCAACTGGAGAAGCTGGAGCAGACGATGTCTCTGACGTTGAATACGAAGAAGTCGAAGAAGAGAAAAAAGACTAAGTACTCGATTAAACATATTTTGAAAGGCTGTCCATAGGGACAGCTTTTTTTTTGCCCGTTCTGAAGACTGTCATTGCGGAATTTTTATTCTTAATATTCTCAAAGAATAAAAATATCCACAATCTCGTTTTTGCATTTTAGAGATTCCTGGTGAAATAGTCCATTTGGAAGAGTGGAAGTCTTTCAGAGGTGAAAGGAGCTCTTCACTGCGTTACGAGATGACATGTTTCTTAGGTACCCAATCATGTTGTTGTCATTCCGTAGTTTACGAAGGAATCTTTTGACCTTCTCCAAAAACCATTGGTACTTGAAAAGGTCTCTCCACTACGTTGCGAGATGACATGAGGATTATGACTTTGTTAATCAAATAATATTAACTTCAATTATTTAGACCGATTGGTCTATTTTATTATATTTGTACTATGCTTTCAACTAAAGAGCGATTGGTAGACACAGCAGCAAAACTGATTAGAAAGAAAGGCTACTTCGGTACAGGCATCAATGAGGTGCTTAAAGAGGTGGGTGTTCCAAAAGGTTCGTTGTACCATCATTTTCCAAAAGGAAAGGACGGGCTTATTCAGGCTGCCATATTGCATGGTGGGGAAGTGCAAATGTTGAAGTATAGTGAAGCCTTAAGAGGCAAGGATGCGGTGGAAGGGTTGAATGCTATGATTGATGTAATGATCAATGATTTGCTTCAATCAGACTTTCAGGATGCTTGCCCTATCACGGCAGTTGCAGTAGCGGCAAGTACGATGTCTAAAGAAATTCAGCAAGCATGCCATCAAATTTTTGACGCTTGGCAAGACGGATTAGCGGGTTATTTAGAGCGTAGAGGAGTTAATAATTCAAAAAATAAAGCGAATCAATTATACGCTATGTTCCAGGGAGCATTTGTTTTGAGTCAGGCACACAGAGACGTGGTTCATCTAGAGAATCAAAAGAAATTTATAGCAATAATATTAGAGAGTTAGTTTTTATTTGATCATTTAATAGACTGTTTGGTCTGTTTAAGAAATAATATCATGAACAAAACACCAGAAAGTAAAGCGACCATTAGATTTCAAGATTGCGACCCTTTTGGGCACTTGAATAATTCGAAATATATCGATTACATGTTCAATGCTAGGGAGGATCAATTAATCCGTGAATATGGATTAAACCTCTTTGAAATGGCTCACTTCACTAAAAAGGCTTGGGTTTCTGCACAGACTGAAATTGTTTATTTGAAACCAACAATTGTGATGGAAGAAGTGGTGATTCAGACCAGTTTAATTGAATTCAGTGATAGACATGTAACGGCTGAAGCAATCATGTTTGAAAAAAACAAAAAGCACATCAAATCGGTAATGTGGGCCAAATTTTTTCATTTTGATTTGGCGGCCCAAAAAGGGATCAAACATGCAGATGAATTCATGGAATTGTTTGCGCAGCTTCACCATCCTGTAATCGCTGAAAAAATTGATCAAAGAGCGCTTAATTTATCGAAGGGATTAAGAGCAGCTGTTACTGCCTAAAGATTACTTTGAATCTAGCATCTTATAGGCTTCATCTACATAATCGTAGAAGTCTTGCGTAAAAGCTCTTTCATCAGTAAAAACATCTCTTTGATGGCCTAGTCTTACAATGATGAGGTTGTCTTCAGGGATTGTTATTACATATTGACCTAGGATGCCGCGCATCGCAAAAATAGTCTTGTTCATGTAATCGCTTAACCAAAATCCATAACCATATTCGGGATCGTTTTCAAAACGAGGTTTGATGCTTTTGGCGACAAAACTTGAATCTAAAACCTGTATTCCATTCCATTGCCCGAAGTCCTTATATAGTTTGCCAAAACGGGCAAAATCCAGAGCATTACTTGCAATACAGCAATAGGCTTTGGCCAATTGATTTTTACTATCATCCACTTGCCAAATGGACTCCTGTTCCATTCCCATAGGTTTCCAAAAACTTGTGGAAAGGTAGCTGCCTAGTTTTTTGCCAGTCGCTTTTTCGATCACCATGCCGAGCAGTTGTGTATTACCGCTCAGGTATTTGAACTGCTGTCCAGGAGCCTCCGTTACTTTTTGGTTGAGGATGGTTTCAGCAAGGTCGTCATCGTAGTATGCTCGAGCCGTGACACTGAATGGGCTAGTATAACTCTCTTCCCAATCGAGACCAGAGGCCATGGAAGAAAGGTCGCCTACTGTTGTTGTCGCTGAAGCATACTGCGGAAAGAAATCTCCTATCGGTTGATCTAAACTTTTGATGTAACCCTCCTGAATCGCTTTTCCTAAAAGAGCACTAGTAATACTTTTGGCCATAGAAAAGGAATTCGTTTTTGAGTCTCGACTATATCCCTCGGCATATTTTTCATACCAAATACTGTCATTTTTTATGATGAGAAAGGCAACAGTGCCGAGTGCCTCATTGACTTTGTCTAATTTATCGGTTGCCTGGGTATTATTATATGCGTTGTGTTCTGGCCATTGTTGAGGACTGCCATTTTTTATAGCCGCATTTTCAAAATGGGAATAGTCATCGATATAGGCAGTGGTGTGGCCCGTCAAATAAACCACACGTACACCTTTTAAGACATACTCGTAATCGGTCATATACAGCACAATGATAATGATAGCTACTAGTCCTACAAATGCTTTAAGAAGTCCTTTAATGAGTTTCATATGTTCAATGTTACTATTAAAATGCGCATTAATGAAAAGAATGATGGCTATATAAGTTTAAGAATCGTATTTTTATTTGACCTAACTACTCATAGTAATGCAAACGAAGTCAATCAAACTGCCTTGGCTGCTTCTTTTTTTAGTAATTATCTTACTAAATTCTGGATGTGCCGCAAGTAATCGAGCTGCTGCAAAAAAATCCAATACCGTAATTCAAACTGCCCGCACCTATACTGGTGTTCCCTATAAATTTGGTGGTACCACGCGGGTTGGAATGGATTGCTCAGCGCTGCTTTTACATTCTTTCAAGAGCGTGAAGGTAAAGCTGCCAAGAGTATCAGAAGATCAGGCTAAAGTTGGTGAGAAAGTGAAGCTCAAGGAGTTGAAACCAGGCGATATGCTATTTTTTGCTACAGGGAAAAAGAAAAATAAAATCACACATGCAGGAATTGTAACTAGTGTAAAGGGCAAAAAAGAAGTTCGGTTCATTCATGCTTCCACGTCACTTGGCGTGACCGAAAGCAACCTGTATTCAGATTATTATCTTAAAAGGTTTAAAAGGGCTAGAAGAGTGCTTTGATTTAAGAAATTGGCCTCCTATATTTGGCCTCCGTTTCAGGAATGGGAATTCCTGAATGGACATCTCACCATCGCATAATTTTCGGTGATTAAAATAACCATCTTCGCCAAGGCTTCGATGGATAAAAGGGGGATTAGCTCTCCCGATAGTTATCGGGAGGCAAGAGCGTTGCAATGGCAGCGTATACAAAGTTTTGGGGGATTAGCTCAGCTGGCTAGAGCGCTACACTGGCAGTGTAGAGGTCACCGGTTCGACTCCGGTATTCTCCACAAAAAAAGGCCAACAACTGTTGGCCTTTTTTCATTTTGAAATAAATAAATCTTATTTAAAAACCTCTTTGATTGGTTGTCCAGTTGCGCCATTTGGTAATCGCATATTCAAAAGCATGCTAATCGTTGGGGCTATATCTGTGATCGTAGTATAACGAACCGAGCTTCCTGGCTCGATTCCCCAACCATACATAATTATGGGTACATGTGTATCATAAGTCCAACCTGAACCATGTGTGGTGCCTTGTTTGCCACGACCCTGCCAGCCTGGATCCAACGCAATTATTACATCGGCTGATTCCTTGTTGTGATAACCATTCTGTATCAACTGCGCCAAGCCTTCAGTATATTCTTTAGTTGATAAGTCATGTGCCGTATAGGCTTTGTATACGCCTGGAAATTCTTCTGCTTTTTGAGCTACTGCTCTTTGAATGGCAATCAGATCAGCTTTTTGCTCAGTTATTAATTTGCGATCAAGGTAGATGGCTCCTGTTCCAGATTCAACCCACTTTGCAAAACCAAATTGCTCATTGAGGGCAGCATCAATTGCTCTCCTCATATCATTGTATTTGAAATTTGCGATCCTGAATTTATCGTCTGCCATGCGTTGAGAATTTTCTGCAACACCGTGGTCAGCGGTGAGGAATACCGTATAATTCCCCTCACCTAATTTTTTATCTAAAGCGGTCAAGATTCTTGCTATTTCTAAGTCAAGTCTCAAGTAGGTGTCTTGCACCTCAATTGAACGAGGTCCATAAGAATGGCCAATATAATCGGTGCTTGAAAAGCTGATCGCTAAAAAGTCTGTGATGTCATCCTCGCCTAATTGTTCTTCCTTGATTGCTTCTAATGCTAGATCAGCTAAGATGGTATTACCGAAAGGAGTTGATCTGATGAAACCGTTTTTCTGTTTTTCATCGAGGTGTGCAAACTCATATGGAAAAGTTGGTGTTGGCTTGCCAACAATTGCATTTTCATAAGGGCTGTCATCAATCCCACTTTCAACGTATTCTTCAATTGGGTAAAGCGTAGTCCATGGGGTTTCTAGGTACTTTAATGCATTTTTCTTTTTGTTGAATTTACTGACCCACTTTGGAAGTTCGTCAGTATAATAAGTAGAAGTCATGAACTCACCAGTAGCGCCATCATACCAATAAGAACCATCAGAAAGATGTCCTCCTGGCAAGGCTGAACCTCTATCCTTGATTGACATGGCGATGACTTTAGCCCTGTTCTGAGTAGATATTTTAAGCTCGTCTGTTATAGTGGTTGTGTAAAGATTTTTTGGGGATATTTTTCCAGCACTTGGTGATCCACCGACATTAGTCACTGTTGTATCTTCTGCACAGTAAAAACTTCTTTTAAAAACTCTGCTATACCAAGAGTTTCCAGCAATGCCATGGTTGGCAGGTGTAGTACCAGTATATATTGAAGCATGGCCAGGCCCGGTTACAGTAGGCGCGTAGTTATAATGTCCGTTGCGTGCTAAGAATCCTTTTTCAACTAATTTTTTAAATCCGTCTTCACCAAATTTATGATAGAACCTTGTTAAGTATTCTTGTTTCATTTGGTCGACAACGATGCCGACAACCATTTTTGGTTTTTCTGTAATCTTTTGCGCATTTAAATTGGCAGTAACAAAAAGTGCCAAAACGCATGAAATTTTAAGAAAGTGCTTCATAAGATTTGTCTTTAATTCGAACAAGCAATTTTGAAATATTGTTCCTCTTGAAAAGTTTGTGTGAAGAGCTTATTGCCATCCTTGTCATGATAAATGACAATATGAAGGTCCGCTTCTTTCACATATTTCTGAGCAAAGTACACAGGATTTTTTTCAGTACCCAACTGAATTATTTCTGTGAAAGTAGGCTCAATAATTTCACCATGTAAACTGCTATAGATTCCTTTTCCATTCGCAGTCGTCACTTGGATTATATTTTCATTTTCTGTTTCCTTAAGGAATTCATATTCCAGTATTCCCTCATAAACGACTGCTTCATCAGAAATTTGATGTAAAAGCCATTCATCTTCAATTCTTGTTAATGCGATAGTATCGTTCCAATATTTAACTTCATCGAAATCAAAACCGCTTAATAATTCGTCTTTGGGATTGATGAATCCTTTTAAGCCATCTTCTGAAGCAATCAAGACCGTATCGCTATAAGCTTGAATCCTGCTACTATATGATGGTGCTATATTGATGGCTTTATCCAAATTGATCACTCCCACTTTATCGCCTTTGAGGATGCTTACATATCCGTCATCATAAGAACCAATGCCATCATATATAAAGTTCAATACAAAGGCTCCAGTACTATCCACTAGTGCTGCATTTCTCTTTTGTAATTTAATAAGATTAGGGCCTAATGCTGTTACGTCTTTATAAGTAGATGCTAAAATCTCTTTGCCATTGTTGTTGTATACTTTTCTGAAATTTTTCTTATTCGAAAGCATGAAAAAATCACTGACAGCCTTTTCACCAGTTTTAGTATAAGTCTGCGGTACCAATAATTTGGGTTCCCAACCTTTTTCCATTAGCATTTGATCTCCGTTTTTGAACTGGGCATATAGACTTTCTCCTTTTATCAGCATCACAATATTTTCACCCCAAAATTGTAAGGAATCATAGTCATAAGTTGGGAACAGCCTTCCATGCTGATCTAGTAGCGTCCATTTTTCTCCTCTTTTTAAACCAATCCAATTGTCGTTTTCGACTATGCCATCATAAATGGAATCTTGTAAGGATAAATAATCATCATGCAACAGTTGTATGGTCGAATCACCTTTAAGTAACCAGCCATATGCTCTATCATAAATGGAGGATTTGGATGCGCCTAAAATGACATTTTGAGCCTTGTCTATAATTGATTCAGTGTCCCCGTCAAAGACTAAAAACAATCCGTTGTCAAGTGGCTCTATCTCGTCATACTTGAAGTCGAACTCCAGTGATTCAGTTAAACCAATAGCGAAGTATTCAGTAGTGGTAATCGCAATCCTTTCATTTTTTTCGATCAACAAGAAATTGGATAATGTATCAATACTTGAATATTCGGTAGGTAAAATGTCATAGCCATGAATTGTGGTCAAACCCCAGAACCCATCCTTTTTGATTTTAATGAGTCGCTCGTCTAAAGTGCCAAAATCATCGGCCGGTTCTGATACAATTACTTCACCTGATTTATGAATTAGTATATAGCCTTCTTCCGTAAGTACTTTGATATATCCATAGCCAATGTCTTCTGCCTGCGTAAGCGCACCAGTATAAATTGTATTCCCATTTCTGCCAATAATCTGATTTTCATCAAACACAAAATCAGTTGCGATTGGGCTGCACATATAGGCCTCTGAAATTTCGGTCATGTTTGTGTTGAGTTTTACTTCCCCAGAAGGCAGCATAAACGAGAAGGTATTGTCTTCCAGTTTTGGCATCCATACCCCTTGTTCAAGATCAATTACGTTCCGCAAAGAATCTGACACAGGTAAGAACTCAAAATAGTCTTGAAATTTATCACTCCCATATTTGTCCTTTACGATATGATAAAGTCGAGGAATGATGATATCCTTAAACTTGGGGTTGGGGTATTTTTTGAGAAAATCAGTATAAGCCGGAATCGAATTTATAGTGGTACTGAGGTCAAAAATTCGATCTTCAGAGATGGCACGATAAGGAGTCCCTGGGTATTCTTCCAAGAAATCAGCGTGGCTTTTTAAAGTGTTATCGGCAGTTCTGTCCTCAAAGAGTAATTTTTTATATCGTTTTTCTGCTTCCTCAAAATCTTCTCCGTCGGGGTAGGTGGTCATATAAGACCAGTAGCTTTCATGGGAATTGATTAGTTCTTGGTCTTCAAAAAAGATATGATTCCGCAAGCTGATGGCTTCGGGAATTTGAACGGCATCATCATGTGTGGACATGAACCATTCGTAGTCGTTTATAGTATGCTTATTGAGTATAAGGTCAAACGAAAGACTGTCAATTTTGTCTTTCAGGTTTTCCATCGTAACAGAATCAACATTCAAATCTGCAAGTGAAGCAATGTCTTTAGGTTCAGTAACTGTTTTAAAATCTTCAATGGCAGTATTGATATAGCGATAAGCAGAGTCTACATGATATCCCCAAAAGGCAGTATCGACATGTAAGATGGCGTAGAGATAATTTGCCCCCGGGTTATTGGCTGACTTCTCCAATGATTTGTCAAGGGCATCTACAGTTTTATCTATTTCACCTTTTTCATAAAAGCGAAATGCCCGTTTTGGTATTTCAATACTGAAAACCAATAACAGGCTAATAGATAGTATGGTTTGAATAACTCCCTTCACGATTCTTTCAAGTAGTAACCAATAAGATGCCAAAAATAATAAACGTAGCAGCTTTTTGAGAGTTTATTATCGATAATGCTGTTTTCTTTAGTACATAACTCAAATTGTACCTTATAAAAACGTTATTTAAAGAAATTATATTCAAATGAGCATTAACAGTCGAATCGCTGAATTGATTAAATATTTAGGAGACACAGAAAATTCCTTTTCTAAAAGAATTGGCGCCTCCTCATCAGCTATTTTTAATATTGTGAATTCCAAAGGCCGAATGAGTTATCCTTCAGGCCTGGTATTGGAAAAGATTTTACAACTCGATAAAGAGGGTAGGGTTTCGGCAGAGTGGTTGATGCGTGGTGAAGGGCTGATGATTTTGACACAGGAGGAGAGTTATGGTCATCTTTCTGATAGTCATTTGGTTAAAAGAGTTAAGAGATTAGAAGAAGATGTCAAATTCCTTTTAAATAGAAGCACTAAGAATTAAATTACAACATGAAAAAAACACTAGCCATCCTCCTGATAATTTCAATTTTTGCCTGTTCTGAGCAAAAAGATACTACTAACGATGCCAATATAGTGGGTAGTTATGGTGCTGAAATCACTACTGAAGGTGCTGTGTCTACCTCAGCCATGATGAACAAGTTGGGAAATCAAGATTCACTTTTTGTAAAAATATCAAGTGAAATTGTGACTACATGTGCCATGAAAGGCTGTTGGATGAACTTGGTTTTAGCAGATGGTGAAGAAATGAGAGTTACTTTCAAGGACTACGCGTTTTTTGTTCCTAAAGAAGGAATGGGAGGCAATCAAGCTATAATTGAAGGCTATGTGAAACGTGTAGTTACTGATGCAGCTACTTTGCAGCATTATGCAGAAGACGCTGGTAAAACAGAACAAGAAATTGCGAGTATTACAGAAGACAAAGAAGGGCTGACCTTTGAAGCACTGGGCGTAATAATTTTTGAATCTACAGAGGATTAATTTTTAGTCCATTTCAAGTGGAAAATCTTGGTGGCTAGTTTGCCTCTTAATTTCATTTGATTGAAGTTTCATATGCATTTCTGAATTGTACAATTCTCAGATTAATGGTTAATTACGCCATTAGGCTGTGGTGCTTACTCTGGCAATTCAATTCTGAACACTGCGCCATTCTGGTTCCCTTCATAAATCAGGACTCCTTTTAACTGCTTTATCAGAAGGTTAACCAATCTCATGCCTAATGATTTAGGTTGCTCCAAGTCATGCTCAGAAAGTTCTGGGCCATTTAAACGAATTGTCAGGCTCCGTGATTTGTGTTGAAAGGCGATAGATCCGATCAGCCTTAGAATGCTGTTTGTCGAAACTAGTTTCGTGAAAGATGTACAGGAGAATAATAATACTTGAAGTAATTCCGACTGTTAAGCCTATAATATTCAACGCTGAGTAGCCTTGGTTGTCGTAGTAAACTTCTAAAGGTAACCTTGATGTAATTTTTAAGCATGTGAGTTGTTGTTTGGTTTATTGATGTTATGTAACCCTAAATTGTTTTAAACTATGTAACAATGTTACATGTCAGTAGTAATAGGAAGGGTTAAAGGTAGTTAAATGCCTTGAGCTGTTGTATTCTCGTAGTGAAATTGAATTAAGGAAGTTTTTTATGCTGCTATGCAACCTTTTTGGCCTTTCACCCATGTTATTAAAAGACAGGTGTAACGAAAAGAATTCTTTACAGTCTTAGTATTAATGGGTAGGTCAAAAACGCAAATTATGAACAAGCAGAGAACAAAAATCATAGCAGTAATTGCTTTATTATTCTTGGGATTTTTAACGGAAAGCGCTCTTGCACAGAGTAGTAATTCGGTTAAAGCATCGTATATAATGGATGCCATGAAAAGTGGTAAAGACATCAGTTACGAGAATGTGACGGTGACGGGAACTTTAGATTTCACTTATATGGATGAAAAGAGTCCTGATTTGCCTAGGCAAAGAAGATGGTGGAGAAATGGTGGTGATAATACCGTTAATGAAGTGATTGAAAGTAAGATTTCATTTGTGAATGTAACGTTTGAAGAAGATGTGATCGCTTACTATCATGAAGAGCGTTTAGGCTATACTTTCACTGCTGATTTTGAAAAGGATGTGCTTTTTAAGAATTGTAATTTCAAACGAGATGCGATGTTTAAATATTCTGAGTTTGAAAGAGATGCTAGTTTTGAAGGTACAAGCTTCCTCGATGAAACCAGTTTTAAATATGCTGAGTTCGAAGAGAAGGTAGATTTCTCTAAGGCTATTTTTGATAAAGATGCCATTTTCAAATACACTAAGTTCCGAGATGGTGTGAGTTTTACTTCCGCTCGATTTGAACGTTCATTGGACATGAAATACACCAAAGTAAGAGGTGATTTTGATACGAAGGACATGTTCGTGAAGTGGGATTTGGACACAAAATATACTGACATCAATGGTCGAAGTTTCTCAAAAGCAATGTTAAGAGACAACTAGAAAACCTATTTATATAGATGATAAGGGATCTGATTTGATCCCTTTTTTTATGGAATATTAATAAGCTTAAGGAATGGAAAATGGTTTAGCTTAAAGTTGGCCAACTTATTTTCTTTTTGAATTGGGTTTATTGTTGTTGTTTTTTAAACTGCTTCGCGAGAATGCGCAATTTCATGTTGGAAGGCATGATACTTCCTAATTTTTTGTAAAACCTTGATATAACACCAGGAATGGCAACGGCCTTACCTTCTAACAATTTGTCAATAGTGAATTTGGCCACTTCTTCTGCTGTGGCTTGTGTAAGCTTTGATAGCCATCCCATTTGTTCAGTACGCGCTAGCACATCTGGATTAGTAGCTACTGCAGCTGGACAAAGCACGGTAATGCTCACATTGGAATCCTTCAACTCTTCTCTCAAAGACCTAGAAAACGAATAAACGAAGCGCTTACTAGCAGCATAAATCCCTTTAAATGGGATGTCATAAAATGAAGCCATGCTGCCTACATTAAGCACATAGGCTTTGGGCAGTGATTTCATTCCTTCCAAAAAATGGTGCGTGAGCATGACTAAGGAAACCATATTGAGCTGCATTTGACCGTAGTAAAATGATACCGGTTTAGTTTCAAATGCTCCTGAATTCCCCAGTCCAGCATTATTCATCAATTTGTCTACAACATAGCCTCTTTCCTTACACCAATCGTAAATCGCTTGTGGAGCTTCCTTCTGCATTAAGTCAATTCCCAATGAATCGAATGCCTGATTAGGGTATTTATCCTTAAGATTTTTGCATACTTCTTCCAGTTTTGGTTCAGGAAGTGCTACTAATAATACATTATAACCTCTTAAAGCACATTCTTCCGCAAGCCCTTGACCAATGCCATTGCTTGCGCCAGTAACTAAACTATAAGTCTTTTGATCGCTCATATTTTTTCTTCCTTCAACCAGTCAACCGTTCGCTGGATACCATCGTTCAATGAAGTTGGTACATAGCCAAGCTCTTTTTGAGCCTTATCACTTGAGACCTTCCATTTATAAAGGTACTTTTTTACCCAACCAGGAGTGATCATTGGCGTCCTTCCAAAATTGTTAGCTAAAAATAATTGAATTTTGGCGAAGGCTAGTAAAACTCCCAAAGGTATGTTATACAATTTGTATTTCTTGCCTCCAATTTCGCCAATAGTGTCAAACAACTCATAATAGGTGGCGTCTTCTCCACCTAAAAGGTACCGTTCTCCGGCTCTACCGTTTGCCATAGCCAAGATGTGTCCATTAATCACGTCATCTACAAAGACATAATTTCCTGTTGAATGTCCATCGCCAGGGATAAACTTCCATTTCCCCTCCATGTATTGTTTGACAAGCTTTGTAACCGAATTACTCACGTTTAATGGCCCCGGACCATAGACCCTTGTTGGATTGACGATCACCACATGTTGGCCAGCCAATACGTACTTCTTTATTTTTAATTCAGACTCATACTTGGTGCTTTCATAGTCTGTGAAAAAATCTACCTGCCGCGGTGTTTCTTCATTTACTGGCCCATCTATTGCAGGCCCAATTACTCCGGCAGTTGAAGTCACTACAGTTTTTCTGACACCTGCTTTTTTAGCAGAATCAAGGACATTAAGTGTTCCATTGATGTTGACTTGTTCGAAAGTGTCACCTTTTGCCCAAACGCTTGCGAATGCTGCTAAATGGTAAACTTCCTGGCAAGCCTCCATGCCTTTTTCCAAAGCTTGAATATTGAACAAATCACCTTCAACAAAACTTATATTTTCATGCTGCAGTGCTGCTGATTTACCTTTACTTCTAATTAAAGCTACAACTTCATTGCCTTCGTTGGCTAACTTGAGCGCGAGTTTTCTGCCTATGAATCCAGTGCCTCCAGTAATAAATATTTTCTTAGCCATTAAACTAATTTCATGTCAGGATGATTTTTCAAAGAGAAGAGGAGGTTCGAAACGCCCAATGCAATGTGTACAAAAAAGGCAACCCAAATAGTTCCGGTAGTTAGGGTAATTAAACAGAGTATAATTCCCATTGGAATAGATCCAATTGATTCTTCAAGGTTCTTTGGTACGTGAACAAGGATGTATATAGCTACGTTGGTTGCAATGGCAGGCCATTCTCCAAATAATTGGGCAGTAGCGAAAAGTAGGATACCCCTGAACATCACTTCATACCCCAAAAGATAAAAACTTAAAGTAGCTACACTTTTAAGGACCATTTTTTTCGTCCACTCAGTCTCCCTTATTTCAGGATTGATAGCAAGGTTTTTTTCTTTTCCAGAGAGCAGGTAATTACCAATGATGATGATAGTACTTAGCCCTAAAATCCAGTAAAGTGATAACATCCCATTCTGGAAGGTCAGTCCATAGTCTGCCAGATCCTTATCAAAAAGCAGTAGCATGACTATTAATGGGATAAATCCAATCGAGAAAGCTCCAAAATATCTTTTGAAATAAATACTCCTTGTAAGGCCTTCCATTTCCCCATATTTAGTGGAAAATCGCAACTTCACTTTGGGCGAAATTGAAACAAAGTGGTAGACGCTAAAGCCAAAAGTTATAAAAGCTATCGCCAAGATTGACTCTAAATATTCAGGTTGCCAAGCAGGAATGTTCATTACTAATTAGTGAAGATTTGGGCAAAAATAAGAACATCTTTTAAAATTGATGGCCTAAACCACTAAATTCAGGTGTAAATTATCAATATTATGAAACGACTCCTCTTTACTTTACTCTTAATCACCCCATTTATCGTAAATGCACAACGCCTTTCTTCTGAAGAATTACTTCAAAAGAGCATTGATTTCCATGACCCAGAGGGTAAATGGAGTATGATTGACCTCCAATTGGTAATTGATATGGTTTCGCCTAATGGAGCGACCAGAGCAAGCAAAGTTTCAATAAACAATGCAAAGGGAACCTTTGAGTTGCGCGCTGTTAATAAAGGAATAGAAACAATGAGTAAGGTGGATGAATTAGACTCTTGCTCTTTCACAGTGAATTATAGGCCAGTAACGGATAAGGCACAAGCAGACAGTTTACGATTGACTCCTTATTTTGCTAAAAGAATGCGGGACTATTATTCTTTTTTATACGGACTACCGATGAAATTAAAAGATAATGGCACTATAATCGACCCAAATGTTCAGCGAACAACTTTTCAAGACAAGCCTGTGTTTTCATTCAAAGTCACTTATGATGAAACCGTTGGAACTGATATTTGGTATTTCTATTTCCACACCGAAACGTATGCGATGGTTGGTTACCGATTTTTTCATGATGAATCCGTCAATGACGGGGAATACATTACACTCGAGGGTATGACAATTCAGAATGGCATGAGATTACCTAAAGACAGGTCTTGGTATATGAATATTGATGATAAACTTTTAGGAACAGACTACTTGATCTCAATGGAAATTAAGAATTGATTATTTCTTCTTCTTCTTTTTAAACGAGTTCACAAACTCAGCCCAAGCAAATGGGTTCAATAGGGGGTTACTCCGAGGACCTGCGCTATTCGAAAGGTCATAAAACTGCTGGTTCATCATGTACCTATAATTCTGACTAGGGCTTGGGTCAATAGGCATAGTACGCACCATTTCAGACATCGCATCCGATGAAAAATTATTCAATACATTTTTCTGGTCTTCATTTAAGTTCATTGCTAGAATGGCTTCTTTGAATAATTCCTCGGTAGGGAATGGATTAATTTCCACATCGGCCAATTGAGTGATCGCCTCTTCCATAGCGACAATAATATTAAAACGGCTTCCTGCATCAAGTGGGACAGCGACTCTTTCTGTTTTGAAACCAATAGCACTGAAAGTAATAGTGTCTCCAGCTAAAAAGGCTTTACTGAACCATCCGCGATAGTCAGTGGTTGTACCACGGCCATAAGAATCATAAATATGAACTCCAAATATTGTACTCGTACTGTCTTGAGTCATCACAATACCCGATAACTGAACGATCTGCAAAGTATCTTGAGCCGTGGATTGTGCTTGAAGATTGGACTCACCAAAACCTACCCCAATTAGGGCAAATATTAATACATATTTTACAATCGAGTTTTTCAAAATTTATGAATTATCAGTCCTTTAACGTAAATCTATATAAGTTTGATTCACTGGACTGGTTTCGTTTGTAAAAATAACAACTCAAAAGCACAAAATTGTTGGTGATTACAATTTATTATTTTCAATTTAACATTTATTAATCGCTATGAGACTCAAGAATTTCAGTCTTCCTTTTGGCCTTCAAATATTCAAATCTATGTCTGACGAGGCAAGGCTAAGGATTATGCATTTGCTTTTTAGAAATGAAGAATTAACCATTTCTGATTTGGAACACATATTGGATTTTACCCAAACAAAGACATCAAGGCATATCACTTACTTGAAGAACTCCAACATTGTGAATGCACGTAAAGTAGATCAATGGGTATTTTATAGTATTAGAGAGGAAGTATATGATGTGGTGAGTCAAATTTTTGATTTCATGAATAAGGATGGTGCACTTCAGATTGATCAGGAAGTTTATGAAGTCTTAAAATCTAATCGAGAACTTGCCAAGAACAGAGTAAGGGCACCAAGAGGTTGGCCCTCATAAATGATAGAATTTGAGTAAATACAAACATTTATTTTTTGATCTAGACCATACCCTTTGGGATTATGATGCTAATGCAGCTGCTGCGCTAACAGATCTACATGTAAAATATGACCTTCATCAAAAAAGTGGGTTTACTGCGGATGAACTGATTTCAAATTTTTTCCTCGTCAATTATGCCTTGTGGGACGATTTCAATGTTGGTGCCATAGGTAAAGAGGACATTAGAAAACATCGTTTTCCAAGAATATACGATGCACTTGGTGTGAGTCACGATCATATTCCATTTAATATGGAGTTAGAATATGTCGATTTATGCCCGAGAAAAAAGGCCACCATGCCAATGGCCCATGAGGTATTAGATTTTCTTAAAGAGAAGTTTGAAATACACATCATTACCAATGGCTTCAAAGAAATTCAGACTAGAAAAATGGCAAGTGCCTTATTATCTCCTTTTTTTACTGAAGTTATTACTTCCGAGTCTGCCGGATATAGAAAACCTGATCCGCGTGTTTTTGAATATGCATTAGGGAAGGCAGGTGCTTCGAAACAGGAGAGTATCATGATTGGGGACAATTTAATTGCTGATATTGGAGGAGCAAGAAATGCGGGAATTGACCAGGCATTTTATAATCCAGACCGTAAAACTCATCAAGAGGAAGTCACTTATGAAATTCAAAGTTTAGGGCAGCTAATGGAACTACTTTGACAAAGTTTTTATTACCCTAAGTGAACCCGTATATTTGGGCTCAATTTAGACACGAACGATAAAAATATAACTATGGCTACTGGATTTTTCAACGTACCCGTTGCTAAGAACGAACCAATTTTAAACTATGCTCCAGGTTCTCCTGAAAAGGCGGAACTTCAAGCTGCATTAGCAGAAGCAAGGGCACAGCAGGTTGACGTACCGATGTTCATTGATGGACAGGAAGTGCGCACTAACAGCAAAATGCCGATGTCACCACCACATGATCATCAGCACATTTTAGGACATTATTCTGAAGGAGATGCCTCTCACGTAAAACAAGCCATTGATGCTGCTATGAAAGCAAAAAAGCAATGGGGCGAATTAGGTTGGGAGCATAGAGCGAGCATCTTTTTAAGAGCTGCCGAATTACTTGCTGGCCCTTATAGAGCCAAGATTAATGCGGCTACTATGTTAGCACAATCAAAAAATGCTTTGCAAGCTGAAATTGATGCTGCTTGTGAGTTCATAGATTTCTTGAGATTCAATGTGCAGTATATGACCGAGATCTATAAACAACAGCCAGTGTCATCTGCAGGTGTTTGGAACAGATTAGAGCAAAGACCATTAGAAGGTTTTGTATTCGCTTTGACACCATTCAACTTTACGGCTATTGCGGGTAACTTACCTACTTCAGCGGCCATGATGGGTAACACCATCGTTTGGAAACCATCAAATACTCAGATTTATTCTGCCAATGTATTGATGGAAGTATTCAAAGAAGCAGGCGTTCCTGATGGAGTAATCAACCTAGTTTTTGTGGATGGACCAACTGCTGGAGATGTCATCTTTAATCATTCTGATTTTGGTGGTATACATTTCACAGGAAGTACAGGCGTATTCCAACATATCTGGAAAACGATCGGAGAGAATATTTACAAGTACAAGTCTTACCCAAGAATTGTAGGTGAAACCGGTGGTAAAGATTTTATCATGGTGCACAAATCTTCTGATGCAAGAGAAGTTGCTACTGCCATGTCGAGAGGAGCTTTTGAATACCAAGGGCAGAAATGTTCTGCTGCTTCAAGAGCTTATATTCCTTCAAACCTATGGGAAGATGTAAAGAAATACGTACAGGAAGATTTGGCTTCCATGAAAATGGGACCAACTGAAGATTTTTCTAATTTCATTAACGCAGTGATCGATGAGAAATCATTTGATAAGATCGCAGCTTATATCGATTCAGCTAAAGCTGCTGATGGAGTTGAAGTAATTGCTGGTGGAGGTTATGATAAATCTTCCGGCTACTTTGTTGAGCCAACAGTTTTGCAAGCCAAAGATGCTGAGTACACTACAATGTGCGAAGAGATCTTCGGGCCTGTATTGACAGTGTATGTTTATCCTGAAAATGAATTCGAGGAGACAATGGATATTTTGGATTCGACTTCAATCTATGCTTTAACAGGTTGTATTTTCTCTAAAGACAGGTATGCTGCTGAATTGGCTACTAAAAGATTAGAGAATTGTGCTGGTAACTTCTACATCAATGACAAGCCAACAGGTGCAGTTGTAGGGCAGCAGCCATTCGGTGGTGCTAGAGGATCTGGAACAAATGACAAAGCAGGTTCAATGATCAACTTATTGAGGTGGGTTAGTCCAAGAACTATTAAAGAGACTTTTGTCTCTCCAAAGGATTATCGTTATCCTTTTTTAGGAGAAGATTAAAAATTTAAAGGCCTCAATTGAGGCCTTTTTTATTACCAAAGGAAATGGTTCAAGTTTGTAACTTGGACCAAGTAATGCCACGTTGAAGACCTGCCTTTGCCGGCAGGCAGGCTTGCGGCATTTTGTATGAAATAATTCAATTCATGTCAAATAAAGCACATTATCGCAGATTAGAAAGGCTCTATTATTCGGCACCGATTAATAAGGACTTTTTCGAGGGTTCTAAAATTGAAGTGACCGAGAATGCTGCCACAATTGAATTGAAGGTGAAAGAAAAACACCATCATGCGGGCAATGCCATGCATGGAGCAGTTTATTTCAAATTGATGGATGATGCAGCCTATTTTGCTTCGGCCTCAGTGGAGGAGGAGTTTTTTATCCTGACCAAATCTTATCAAATAGAGTTTTTAAGACCTGTAGTGAGTGGAATGATCAAGGCAATTGGAACAGTCGTGTCTCAAGATGAAGATGAAACGGTGGCCATTGCAGAGTTGTTTAACGAGCAGGGAAAATTAGTTGGCCGAGGTAAAGGGGTATTTGTTAGAGCCCACAAGAAGCTGGATAGCTTGGCCTGATTTAATAAAAATAACTAGCTAAACTATTTCCTAACGCTCCAGATTTCATGAATTGGAGCACCTTTGCTAGACAAGCCCGAGTGGTCCCATTTACCATCAACCAACTTGAAATTAAATTTTAGACTTGCGCCAACGCGAGTATCGTCTCTTGAAAAGAACTCTATGTTCTCTGTGTATTCTCCATTGATAGTGGTGTAAGTTCCGCCACCCGTACCCGAGAATTGTTTGGTTTCGGTATTATAAGCAATCCATTGGAACCTTGTCCCTGACAAAATTTTCATTGTTTTCCTTGGTCCACTAGTGTCTCTTGACTGTATTTCACCATTCCTTTCTCTTCCGGACATTAACCATGCGCCATCTAATTCTCCAGGTGATCCGTCATCAAGTCGCTTCAATTGCAAATCACTGCCAACAATGTTTAAAGTATTATCTGTGATGACCACTTTAAAGCTAACCTCTGTTCCGACTACTTCTGGATTATCCGTGTTAAATTCTCTTTTTTCAGTCATGGTGTCGCCCTCCAATTTCCATGTACCTCCATTGGAATGAATGAATTTTCCCGTTGCGGCATTATAGGTGGTGAGTACTTGATATCCATCAGAAAAAATGACTACGTTTCTTAATTTCTCTCCCGACTCAGAAGTCCGAAACCCTTCCCAAGCTCCAATCACAGATTGTGCTTGAATGCCAATTGATAGAAAAGAACAGATGAGTAATAGTGTTACTTTTTTCATGGTATTATATTGAATTAATGTTTGCACACTTTTCAAGATAGATTAAAGTCTCATAACAAACAAAAATCCTTTTGGCAGCCTTATGCCCCTCTCCCCCTAGGTACTAATCTTTTTTTAGACTACTCCGTGTAACTTTTTTTTGGGCTTTGAAGAGTCTATTAAATATCAAAAACAAAAAAATATCAAAAACAAAAAAAGATCAGGATGGAAAAAATATTAACAGCAATTTTAATGGTTGGGATTACCGTAACAGGTTTCTCACAATCGAAAGTAAAAGAAAAGGACATCATCGGTGAATGGAAATTGATCATTGACATTGACAGGGAAGATATTGAAGATGAAATTGAAGACGAAGACAACTGGATTGCCAGGAGTTTTGCAAGAGCAGTTTCTGGTTTCGCACTAGATATTGTAGAAGAAATCGATATCAAAATGGACTTCCGAAAGGACGGAGAAGTAAAGATCTCAATAGATATTTTTGGGTCTCATGAAACTGAGTACGCAACATGGAGCATTAATAAGGATGGAGCATTAGAGATTGATGATGATTGGAGAGATGATGATGATGACAATGGAAGTTCTCGTTCTAAGTTCTCAAATGATGTTGATGTGTGGATGATGGATGGAAAGAGATTGATAGCTTATGACAAAAGCCACCGCGGTAGCTTGAAGCAGCAAGAAGTATACATGGTGAAGAGATAAACAAACAACATTATATATAAATGAAAAGTTCCGGGCATTATGCCAAGGGACTTTTTTATTGTCCAGATTGAAAATGTTTTAATAAAAATGGACATTGTTATTTTGAAATGTTAATTCTTCGCCATTGTTTGTGTCCTCACAAACATTTTGTTTACAGCTCAAGCTCCATTCGAATAATACTTCAATTGCTCAGCAGTGGTATGGTCCATGGCCGCAAGCTTCTCTATATTATGGTTCTTGAAGAAGTGTTCTCTTATTTCTAATAGCTCATCATAAGGCCCTCGGGGAGCCATTAATTTGACCAGAACAGGGGTACACTCCAATAGAATAAACAAGAATATTATAAACACATTGGCTGTATTAATGGCTTTACTTTCTTGACCTAAAACATGTAAAGCCTCTAATTTTGCCGCCATTCCATCCCAAGGATTTCTCTTTAAGGCTTGAATCTCTGTTTGCTTCTCGTTGAACAATTGATCCCACTCGGTTTGTTTGGTGGCGATTAAATTTCGGTTGTTAATCTCCGTCTGTTCCAATTCAAGTTGTGCTTGATCCGCGTCTTTCTCTTTGATCTGGTAAATGGGCCCTGCATCTCTTTTCATTGATCCCCCAGTGCCATCTGCTCCTTCTTGCGCAAGTCGTTTCAGCTCATCTCTTCTACTGGCTTTAGTTTCTATTTCCTTCTTGAGTACCGAAATTTGATTTTGGATTGTACCCAATTGCCCAATATAGCGTTGCTCCAAGTCTGAAATTTGATTTTGATAAATACCCTCTTCCAATGTCACCAACTTGCGATCAATTTCACTTGAAAAAATTCTCAACTCCAAAGGTTTTGAAATAACAATGGCCAAAACCACGGCCAATAAAATCCTGGGGCTAGCCAAAACCCATTCCTTATACCATGCCTTTCTTTTCCTCATGGTAGAAACAATGAACCTGTCCAGGTTAAATATGATGGCACCCCATAACAACGCAAAAGCAACAGTGAGGAAGTAATTATCGAAAACTGTATGCATGGCATAACCACCAGAGAGGGCTGCTAAAACGCCCGTGAAAAATACAGCGGCACCTATCCCGGTAAATTTTGAGGCTTCAGTTGGACAACGCTTTAAAAGCGAAATATTGGCTCCTGCACAGAACCAGAAAAATTCTTTAATTTTTGACATCGTAAATCGGTTTATGGGCTGTGAAATTACTTTGAAATAGCTTGTAAGGTGAGACAAGCTAAGTGTACTAAAGGTTTCATATCCCTGTTGTGAATTAAAGAACGACAGGGAAATAGATTATGTTGTGTTAACTAGTACCTTTTTATACCAAGTAGCGAAAATAGTCATAGGATTACTCGAAATGAGACTATGACTTCTGAAGAAGATTATTTTCTTTCGAGGAGTAATTTCATCATCTCCCGAGCAGAGACTTCGCCTTTCTTTTTTATGATATTACGAGGAGTAGTGTCACCAATTTCATAAACAATACCGACAGCTTTGAATTCATTATAGAACCAATTTTTTGAAACTGGGCTGGTCACAGCAGCGGGACTAACCCTGGCATTAAATCCTTCTAAGTTCTTCTCAATCTCTCCAATCCAATCATTAGCAAATGTGGGCATTACGGTCTGAATGGAATCAGCAATGGTATAGTACACATCGGAATAGGTGGAATGAAAATCTAAACCTAGAATGACTTCGCTATTCGCAAAATTGGCCTTCTTAATAATGTCTTCACAAACCTGCCTGATTTCAGGCTGATTATATTCTGCCCAATCTCTGTTCAAATCTATGCCACCTGCATTATGTCGCCAATGACCCAAATCAACACCGTCAGGATTAAGCATTGGGTAAACCAATATGCGGTATTGCGCTCGAAATCTTTTGCTTAAGTCTGAATCGTTCAGTATTTCTTCCACAAAAGCAATCATGGCCATATTGCCCGTAACCTCTGGAGGGTGTTGTCTACTCACCACTGCAATTATTTCTTTATTACTGGATGATCCATCTTTAATATCTAAGTGCACTAAATCTCTACCCAATTTACTTTTCCCAATCGCCTCAAATTTTGTGTCATCAATATTGGTGAACTGCTTGGCCCAAACGGTTATATCTGTAGCGCTTATTATTTCTTGACCTGAAATCCAGGTCTTATCTGAATTAATCTCTAATGTTAATTTTGCTCTTTTTCTGCCTTTAAGGACTGTAAAGTTGGCGCTGTCTATTCTTGTCCAGTTTTTACCATCTTCGCTAATCTTTGGCCAATACCGGTGATTTGCTTTTCCATATTCGAGTTCAATTTCTACCGTTCTTGCATCTTCAGCTGAAATTCTAAAAGCATACCATGGACTTGGGTTTATTGGCTCATTTTCGGCTGTGATCTTTATTTCATATCGATTGCCGTCCAATTGACTAAATGAATTTAACCTTGCTCCATCAAAGAGGTTATCCACGGATACGCCATTCAGCGTAAAGACCTTTTTTTCTTGCTGCGATATGGGATGGTCTTTCGTATCTACTTTTGTAGGGTAGTCGAAATTGGTGAGTTTATGTTGACTAAATAAACTCATGCTGCTGATAAACAACACTATCAGCAATAGGGAGATCTTGGATCGGTTCATTTTGATTGATTTCAATAAAAAAAGCTGCCCTCAATATATAAATTTAAGGGCAGCCTTCCGGAAAATTATGAGTTTAAAGCCCGTATTGATCGATGAGATAAATTACCGATGCCATTGCAGCCGCTCCCATTTCTAATTCTCTTTGATTCACTTGCTCAAAGGTGTCAATACCTGTATGGTGGTATTTGAAGTACCTTTGACTGTCTGGGATATAGCCAATCAATGGTACACCTTGGGTCCTTAAAGGACCTATATCAGCACCACCACCACCATTTTTAAATTGATGAATGCCGAATGGCTCAAATAATGATTTCCAATCGATAAATTTTTTCTGCTGTGCTTCAGTTCCTGAAATCCCAAAACCGATGGGTAAAAATCCACCACGATCTGACTCCATTGCAGCGATATGCTTTTCATTATTAGATTCAGCTAATTCTGCATATTTGCGGCCCCCTCTTAATCCGTTTTCCTCATTCATAAACATGACTGCCCGAATTGTTCTTTTTGGCTCATAACCCATCGCTTTCATGATTCTTAAAACCTCTATCGACTGGACGCAGCCCGCTCCATCATCATGAGCACCTTCACCAAGATCCCAAGAATCGAGGTGCCCGCCTACAGCTATTATTTCATCTGGAAATTCAGCGCCTGTTATTTCGCCTACCACATTATATGACAAAACATCAGGCATCATCTTACTATGTGTCTCAAAATAGAAATCTAAATTTTTATCGTCCTTCATTAATCCACTAAGGAGATCAGCATCATTAGTACTGATTGCGACTGCAGGAATTGGTGCGGTGTTGGGCTGATAATTTGTGCTTCCAGTATGTGGTACATCATCAAGGAATGAACTCAATGATCGAACTACTACACCAATAGCGCCATATTTTGATGCTTCCGAGGGCCCTGAACCTCTTTGATTTGAGGCGCCACCATAAGCACTGAAAGTATCCATCAATTTCGCATCCAACGGCCTATTGAAGAATACAATTTTCCCCTGGATCTTCTCTCTGCCAAGGCTGGCCAACTCTTGAAAATCTTGGACTTCAATGATTTTGCCGACTACACCTTGTGGCCCAGTACCGATGGAATTACCAAGTGCTACTACATTTACACTTTGACTGCCTAACTTTTTTGAGTTAACAATTCTCGCTATTTCTTTTTTGCCTCGCACCCAGTGTGGCACCATTACTTCCTGCAGAAAGACATTGTCGAAGCCATAGGAAATCATCTTTTGACGACTCCATTCAACAGCAGCAGCTGCCTCGGGTGAACCACTAAGTCTAGCACCAACGTCTTTTGTCAACTGCCTCAGCATCTCATAGCTTTCACCTTTTTCTAATGCTTCGTCATAAATCTTTCGAATCATCGACTCATCAGCAGTTTGAGAAAAAGAGAGGCTTGTGATGCCCAAAAACAAGAAGGTTAAAAGCTTTTTCATAGTATCGAGTGTTTTTTATGGAGCAGTTCAGTCTATATAATTCCTACTGATATGGGTTAGTTGAATAATCAATACTCAATTTGGTTATAACTTTGGGCTTTTTTAAACAAAAGTCAACCTGTTTTACACATAATACATTGCCTTCCGATTCTTTTTTGGAAACAGTGCAATTGAAAAATTAAAATGGATTGATTGAAAACTTGACGTTTAATCGATCAAGTCTAACATTCTGTTAAATCTAATTCGAGAAAAGAAACCAGCATTAGGATCGGTGCTATCCACAGACCAGAATATGAAAAGTGGTTTTCCTACAATATGATCACCAGGAACAAAACCCCAGAAACGTGAATCTTCTGAATTATGACGATTGTCTCCAACCATGAAATAGTAACCCTGATTGAATGTGTAATCAGTTATTTTTTCTCCATCAATCCACACTTCGCTTCCAGACCTGATCTCAACTTCGTCATTACCGTCATAGTGCTCGATAATAGTTCGATACAGGTCAATATTCCTTTGTGTAAGCTCAATTGTCATGCCTTCTTCTGGCATTACTAGCTCACCAAAGTTGTCTCTAGACCAATTGAATTCAGTTATAGGGTCATAGCTCGTATGCTGATTTCCTAAGTAAGTAGTGCCTTCAGGGAAAATATCATTACTCGGTTCCATTTCACTAGTGATCTCTTCAACACTTTTTACAGAGCTAATGGCACGTAACTTATCCGCACGTTCTGCATCAGCATTAATAAAAAATCCAGTTTTACCATTGTAAACTCCTCGGTATACTTCAGCACTTCCAGTCCTTGGATCTTTAGGTTGGTAGTCCGTTATTACATACTGTTTCATGAAATTTAAGTGTACTCCTTTATCAGTTTCTACAAAGAAACTAGTCTGCAGGTTCGGCGGGTTTTCTGAAGCAATCCCGTTGATAAATACTTGTTTATTTACGATTTTGAAGGTGTCACCAGGTATAGCAACGCATCTTTTTACGTAAAAAGTCTTAATGTCCAACGGATAATCTAAATCCGGTGGGTAGTTAAATACTACAGGCTCGCCTCTTCTGACCGATCTGAAACCTGGAAGTCTAAAAACAGGGAGTTGGATAATATCAGAATATGATGGGATGTCAGTGCCCCAGAATTTTTGGTGGGCAAGGGGAAATTGAATTAATGTCTTGGGTGTTCTTGCACCATAATGAAGTTTACTAACAAAAAGGTGATCACCAATTAGCATGGAGTTTTCCATTGAACCAGTGGGAATAGCGTATGCCTCTATGAAAAGGCCCCGAATAATTGTGACGGCAATCAGTGCAAATAAAATGTCATTGACCAATTCTCTAAAGAAGCCTCTTTTAACTTTTGGAGCCTCCTCCTTTTTTTTCTTTTTAAAGAAATCCAACATCTTACAGTTCCAATTTATTATGTGGCAAATGTATTATTTATTCTTCAATTTCCGAGTTAATCGCTTTTAGGAATGATCATGTTTTAACGCACATGGAGAAGGAATGTTATTTTTACGAGATAATCAGTCTGTTTTTATACTTAATGAAAGGTTAAGTCAAGTGATTATCTTGTTTACGATCATTGGCTAGTTTAATTTTGCAGAATGAGAAAAGTTTCTGTGTTTTTGCTTTTAGCCTTTTTTTTATATTCATGTAATAGTGGTGTTGATACGCAAGCCCTAAAAAATGAGGTTTTGGATATTCATGATGAGGTAATGCCTAAAATGGGTGAATTAATGTCATTGAGAAAAAAAGTAATGGCAAAGTCAAAAGCACTCAAAACAGAAGAAAATCATGATCAAAGTGACGTCAATAGCTTAGATTCATTGGCGGCTGCCTTGGAGTCAGCAAATAAGGGAATGATGACTTGGATGAATGAATGGAGCAATAACTCGTCCAAATTTCTTAACCAGGATGGTAAGCCAATAGCGGGTGTAACTGTGGAGGCGGTGGTGAAATACTTGAATGATGAGAAACAACTCATCGAAAAGGTGAACGAAAACTTTAACGCCACTATTAAGGAAGCGAAAGCTGTACTGAACAAATAAATTTAATTGTACTAAGGCTTACTCAAGATTTAGGTGTTAACCTAAAGCACTAGTTTATGAAATACTTCTATCAAATAGCATTATTATTTACCATTGGGATTTTTGCATCAGGTTGTGCGGATGTCAATTCTCTCAGAAGTAATCCCTTTGAAAATAAATTTCCAATAGGGCAATGTTCGCGTAAAATAGATGTAGCTGATCCTGATGCCTCTTTAGAACTTGGGAAATATATCAGCCCGAAAAAGGGTATTCATTTACTAACACCATATGTAAGGCTTTCTTCTACTTATTCACTTACTGGTGAAGATTCCATTTATATGAGTAAGATGGTTGATTATATAGGGAATCGAATAGAAAATCAATTCTTGCAACAAGAATGGATTGAAGGTGTAATTCAGATGGGGATACCAGATGATAATCTGAATGCTGAAGGTGTTCCGCCAATGATTGCTCAAATGATGTCTAATGTTCTTGAGAAGGATACAATAGATTATAGAAATTGGGATGTCCCTGACCAATTGATTCTAGAAGGGGATACTGAGTATTCTTTGCTTTTCTTTATCAACGGAATCATTGGTTTTGATGAAATGACGGAGAACGAAAACTATTTTTACTTTTTCTTAATTGATAATGAAGCAAAAAAAGTGTCCTATTCAGATTTCTTGAAATTCAGGTGTGATGTTCGAAACCTGAATGGATTAAAAAAAGTACTTGATTACGCTTATTTAAAGCTGCTTGACGTGAGGTTTGAACAAGAAGAGATCACTAATTGATTGTCTTTTCCTTTAGCCCTTCCTGAACTTCTTCGATTGTAAATCCTTTAGCCGAATTGCCCCAGGAATTAGATATATAGGTGATCAATTCAGCAATTTCTAAATTAGTTAGCTTTGGATTCGCAGGCATTGGTTGATTAAATGCTATACCATTTACCATTATCGGCCCCCTTTGACCAAACTTTATTATTTGAGCAGTTCTTCCCAAATCGGCCATTAGATAATCAGAATTTTTGAGTGGAGGAATTAACCTGCCCAATCCTGCTCCTTCTTCCGTATGGCAATTTGTGCACAAAGTGGTATAGATTTTTTTGCCATTAGAATAATACATGAGCTCCTTTTGTGACAGCTTTGAAACACCAGATTGCGATAAGGTATCAGTATCACCTTTTTTGCATCCGGTAAACAGGAGCCCAATAATAATTAAGATTGCGAAGGTTTTCATGGCTTATTTGTATTCAGCTAAGAGTTTTGGGATATCATTAATCAGTCGGTCTACTTGGTCCTTTTTTGTGCCATCATAAAAACCTCGAATCCTTCTTTCTTTGTCGACTAAAATGAATGCCCCACTATGAATAAAACCACCTACTTCTGAAGGGTCTTCTGATGTTGCTACCATGTATCCTTCTTGACCCGTTTCATAGATCTTGTCTTTATTCCCGGTCACAAAATGCCATACTTTATTATCCATTACTCCGATCTTCTCAGAATAATCTTTTAAGTAAGCCACAGTATCATGATCTGGATCAATGGTATGGGAGAGGAGTGCGAATTCATCATTGTCTTTAAATTCATCGTATACCCGAATCATTTGCCTTTTCATAACTGGACAAATGGTTGGGCATGTTCCAAAAAAGAAGTCCGCAACGTAGATTTTGTTTTGGAAAGTGCTTGGGCTTACTTCAATACTGTCCTGGTCAATGAAACTGTAATCGGGAATTGTATGGTATATGGTATCAATTTTGCCATTTACTTCCTTGTATTCAGTCCTTCCCATAATTGGGAGCTTGCTCACCGAATTTGAGTTACAGGCTGACACGATAACCACGAAAACAGTTAGGCTCAAAATGGCCTTCTTATTTAAAGTACTAATGCTCATTTATGTAGATTTTTTCTCTCGAATTTTTTTATAAATTTTCACGGCAATCATCAGTATTACACTGAATAAAACAAACCCTATTGTTCCTTTTAACCAGTTTAAATCATGTTTTAAAACAATAATAAAAACTACCGACACTAATATTACTGTAGCAATTTCATTAAAGATCCTTAGTTGAGTTGAAGTGTATTTAACTATGCCATTTTGAAGCTGGCTATATATTTTTTGACACATAAAATGGTAGATATACAATACGACCACAAAGCCCAGTTTCACCTGCATGAAGGGAAGTTCGAGCATTGATGGCAAATTGATAATCATCCAAGTGCCAAAGAATAATGTGAGTATTGCGGAAGGCCAAGTAATAACGGTCCAAAGTTTTTTGGTCATTAAACTTAGCTGATTGGTCAATATCGATTTTTCAGGTTCAGCTTTCTCAGCAGCTTCTACATGATAAATAAAAAGGCGAACCACGTAAAAGAGGCCCGCAAACCAGGTAACTATAAAAATGATATGAAGGGCCTTAATATAAGGATCTGCCATGGCCACAAAGGTACATTACGATTTTTAGAATGTTAAAGGCTTTGACCATTCCTTTACAGAAATTGTGTCACCTACTTTAACACTTCCAACATTCATAGGGATGATATTATGGCCAAACAGAATTTTATTTCCGCTTTTTCTATAAGTAGATAGTGATTTAAGCGGCTCTTTTCCTCTTGCTGTAGTATCTTGATCAATGGTAGTCATAACACACCTTGCGCATGGTTTGACTCCATAATATTCAGCGTCTCCAATGCTAAATGATCTCAACTCATCTTCAACATGTGGATGGCCACCTTTGATTAGAAAATTTGTTCTGAAACGGTCTTTAGGAATAGTTACTTCTGTTTTAGTGTTAAGCAGTTCCATTGATAATTCACTTATGGCAAGGATCGGATAGCCATCAGCAAAACTCACTTTGTCATCTGATTTAATAGCATATCGTGGATCAGCAAGCCTGATAGAATCATCGGGCATGTACATTAATCGGCAATTGATTTTTAATTTCTTTGTAAACCAAGCACTTGCCTTTTCACTTACTTCAACCGCTATACAGCTGTCGTCCCATACGGTGACATTTTCATGAATTGTGCCTTCGGGCTTTAAAGGGAACTCAAACCTGACTGTAGGATCATTCTTTTGCGTAATCACCATTGAATCTTCAGAAATAGCTGGTTGTAAAAGCGCCATTTCATTATGATCTCGCTGATGAATGAATAGATTTTCATCATTCACTAAAACCCACCTTCGGTCATATTGGAGGCCACGTTTTTCAACATTGGAAGATGCTAGGGAAATGCCCGATAGGGACTTTATAGGATAAATAAATATTCCACTAATAGTTAAATCATCCATTTCAATATTTTTTAATTAGCAGCAACCACCACCGTCATAGAAGTAGGTGGATTCTGAAATAAAGATATCATCTCTTTTTAGATCAGTCAAATCTTTAGCGGTTTTATCGCAAACGGCTAAAGGCTGGTTATGCAAAAGCACATGACCTTTATGATCATCTAAATATTCTTCCTTTCCATAATAGATGGCTGTTTTTCCAGTAAACACACAAGGCCCATCTTCTGGCATAGGGTCTTTGATGGCGCAAACTTCTACACTTTCAATGTGAATAATATTATCAATATTGTGTTTGCTTGGATCTAGAATTCGATAAGGTCTTTTGGCTCTAATCTCTATAGTTCCAAATCCAACACTAGTGATCAAATCAATGTATTCGTTTAATGGAAGTGCACCGCTAAGGCAAAGTGCTCTTAGAATCTCATCATCTTTTAGATGCTCAGGCATTGGAAATTCTGAGATTGGATCCGACAATACCAACCTGCCGTTTGGCTTTAGTACTCGGTACATCTCCTCTAATGCTAATTTAAGGTCATCTATTTTGAAGATGTTAAACAAACAGTTCTGAGCAGCAACATCAATGGAAGCATCAGCCACTGGAAGATTGAGGGCATCACCTTTTTTGAGGGTGACAAAATCGCTCTTGAACCAGTCGTTTAGTTTTTCTGCTTCAAGAAAATTTTGCTTTGAAGCTTCCAACATTTCATCTACAACATCAATACCAATTACATTTCCTTTCTCTCTACTGAAATAAGCAAATTGTAGTAATTCCATTCCGCCACCAGCGCCCACATATAAAATATTTGGGTTGTTTACTAAATCTCGTGGATTCACAGTGCTACCACAGCCGTAGTTCATGGCCACCATTTTATCCGGGATATTCAGGTCAGGCAATTGCCATACTGGAGTCGTTGTACAACAGAGTCCAACATTCGGGGTCAGTGCTGCATCTTTATAAACGTCCTTGGTAGTATCTAAATAACTGCTCATAGTTTAATCTGAAAATTTTTCAAAGTTAGATGTTTTGGCCCAATCACCTAGATCAGCTTCTACATCAACATCTTTAAGGACAGTCAATTCAGTGAAGGACAATCCTAATTTTATAAAATCCTTTTTAGTAGACGAGAATACCTTGTCAGTACTCCATGCTTTGTTCTCGAAAAAATCAGGCATGTATTGGGACATTCCTAGTAAATAATATCCACCATCTTCAGCTGCACCAATTACAGCTTCTTTAGAATTGAGCGCTGTAAAGGCTTGGTTTACAATGTCTGCTGTTAATTCAAAACAATCAGATCCAATTATACAAACGTTCTTATATCCCTCGTTGAAGGCGGAATGAAATGCATCATTCATTTTTTCACCAAGGTCATTTCCTATTTGGAGTGCTTTATTGAAGTTTTTAGGGTCCCATAAATCATCGGTTTCAATCTTTTCGTGATAGTAAACCACCTTGTCTAATTCAAGGTTTTCGGTTATAGAAACAGTTTTTTCCAAAAGCTTAATATAAATTTCTAAAGCAGCTGCCTTACCGATGGTTTTCGCTAGCCGCGTTTTTACGGCTCCTAATTCGGGGTTCTTAGCAAAAATGATCAGTAGGTTTTTATTCATTGGAACTGGCTATCAATAATGATTTATATTTTATCACTTACAAGAATAATACTTGATTGGTTCAAAAAGGGGGCTAAAATTTCAATTTTTTTTAAAGTATCAAGACTTCGGCATTGGTAATTATAGCCGCAAAGCAAATAATTATTACCTTAGAAAACCCAGTATGAACAAGAAAAGAAGACTTTCCTCAAAAGAATATATAAATGGTATTCAAAAAGGTGATCGGGTTATCCTGAGCCGCGCCATTACGTTAATCGAAAGTGCCAAAAAGGAAGACTTGGTCCTCGCGGAGGAAATATTATCGGAATTGCTTCCTCAGACAGGTAAATCGATAAGAATTGGAATCACTGGTGTACCCGGAGTTGGCAAAAGCACATTTATAGAAGCCTTTGGAAGTTATATAACAAGTCAAGGTAAGAAGTTGGCGGTGTTAACAGTGGACCCAAGTAGTCTGATAACTAAAGGGAGCATTCTAGGAGACAAAACTAGGATGGAAGAACTATCACGCAACCCGGATGCCTTTATTCGTCCTTCAGCTGCAGGAGGTACACTAGGAGGGGTTACGAATAAGACCCGAGAAGTCATATTATTATGCGAAGCAGCAGGTTATGATGTTGTTTTTGTGGAAACAGTAGGTGTTGGTCAAAGTGAGACGCAGGTTAAAGGAATGGTTGACTTTTTCTTGTTGTTGATGCTGGCTGGTGCTGGAGATGAGCTTCAAGGGATAAAAAAGGGCATTATGGAAATGGCCGATGGTGTTGCTATTAATAAAGCAGATGGAGATAATCTGAAGGTATCAAAAATTGCTAAAATGGATTATCAGAATGCCCTGCATCTATTCCCCGCTTCAGAATCTGGTTGGATTCCAGAAGTAAAAACATGTTCTGCCCTTAAAGAAATTGGGATAGAGGACATTTGGGAAATGATTGAGAAGCACAATCGCCATGCGGTTGGCAATGGGTTTTTTGAATCGAATAGAAAAAAGCAACAAGTTGATTGGGTCCATGAGCATGTTGTTGAATTACTCAAGCAAGGTTTTTATCAATCTAAAAAAGTAAAAATAGCGTTGCCATCAGTGTTGGGAAAAGTGGCTTCGGGAGATTTACCTGCCTTGAATGCAGCGAATCAGTTGATTGATCTACTCAATAACAAATAAAAATCCCTCGGAGAAAGCTGGCATTAAGCCAACATTCAACCGAGGACATAATCGGTCATGATTATGTAATTACTAATTAATCTGAAAAATTGATATTGTTTAGTTGCTGCTCTTGATACTAGAAGCACCAGATGCATCTGAATTTAACGAAGGGCGACCTTTATAACGCACACTTGAAGCACCGGATGCTCTTACATCTAATTGCTCACTCACACTCACTCTAGCAGAACTTGCGCCTCCTACTCTAATGTCTCCAATCTCACTCTCTAAATCAAAAGCTTTATAAGTAGTCGCACCAGATATTTTAACAGTTTGTTCCTTCGCTTTTCCTTCAAAAGATATAACGCATGCCCCTGAAGTTTCGAGGTATAATTCTTGAATATCCATACTTAAATATAAAACTGAAGCACCAGATAAATTAATGTCCAATTTGTCTGACTTTAAAATATCTTCTGAACGAATAGTAACTGCGCCACTAGCGTCAATTGCATCTAAGCTTTTAACTGTAAGGTAAGCGACAGGAGATTCTCTCATTCTTTTATTAGAACGCGTGCTTCTTAATCTGATTTCTAATCTACCTCCACGTACTTCAGCGATAACATCATCGGCATAGCGTTCATCAATTTCAATTTCTAAAGATTCAGTATTTCCCACCTTTAATTCAACTCTAAAAGAATTGCTAACACTGAGCTCATGGAAATTTTTTACGTCCTTAGTCTCTCTAGAAGTTTGAGCATAATTCACTTGAACAGTGAAAAACATGATCAAAATTGCCATTAAAACTCCCTTCTTGTTACTAATAAGATTTTTCATCTTGGTATTATTTTTTGTTATCTGCTCTAAAGATTGCGGAAAATAGTAAAGGTTGCACTTTATTAAAAAATAAGGTGGGTTAATTTGTTGTAAATAATTAGCTTGATAATTCATTTAAAAAATTAGGCAACTAAAAATTCAACTTAGATGTTATACGTCCTCCTATGCAGCATATAGTGATTATTGGCAATGGTATCTCTGGAATAACGGCTGCAAGACACATCCGAAAGAAGAGTGACTTTCTCATTACAGTCGTTTCTGCAGAAACCGATCATTTTTTCTCAAGAACAGCCCTAATGTATATTTTCATGGGGCATATGAAATATGAGCACACGAAACCGTATGAAGATTATTTTTGGAAAAAAAACCGAATTGAACTGAAGAGGGGTTTTGTAGAAAATATAGACACTGAAACACAACTATTACACTTTTCTGGCGGAGAACAATTGGCTTATGATAAGCTAATATTGGCCTCAGGCTCTAAACCCAACAAGTTTGGCTGGCCTGGTCAAGATTTGAAAGGAGTGCAAGGACTATATAGTTTTCAGGATTTGGAAAGCATGGAGGCCAATACAAAAGGGATCTCTAGGGCTGTAATTGTTGGTGGAGGCTTGATTGGGATTGAAATGGCAGAAATGCTCTTGTCTCGGAAGATCCCTGTTACATTTCTTGTCCGTGAAGCTAATTTTTGGGACAATGTCTTGCCTAAGGAAGAAGCCGAGATGATTGGCCGTCATATTCGAGAACATCATATCGACCTCAAACTATCAACAGAGCTTAAAGAGATTGTGTCGGATAAGAGCGGTCGTGTTAAGGCGATAATCACTGGAAATGATGAAGAAATACCTTGTGAATTTGTTGGATTAACAGCGGGTGTAACTCCAAATATTGATTTTTTAAGGACTTCTAATCTTGAATTGGGCAGAGGTATTCTTGTTGATGAATTTTTAAAAACCAGTGCCGATAATGTATATGCTATTGGAGATTGTGCAGAATTCAAAACTCCAATCGGAGAAAGAAAACCAATTGAGCAAGTCTGGTATACGGGCAGAATGATGGGAGAGGCCTTGGCCGAAACCATCTGTAATAAGGAAACTGCTTATAAGCCTGGAGTTTGGTTCAATTCGGCTAAGTTTTTAGACATTGAATACCAGACCTATGGCTGGGTTTGGCCTAAGGCTAGAGAGACAGAGTCTGTGTTTTATTGGGAGTATGCTGGTGGGAAAAAGAGTTTTAGAATAGTATTTGATACTAGTAACCAACAAGTGTTAGGGATCAATGTGTTTGGCTTAAGGTTTAGCCATGAAGTATGTGACGACTGGCTTAAGAACAATAAATCAATTCAGCATGTGATGGAAAATTTGGCAGCTGCGAATTTTGACCCTGAGTTTTCCAAGGGGCATGAGGCTGAAATTATCGAATCATTTAATGAGTCATTTCCTCAATTAACTATTACCAAGAAAAAGAAGCGTTTTGCCTTATTCGGATAAACTATGAATGAATTAATACAAAAAACAGGGCTCTTATTTTTCATTGTAGGTATGAGCTTTTTTATAGGCTCTTTGTTTATGGGGAGCTATCAACTCACAGATGAGGCATTAAAAGCAGCTGTTTATCAGGATGAGAATAAATTTGAAACATTAAAATCAGCTTTGGAAGATTTGGAAGGAGAAACCTTTTCAAATTCACATGCATTTGCAAAATCCTTTTTAGCTGGCTTCAATGTGAAGAACGAACAGCTTAAAGCCGATGAACTATGGGACCAAGTAATTTGGGACAACCCAAATGAGTTAACGCTAAGGGTAGCAAAGGGCTCAAGTATCAGTTGGATCAAATCAAATCCTTTTCTGGGTTTCCTACTGACATTTGTATTGGCTGCAGTTGGAGCATTGATGTACATATTGCCCAAGTTCAAAGATGGACCGGCGGGTATTAAGAATAACGGCATTTTTCATAGTGCAATGAAAAACAGGGGTTGGCTGGGTATTTTAACCGGTAGTCTTCTGATTACATTTTATATCGTTTTATACTTTTTCCCTCAATATGTAGTGTCTTGGACCCTTTTGGTCGATCCAGTGAGTAGGGTTTTGAGTGGAGGAGAGGCAAGCCAATGGTTCTTATATGGAATGTTATATACCATCGCCATGCTCGTGATGGGGATCAGAATGATATCAAAGTACAGGCATAGTAATTATCAGATCATCCGAACTATTTCGGTCATGTTTTTTCAAACAGCTTTTGCTTTCATTATTCCTGAGATTCTAATTAGACTTAATAAGCCCTATTTTGACTTCAAAGACATGTGGCCGTTGAACTACGATTTCTTTGATGCATGGAGCCTAGATCAACTTCAAAATTCAGGTGGAATAGGCATCTTTATGTTGACTTGGGGCATTACCCTTTTTGTTATTGGAGTGCCCGTCTTTACTTATTTTTTCGGAAAAAGATGGTACTGTTCATGGGTCTGTGGTTGTGGAGGTTTAGCCGAAACTTTAGGAGACCCATACCGACAGCTTTCAGACAATTCCGTGAAAGCTTGGAAAGTGGAGCGTTATCTGATTCATGGCGTATTAGTATTTGCTGTTGTAATGACGGCTGGCGTGCTTTATACCTATTTCACAGATGTTGAAAAAGTAATGGGCATTTATACTGGAGATTTAAGATCGGCCTATGGTTTTGGCATAGGCTCCGTTTTCGCAGGTGTTATTGGCACGGGTTTTTATCCATTAATGGGAAATCGTACATGGTGTAGATTTGGCTGTCCATTGGCCGCTTATTTAGGTTTGGTTCAAAAATATAAATCCAGGTTTAGAATTACCACTAATGGTGGCCAATGCATTTCATGCGGTAATTGTTCTACACATTGTGAAATGGGAATAGATGTCAGACACTATGCGCAAAGAGGGCAAAGCATTATTCGTTCCTCATGTGTTGGTTGTGGTGTTTGTTCTTCGGTATGTCCTCGAGGTGTGCTTAATCTTGAAGTGAAAGATGAGGCGGGTAGATACAATGAGCCAATCTTAATTGGTAATGACAGTATTGAAATTGCAGACTTACCAACCATTAAAAATTCATAAATACATTCTCATGTTAAAAGAGGTGAGAGGAAAAGGTTCGAAAATAGAGTTGAATTCGTTCTTGGACTGGGTAAAATTCCTTGTTTGATTAAAGGAGTGTTATTTAATCCACCTCAGGCCGATATTAAATGTACTACCAGCCCCATCATTTCTAGAGGCAAAGAAATTGGTATAGGAGGTTTCGATTTCTAATCTGGACGTCAATTGGTATTTAACACCAGCACCCGCTTGCATGTACCATTGAGACAATCCAAATTGACTATCGAACTCATTGGAAACTTCCTCAAATCTTGAAGAGTATTGGTAAAGAGCAAAAAGGGACATTTTTTGTTTTGGGAAGAAACTTAAGATACCTGTGATAGGAGTACGGAAAAAATCTACTTGGCCGGCTTCTAGGGCAATTCGATAAACAAAATCTACTTCTAAAAACAGTCTCCATTGATCACTTAGTTTCTGATCAAAGAACACTTGATTATTCCAAGTATACCTATTGTTTGCTACAAAACGACCTTCAACATTTTCTAAATCATTGGCCCCTGGAAACCAAAAAGCTGACCTGACCGAAAGGTTATTGAGTTTTGCAAAAGGTGTAAATCTGATACTTGGCCCTATTGCCGCTAACCTGAAAGCATTAAAATCACCAGATTGGGTAACAGGTGATACAATAGATTCACCATCAGAAAAGGAACCGACCATTACATCAAAACCAATATTTATTCGTGATGATTTTGACACACCAATGGTCGTTTGAAACAAAGTGTTAAAATAGCTCTGTCGCATATTCAACGGTACTTTGTCGCCTTCTGCATTTCTTGTATTTGTTTGACTATATATATTGAAAAATGTATTGAGCTCTACTTGTCCTTTTCCCAGAAGCACTGAAGGAGTGAAATTCTGTAGGTTTGAAGTAGGCTCACTTGCTTTTTTTGGCGTTTGTCCGTTTAAGTTCCAATTGTATGTATAGAATCCTGTTTTATAGTCTAGTGGAATTTCCTCAAAACTATACTTATTGAGGTATTCAATAATACTTGCTGCTTTTTCAGTAAAATCACCTTCATACCATTTAAATATTTCAGAGAAATTGACTGTTTTATTTCGCGTGTCAACTTGAATAAACTCTGCATTATTAAGTGCGAGCCTGGTTCTGCCTTCAATCTGCTTCTCTAGATTTTCAGGTCGGTAAGCAAAAGTTGCTATCGGAGGACAGCTAATTGCTGCGCACACTAATACAAAGTGCAGCCTTTCATCGCCTGTTACTTTTAGTAAATATTCCTTTTCCAGATCGTTCAGGCTTATGTCTTTGCCTGCAATATTGTATTTAACGGAATCAAAAAATCCAGGAATTGGCAATGGAGATTCGGTAGGGTAATTTTTAATGATTCCATCAATCACTGAGATATTATATGCATTGATATAGAATGCCTTTCGCTCAGTATCGCTTAATGAAGCAGCGTTAAAATCAGCGATTTGTTTAACAAGTGAGTTTAATGAAGTACTCTTTTTGTTGAGTCCATCATAGTCCACTTTTCCATTAATCACCTGCTTCTTGAAAAAGGCATCCGCCTCATCTAAAAATCCTTTGAGTGACTGGGCTTGTACTATCAGATTTGAAAGCAACAGTCCAACAATCAGTGTTGTTCTTTTCATATGGTTAAATATTTAGTTTTCCTTAAGGCGTTGTTTGGTAGAATCCTTCGATATCCATGGCTACGCCAAAAATATCAACTAGGCCACGAAGCTGCATTTTGCCATCTTGTATTGCGATAACTTGAGCGCTGTATTCCTTATTTGTGGTGATGTCAAAAATGATTTCGTTGGTGTCAGGATTAATCTCCCAGGTACCTGTTTTGATCCTTTGATTATCTTCACCACCACATAAAATTTCACCTCCATCGTAGCGGTATGTACCATCTGATAAAAAAATGAATGTGTCATCTGACCTACAATGTTGAAAGCCTTGAAGTCCTTCAAGCTGAAAGGCAATTGTAGACCATTCTCTGCTAGATTCTCCAGCTATAGCGTTTACAAATTCTTCTTGCGTTGAAGGTATACCTTGAATATTCGGTACCTCCGTGAGTTCATCCAATTCAACTACGTTACAACCAGAAATAAGGACAAAAGCAAATAGTGACCATACAGATTTTAAGAAATTCATTCTATGTTTCATAATTCTAATTATGTATTCACAATGAGGTGTTTCTCCTCCTATGATAACTGAAACATAAAATGGCCTAATAAGTTCATTCAACGGGGAGTAATGTTCCGAGAATTAATGGTTTAGCTAAAACGTTAATTTATAGTGAGTTAAGTGTGATACTTTCGTGATACTTGCTATGATTATTATCAATCCTGAGGTGTTTATCAATGCTTAGGCCTCTATTAAATCAAACACCTGTTTCAAATGGTGCTGAAGATGCGCCACATAATCATCGATAAAATAAGCTAAAGTCACAGGCTGGTCAATTGGCACTGTTTTCCAAGCAATCTTATTTAAGTTATGTTGTTTTCTTTCTTGTGTTAGAATACCAATCGGAATTTGCTTAATCAGAAAAGCAATGTGCATATTGAATTGTCTCCAAAGGATCAATAGATCGTGCCATTCTGCCTCCTGGTAATTTTGGTTTTCAACCCAGCCTTCTTGTTGGTAACCTTGGAAAATAAGATCATCAGAGAATTGTGCACGCATGAATCGGCCATGATTATTAGAAGCTGAGTCAATGAGATGACCAATAATTTGTTTCGCAGACCATTTGTCTCTACTGGGTTTTGAAGCTGCTTTCTCACCTTCAATTAAGATTAATTTGCCAAAGGCGTTAAGGACAATTTCCTCTAAAGTGAGTTGCGTATTTTCTTCCATGCTCAAAGCTAGTTAAACCATTAAAAAAACTTCAAGTTATTGCCCAACCTTTTCCTCAAGTATTATCTATTTTTGTGCGTGCAAGATCAAGTGAACTTTGAGGATCATATAACCGTAATCATCCCAGCTTATAACGAAGAGGGCTCTATTGGGAAAGTGATTAGTGCCATTCCAAAAGATTGGGTAGAGGAGATCGTTATAGTGAATAATGGCTCAACCGACAAGACAATGGAAGTAGCGGTTGCTGCCGGAGCCACCGTAGTTAACCAACCCATTCCCGGATATGGAATTGCTTGTTTAAAGGGGATATCTTATCTGACAACCTGTGAAACTGCTCCTGACATTGTTGTTTTTTTAGACGGTGATTATTCTGATTATCCCGAAGAATTGCCTAATGTGGTTAAACCCATTCTTACCGAAAATGTTGATATGGTGATTGGTTCTAGAGCATTAGGTGAAAGAGAACCTGGTTCTATGACCATTCCACAGATATTTGGTAATTGGTTGGCAACCAATATGATAAAATTATTTTATGGCGTACGGTTTACAGATTTAGGCCCGTTTCGAGCTATTAAATATGACAAATTAGTAGCATTACAAATGCAGGACAAAACCTATGGTTGGACTGTTGAAATGCAAGTGAAGGCAGTCAAACAAAAATTGAACTGTTCTGAGGTTGCTGTAAACTATAAACGAAGAATTGGGGTTAGTAAGGTGTCCGGAACTATCAAGGGCACTATAATGGCAGGATATAAAATCATTTGGACCATCTTTAAGTACTTATAATGTATTGGTTAGAGCTAATCGTATTGGTGCTTTATACTGGAGCACTGTCATTTATATTTATCTATAGTATTTCCCAACTGCATTTGGTCTTCTTATACCGTAAGGCCAAACGAAACGATTTGCTTCCTAAAAAGAAACCGATCAGGGAGGGCTATGAGTATCCTGTTGTCACTGTTCAACTTCCGGTTTATAATGAGTTGTATGTGATTGAACGTTTGATAGACGCTGTTGCTGCATTTGATTGGCCTAAAGAAAGATTAGAAATTCAGGTCCTTGATGATTCAAATGACGAAACTGTTCAATTGATCAAGGCCAAAGTTGATGCACTAATTGAACAAGGATTTGATATCCATCAGGTACAAAGGGAGGAAAGGGTAGGTTATAAAGCAGGTGCTTTGAAGTATGGGACGGAAATAGCAAAAGGAGAGTTTATTGCCATTTTTGATGCTGACTTTGTACCAACACCTGATTTCCTTAAGAATACAATTCCGGCATTTGAATCAGCACCTAAAATAGGCGTTGTTCAAACGAGATGGGGACATCTTAATCGAGAATATTCCTTACTTACTAAACTTCAAGCTTTTGGTCTAAACACACACTTTTTTGTCGAGCAAAATGGCCGATCAAGTGCTGGTCATTTCTTGAATTTTAATGGAACGGCTGGTGTCTGGAGAAAGACTTGTATTGCCGATGCTGGTGGATGGAAAGCAGATACACTTACAGAAGACCTTGATTTAAGCTATAGGGCGCAGTTGAAGGGCTGGCAAATATATTATGTCTCTGAAGCAGTGGCACCGGCTGAATTGCCTGTGGACATGAGTGCGATTAAATCACAGCAATACAGGTGGACAAAAGGAGCTGCAGAAACCAGCAAAAAGTTATTGCCAAAAGTATGGCGATCTAAACTGCCTTTTCCCACAAAATTTCATGCTACTTTTCACCTCTTAAATTCAGTGATATTTATTTGTATAGTGCTCACCGCAGTGCTCAGTGTTCCTGTGCTCTTTATCCGAAATTTATCTTCTGACTGGCAAGTGCTAATTAACATATCCAGCATTTTTCTTCTGGGCTATGTCTTTTTGATCATTTTTTATTGGAACGGATTTAAAGAAGAGAAGCAAAATTTTTGGAGCACTCTAAAAGAATTTGTTCCTCAAATATTTATGCTGTTATCAGTTTTTTTGGGTTTAAGCATCCATAATGGCATCGCAGTTTTTGAAGGCTTCGCTGGCAAGAAATCACCATTTGTGCGTACTCCTAAATACAATGTGACCAACAAGTCAGACTCTTGGAAAGGCAATATTTACTCCAAGAAAAAAATCAATCCACTCTCAATTTTGGAGTTATTTATGTCCCTTTACTTTACGGCTGGGCTTGGTTTTGCCTTTTACTTCAATGATTTCGCTTTACTTCCTTTTCATATTTTGCTTAGCTTAGGCTTCATGCTAGTATTCTACTATACTGTCAGGCATTCGCGCCATGCTTAAACAACCGCCAAAACTATCCATAGCTTATGTAGGACTTGGGGTCTTAGTCATTTTGTTTGGCTATTTCATTGACCGTAATCAGACAAGCCTAATTATGACTGGTTTTGGTTTGATGTTGGGCCTCAGCTTTTGGATCACTAAAAAAACCGATGAGGTAGATGCTGACCTTCCCTATTACTGGGCGATGTTGCTCAGGCTGCTTTTATTATTCTGCATCCCAGGCTTATCAGATGACGTCTACAGATTTATTTGGGATGGTCGATTGATCTTTAATGGCCTCGACCCATTTGCACAATTACCTCCTGAATACTTGAACCAAGGCGTAGGCCTTACTAATGAGTTATTTGGGCAATTAAATTCACAAGAATATTTCACAATTTACCCACCACTAAATCAAGCAATATTCTATCTATCGGTTGTCTTTAATCCGGAGTCAGAAATCGGATCAATAATAATTATTAGGCTGATTATTATGGCCTTTGAGTATGGAAATATCCGTTTGATCCGAAAACTATTGAGGCATTATGGACTGCCACAGAAATATGGTTTGCTTTATGCACTCAATCCATTGGTCATTCTTGAATTAACGGGGAACCTTCATTTTGAAGGGATCTTGATATTCTTTTTACTACTATCCATTTGGTTTTATGAGCAAAAGAGATTTAATAGATCTGCTCTGTTCTTTGGGTTTTCGGTCGCTACAAAGTTTTTACCATTGATTTTTTTACCTCTAATGATGAAAAAGTTAGGGCTGAAAAATGGAATATATTATTGCTTAATTGTCGGGGCGGTAGTAGCACTCAATTTTCTACCGATGTGGGACTCTGCTATTTTTCAAGGTACAGCTGAAAGCCTAGAGTTATATTTTCAAAAATTCGAGTTCAATGGCAGTATCTATTACCTCGCTCGATGGTACGGATTCGAAACAGAAGGCTTTAATATCATTGCTAAGTCTGGAAAATGGATGGCCGGAGCAACATTGATGTCAATTTCGATCTATTCATTTTTTGGAAAATCAAAAAGACTCCCCGAAAACATGCTTTGGATATGGGCTTTGTATTTGTTGTTTGCTACTACAGTTCACCCTTGGTACGCTATTCCTTTGTTGGCATTGAGTGTTTTCTCCTCCAAGAGGTTTGCTTACCTACTAACGGCTTTGATATTCCTTACTTATTCGAATTATGGAGGTGGAATATATACCGAGCGATTATGGATCGTTATACTAGAGTATTCTTTGGTCATTATTTTGGCCGTTTATGAAGCTTTTGGACGGTCGGTTCAAAAGTTCTTTTTTAAATGAGTGAGCTTTCTAAATTGCGGATAATGTCAGTTCAGCGTGTCTTCTTAACGGTAACTATCAGTTTATGTTTTTGGGCTAATTGCCAATCACAATACAGGGTGGTAATTGCAGAAGGAAGAAATTACATTAATGCAAATAATGGTTTTCATCAACTTGAGGCTGGGGAATTATTGACTGACTCTATCAGCATTGATTTAGTGGATAATGCTGAACTTGTCTTACTCGATGAATTGGGAAGGTTTTTAGTATTGAATAAAACAGGAACTTATCACCTAAGTAAGGTTGACAAAATGGAGATGTTGCATTCCTCAGAAATTATCCATGACATATGGACCTACCATTTTGAAAATACAAGCAAAAGTCGAGTACTAGAGGAACTGGGGAATTCTCGTGCCTTTGAATTGTACTTGCCGAGTTCATCAGAGGTTTATGGATTTAAATTGTTTTTAAAATGGACAGTTGTTCCGGAGAGTAATTACAGGATCGAATTATTAGACGAATTCGAAAATGTATTCCGTGAAATAAATACAACAAGCGCTGAGTATAAATTGGACTTATTTTCTAAGGATTTGGCTTGGAAAAGGCAAGTGTTTGTTCGGGTTAGAGACTTAAATAATAATCGAAGTACTGGGCTGAAGGCGATTGCTAAGCTTTCACCTCCGGATCTTGACGATGCAAATTCTACTTTAGGTTTGCTTCCTAATGGAGAAGGTGAAGTTGCAATTTTGACAAAAGCAGCATTTTTTGAGCAAAAAGGATGGGTTGCAGATGTCCATGGCTTGTTATTCGAAGCGGCCAAGAAAAACGAAATTATAAAGTCCTATTATGTCTCTTTTTTAGAGAGGAACAGGTTTTTTAGCCTTATAAATGAAGTTCGTAAGTAATGTGGACTTTGTCCAGTATGGCACCTAAGCCCTTATGGATCGCCAACATTTTATCATTGAAATCACCTACCCAAGATAATTCTCCATCTGTATAGTGCCCGGCTTCAAGTGCTCTCTCGAAACATTTTGCCGTTAGGACAGATTCAAGTCCCATGTTTTGGTATTCGGGAGCGGTACCCAAAGCAATTACCCTAATACGATTGATTACTTTTCGTTTCTTGAGGAGTACAAACCTGAATTTATTCCAAAGGGTGATTTTACCATTAAATCGTTTGAAAATCTGGTTTACATCTGGCAGGCAAAAAACAAAACTTGCTGGTTTATGATCTACGTAAGCAAACCAGATAAACTTTGGCTCGTAAATGGGTTTGATTTTTTCAAAAGTTGCTCGGATATATGCCTTTTTGATAGGCGTAAAGTTTTCATGCCCTATCCAAGCTTTATTGTAAATCTGTATAAAATCATCTGCGTAGGCATCAAAATTGGTGGCATCTAAATGCTTAAGCGTAATGTTTTTCCTCTTCTTCACAACGTAATTGGCTACTTTCACAAACCTAGGATCCAGCCCTTCTTTTACATTTAGGCTATTGGTGAGTTGCTGTACTTTAACCGTAAAACCATAGTCGAGAAAAAGCTGCTCATAGTAAGGAGGATTATAATTCATCCCATATGAAGGATGGGTAAAACCTTTTACTAGCAGCCCCCAAAACATATCATTTTCACCAAAATTGATAGGGCCTAAAATGTAATCGACTTTTCGTTTAACTAGCCACGCCTTTGCCGTATCAAATAGCTTTGCCGCGGCTTCCTTATTATTAACGCACTCAAAGAATCCAAGGCCACCACCACGTTTACCTTCAAAATCTGTCTTTTTTTCATTTATAAAAGCGCCTATTCTTCCAATCAGTTTACCATCATCATCTGTAAGTACCCAACGATGGGCAGTACCATGTGTAAAGTAGATATTATGATTAGGATCAAAGACATTATTAATGTCATTATCTATGGGGCATACCCAGACTTTATCGTTTTTATAGAGCACTCTGGCTACATCTAAAAACGCCTTCTTGGACTTAGGACTATTTACTTCTTGAATTTGCATTGTTGACCGACAATAAAAACTTAGTTCAAAGAACTTCTATTTTATTTGAAACTCAAACTATTAGTGGAGCGAGTTTCACTATCAAATTATTTGATTAGCCCTCAATCGATTTAATGAGTTGGTCAAGAATATCCTTAGCTGCTTCAGCAATTACAGTTCCTGGCCCGAATATGCCAGCTACTCCCGCATCGTAAAGGAAATCATAGTCATTAGGTGGGATGACACCGCCTGCAATCACCATAATGTCTGCCCTGCCAATTCTTTTGAGTTCAGCAATTAATTGTGGGACCAATGTTTTATGTCCTGCCGCAAGGCTGGAGGCTCCAATTACATGTACATCATTCTCAGCAGCTTGCATGGCTACTTCTTCAGGAGTTTGAAAAAGAGGTCCAATGTCAACGTCAAAACCGAGGTCAGCAAAACTGGTGGCAATTACCTTTGCTCCTCTATCATGACCATCTTGACCCATTTTGGCTACCATGATTCTTGGTCTTCTGCCGTCTAATTCAGCAAACTGATCGGCTAATATTATTGCTTCCTTGAATTCTTTATTATCCTTCACTTCGCTTGAATATACACCTGAAATTGATCTTATCACAGCTTTATGCCTTCCAAATGCTTCTTCCATAGCAGTGGAAATCTCTCCTAAAGTAGCGCGTTCTCGCGCGGCCTCTACTGCTAATGCTAATAGATTGCCAGTATTGGTGTTCGCCGCATGAGTAATTGCAATTAAACATGCTTTTACTTTTCCCGAATCCCTTTCGGACTTCAGTTGCTTCAATCGTTCTAACTGTGACTTTCTAACAGCAGTGTTATCAACCTCCCTTAATTCAATTTTTAGGTCTTCTTCAACCTGGTATCTATTGACCCCGACAATCACGTCTTTTCCGGAATCTATGCGCGCTTGCTTTCTGGCAGCAGCCTCTTCAATGCGCATTTTTGGAAGGCCTGCTTCGATTGCTTTGGCCATACCGCCCATTTCCTCAATTTCTTCAATCAAAGTCCATGCTTTATGCATCAATTGATCTGTCAAATACTCCACATAATAAGAACCGCCCCATGGGTCCACCACATTGGTTATGCCGATTTCTTGCTGAAGGTATTTCTGCGTGTTTCTAGCGATTTTTGCTGAGAAATCAGTAGGTAAAGCAATTGCTTCATCCAATGCATTGGTATGTAGAGATTGCGTATGCCCAAGTACTGCTGCAAGTGCTTCAACACAAGTTCGGATAACATTATTAAATGGATCTTGCTCTGTTAAACTCCAGCCAGAAGTCTGGCAATGTGTTCTGAGCGCAAGTGATTTTGGGTTCTGTGGGTTGAATTTTTTGACAATTTTGGCCCATAGTAACCTACCAGCTCTCATTTTGGCGATCTCCATGAAATGGTTCATGCCTATTCCCCAGAAAAAGGAAAGTCGTGGAGCAAATTTGTCAATTTCTAATCCGGATTTTATGCCAGTTCTTAGGTATTCCCATCCATCAGCCAGCGTAAATGCCAATTCAAGATCTGCTGTGGCACCAGCTTCTTGCATATGATATCCTGAAATACTAATCGAGTTGAATTTAGGCATATGCTTGGCCGTATATTCAAATACATCTCCAATAATTCTCATGGAAGGAGCCGGTGGGTAGATATAGGTATTTCTAACCATGAATTCTTTCAGCACATCATTCTGGATAGTTCCAGTTAACTTTTCTAGCGCTACACCTTGCTCTTCAGCAGCCACAATGTAAAATGCCATTATTGGAATTACGGCACCATTCATTGTCATTGAAACAGACATTTGATCTAAAGGAATCTGATCAAAAAGAATTTCCATGTCCAGTATTGAATCAATGGCTACTCCTGCTTTGCCTACGTCTCCGAATACTCTTGGATGATCGGAATCATAACCTCTATGGGTAGCTAAATCAAAAGCAACAGAAAGTCCTTTTTGGCCTCCAGCCAAATTTCTTCTATAAAATGTATTTGAATCTTCAGCCGTTGAAAATCCAGCGTATTGTCGGATAGTCCATGCACGTTGGGTATACATACTGCTATAGGGCCCTCGTAGAAATGGAGGAATTCCAGCAACGAATTTCAGGTGCTCTAAATTATCAAGGTCTTTTTCTGTTGAAATAGATTTTACATTAATCCCTTCAGAAGTGGACCAATCATTCACCTGATTTTCAATCCCAGTGGACTTCATTTTATTAGGTTCAATTTTTGAAAAATCCGGTCTCATTTAGTCGTTTTCAGAGGTTAAATTATTCAAAGTAGAAATGCTTATAGTCTCATCAGATGCCTTTTCCAATTTTAAAAATAAAGCCCAGGCTTTTTCAATCAACTGATTAGTAATTGATTCGATATAATAAGAACCTGCCGAAGCGTCTGTGACTTTGTCTAAATAAGACTCCTCTTTTAAAATAGAAGAAATGTTGCGCGCATTTCTAATGGCTAGAGCCGGCTGCGCTTCAAAAGTTGTGTAGAATGGTCGAATGAGTAAGGCATTGCAGCCTCCAAGAATAGCAGACATGGCACTTGTCGTTGCTTCCAACAAGTGATTGTGTTTATCTTCTGTCGGATGATCCCAGTTATTGGAGCTAGACAAGATCATCACTTGACTTGGGTTGATATCAATATCAAAGCCTTTCCACATAGACTGAACCAACAATCTTAAAGCCCTGACTTTGGCAATTTCAATAAAATAGTTTTTGCCCAGCCTGATTTGGAATTGCGTAGTTGCCAAAAGATTATCGAGTGTTATTCCTAATTGCAGACTAGTTGCGATTTTGGAAGTGGCGGAATGAAGGAGAAGTCCGAGTTCTTGAACCGCATTTACGCCTTCAAATTCATCTGATAATTTGGTATTAAGGCATTTAAAATTTTGAATTTCGGCAAGGGCATTAATACTTTCGGGGCTTGGAAGGTTTAATGTGTTTATAAATCCGTTAACTTTTGTGAGTTGGTAATTTTCCTTTTTGATATAATCCAGATAGGTGCTTATAAAAAGAGGAGCATTAAATGTTAACTCAAATGTAACCGCACAATGCTCTAATTGTATCCCATTTAATAGCACCTCAATATCCAATGGTTTTGTAACTTGAAAGACTAACCCCTCAGCACCTAGATTAAGAGATTCTAGGGCTATTTTATTAGCTGAGATTTCATTTTCAACAATCACAAGTTGGTAGTTAATCCAATGTTTTGAACCGTATATTTCTGGCTGGAAGGAAGTAGCCTTGTTCTGAAAAGATGCCAAGTTCTCAATTGCTTCTAAATCCTCTTGGGTGTAAATAGGAGTACCTTGAATCCCTTCAGTTTTCCAAAGAAGTGAATCGTAAGGTTTGCCTTTCAAATCGGCAATTATTTTCTGCTCCCATTCACTCCTTGAGACTTGATTAAAATCGTCTAATAATTTTTTCCTCATGCTATCATTTCAATCAGTAAACAAAAGTAAGATTTTTACCGTGATCTTTATTTCAAAATCAAATGCATTTTTACGACAGTTTTTATTTAATAAACTTCTTCTAAAGAGGTTAAAGCACATTAAACTTGCGCTTGATTAATTTTTTTAACTGACGAACAAAAAACGACTTTTTAGTTCGTTTTATTTTTCCCATTTTTGCCTACCCTCCCAAGAAATGTGAGGGTATTTTTTCCAAATAACACTATTGATTTAATGATAAAAGACGGTACCTCGGTATGGAATGATTGCCTCAAATATATAAGGGGGCAAGTGGGCGAACAAAGTTTCAAGACTTGGTTCGAACCTATCAAACCGATAAGCCTTTCTGAGCTGGTGTTGACTATCCAAGTGCCAAGTCAATTTTTCTACGAGTATCTAGAAGAGCATTATGTTCATTTATTACGCCAAGTAATTCATAATGAACTCGGACCTGAAGGTAGACTTGAATATTCTGTAATAGTTGATAGTGGTAGTTCAAGGAACCAACAATATGCTGTGACTTTGCCCAATCAAAATCACAACAATAAATGGGATAAACATTCTCCTAAAAGCCCAACGATATCTAATCCGTTTGAAATGCCGTCATTGGAGGACGAATTCAGGTACTCCAATTTGAATCCTAATTATGACTTTGACAATTATATTGAGGGGGACTGTAATAGATTGGCAAGATCAGCTGGCCTAGCAGTTGCACAAAAACCAGGCGTTACTTCATTCAACCCATTGATGATATATGGTGGTGTTGGCTTGGGGAAAACGCACCTAGTTCAGGCAATAGGAAATAGAGTGGGTTCAGATAATAAGGACAATTTTGTGCTTTATGTGTCTTCAGAGAAATTTACGACTCAATTTACTGATGCTATCAAAAATAATAGCATTCAGAGTTTCACTAATTTCTATTTACAAGTTGATACTTTGTTGATTGATGATGTTCAGTTTTTTGCTGGGAAGGAAAAGACACAGGAAATGTTCTTTCACATTTTTAATCACTTGCACCAAAATGGTAAACAGATTGTGATGTCAAGTGATCGACCTCCAAGAGATTTACTAGGACTACAAGATCGACTGTTATCGAGATTTAAGTGGGGATTGACAGCAGATCTTCAAATGCCTGATTTTGAGACTAGAATGGCCATTATCATGCGAAAGATGCAGTCAGATGGAATAATAATCCCTGATGATGTAGTTGAATATTTGGCCTATAGTGTTGATACGAATGTGCGGGAACTTGAAGGAGTGCTCATCTCTTTAATTGCCCATGCTACATTAAATAAGGCTGAGATTAATTTAGAGTTGGCAAAACAAACGCTTAAGAATATTGTTCGCGATATTGAGTCTGAGGTTGGTGTTGATTATATCCAAAAAACGGTAGGGGAGCATTTCCAAATTACTGTGGCTGAATTGAAGGACAAAACGCGTAAAAAAGAAATTGTCATTGCACGTCAAGTAGCAATGTACCTGTGTAAAGAATACACCAATCACTCTCTAAAATCAATCGGTTACCACTTTGGTGGACGCGATCACTCTACTGTTATTCATGCGGTACAGTCCGTTAGTGATGCAATAGATGTTAATTCTAAATTCTCTGAACAAATCCTGAGTCTTAAGAAAAAGATGCGGATGAAATCTGTTTGATAAGTAAATCTTCAGGTTTTACCTGAAAATGTATTTTATCGTTTCTGACCTTCCTTTGCTGTTGATAATATCAATGTAGATTCTTCCGGAATACTGTTCAATATAGTTGGCTACAGCTGATGGATCTGATGCATAACGCCTATTGATAGCAGTGATAATCTGTCCTTCTTTTAAATCATCCAATTCACGAAGAAAACCTGCTTTTTGGTCAATTTTTGTGATTTTAACCCCGTATTTTAAATTGTATTTATCAAGTTCTGATTGCGTCAATTTTCTCAACTCTGCTCCCAGAAAATTCGAGAAATAAATATCTTCTTCACTCAGTCCTGAAGTTTCGTCAAGGATATCTGTATTGCCAAAAACATTTTCCAAAGTCAATTGTGACTCAAGAATTCTTTTATTTCTATTGAATACAATATTCACTTTATCGCCAGGTGACATAGCACTTAATACTTCATCAAAAGCGGCTTTACTATTAATAAAAGTATTGTTAACCTTAAGCACGACATCACCAGACTCTAAACCTGCTTCGTCAGCCGCGCTACCTTTTTTAACTGATTCAATAAATACCCCATTCAAATCTTTTAGTCCTTCTTCTCGAGCAATTACATCATTGATATCCAAAATTTCTGCTCCCGTAAATGCCTTTTGAACAAATTTGTATTTCTTCAAATCCTCAACAGCTTTGATGACAACATCAGACGGAACAGCAAAACCATAACCAGCATAAGATCCCGTCCTAGAAATAATGGACGTATTGATGCCTACTAATTCTCCTGCCGTATTCACTAAAGCACCTCCACTATTTCCTGGATTGATGGCAGCATCAGTTTGGATATAAAGCTCAATTGGAAAATTTTCTCGTACAGAAGTGGTTTCACTTCCTATGGCTGAAACAATACCCGCGGTTACAGTTGAAGTAAGATTAAATGGGTTGCCAACTGCAAGTACCCAGTCTCCAATCGCAACTTCACCGCTTTTGGCTAATTTAATTGCAGGTAAACCTTTGGTATCGATTTTAAGGACTGCTATATCCAAGGTTGGATCTGTTCCAACTAATGTGGCCGTATAGGTTCTTTTTTCATGCATTACTTGTATTTCTTTGGCACCTGCTATCACATGATTATTGGTAATGATATAACCATCTGAAGAATAGATGACTCCCGAACCCGATCCAGTAACAACATCATCGCCTCCCCGGCTTCCGCTACTTCTGCCAAAAAATTGATCCATGAAAGAGTAACTTCTCTGGTTGGTTTGAATGTTTTTTATGTAAACAACACTGCTAATTGAATTAGCGGCTGCTGCTCTAAAATTATCAGGAGCAGCAAAATTTGGCGTTCTAGGATAATCTTCCTTTGGCTCGTAATTGGCGGTTTCAAATTGGGCAGGAGCTTCTCTTATTACGTTCGTGACAGGAGCACTAAAAAATTCTTGAAAGATAAATGCGCCTAAAAGACCAGCTATAAAAGCGATGGAGACAAATTTTGCAGTACTTCTCATTGTTTAATTTTTTACGGTTGTAAAAATGCTAAAGAGGCCTTCCTTTATGCCCTTTAACAAACATACGTGGATACCACATGAAGGGTGTTACAAAAATTGTTAATTAAGGTTAAAGCTTTGATTAAATAAGAAGACATAAATTTCATTTTGCACATTAAGAAAGTTCAAAAAAACTATCTTTGATGGATATGGGAATACGGTCTTTTTTGAGCAAACCTTTAGCTGGATACATAGCTGTTCAACAGAAGAAATGGTCTTTAAATCCGGAGAGGTCACAACAGAAGGTTTTTAAATCAATCATTGGAGGCGCGAGTGCCACTGCTTTTGGGAAAGACCATGGTTTTGGTGAAATCCGGAACTATGATGATTTCAGAAAGAATGTGCCAGTAAGAGATTATGAAGCGCTAAAACCTTATGTTGAGCGAATTATTACTGGAGAATCTGATGTGCTATGGAAGGGGAAGCCGGCTTATTTTGCAAAAACCTCAGGCACAACCTCAGGTACTAAATTCATTCCTATTACTAAAGAATCAATTCCCAATCATATCGGTAGTGCCAGGGATGCATTGCTTAGCTATGTAGCACAAACAGGAAAAGCTAAATTCTTGGATGGGAAATTAATTTTCCTTTCAGGCAGTCCTGAGACATATCAAGCAGCAGGAATAAATACTGGTCGGCTTTCTGGAATTGCCAACCATCATGTGCCATCATACTTGAGAACAAATCAGTTGCCTTCTTATGAGGCCAATTGCATCGAAGATTGGGAAGAGAAAGTGGATAAAATAGTAGGAGAAACCTTAGGGCAGCCTTTGAGCCTTATATCAGGAATTCCGCCTTGGGTGCAAATGTATTTTGACAAAATCAAAGAAAAGACGGGCAAGCAAATAAAAGATGTTTTTCCTGACTTTGAATTATTTGTTTATGGAGGGGTTAATTTTGAGCCTTATCGAGAGAAACTATACGAAACTATCGGAAGAAGGGTAGACTCAATTGAGCTGTATCCGGCTTCAGAAGGCTTTATTGCCTATCAAGATTCCCAGTTTGATGAAGGCATGTTGCTATTGCTTGATAGCGGCATTTTCTATGAATTCATTCCTGTGGATGAATATTTTGATGAGCGCCCAACGCGACTTTCAATCGAGGAGGTTGAACTAGGAGTTAATTACGCTCTAATTATCAATAGCAACGCTGGCCTCTGGGGGTATTCAATAGGTGATACGATAAAATTTATTTCTAAGGATCCTTATAGAATTATTGTTTCAGGAAGAATCAAACATTTTATTTCTGCATTTGGAGAACATGTGATTGGGGAAGAGGTTGAAAAAGCAATGAAGAAAACGACTGAATTTTTTCCTGAAGTCCAGTTAGTAGAGTTTACCGTGGCACCACAAGTCACTCCTGAATCGGGCTTACCTTTGCATGAATGGTTTATCGAATTTGCAAACCAACCTAATGACTTGCAGGCCTTTGAAAAAGAACTAAATTTGCAGCTTCAAAATTTGAATTCTTACTATGATGATTTGATCAAAGGAAGTGTTCTTACAGACCTGAAAGTTGTAATGCTCAAACGAGATGCTTTCAGAGATTATATGAAATCAGAAGGGAAATTAGGAGGACAGAATAAAGTGCCTCGATTGTCTAATGACAGAAAAATGGCAAAAGGATTGATACAATTTGCCCAATAGTTACACGTGGAAGAATCACAAAAAAGAAAAATTGCAATATTAGGTTCGACTGGTTCAATAGGAACTCAGGCTTTAGAGGTGATTTCAGCTCACGCTGATAGATTTCAAGTTGAAGTTCTTACGGCCCAGAACAATTATCAGTTATTAATTAGTCAAGCAAAAGAGTTCAAGCCAAATGCTGTAGTAATCGTCAATGAAGATTATTATGAATTAGTATTTGATGCATTGAACCCGTTGGACATCAAAGTTTATGCCGGTGCTAATTCCTTGAACGCTGTTGTTCAAATGGATGATGTAGACTTGGTATTAACCGCATTAGTTGGTTATGCGGGCTTAACGCCAACAATTAAGGCAATCGAAAGTGGTAAGAGCATAGCACTTGCCAATAAAGAGACTCTTGTAGTAGCGGGTGAGTTAATTACCAAGCTAGCCCAAGAAAAAGGAGTAAATATTTACCCTGTTGATTCAGAACATTCGGCTATTTTTCAATGCCTAGTGGGTGAGTTTGATAATCCAATCGAAAAAATTTATTTGACAGCATCTGGAGGCCCTTTCCGAGGAAAGAAGCTAGACTTCCTTAAAACTGTCAAAAAAGAACAGGCGCTTAAACACCCTAATTGGGAAATGGGCGCAAAAATTACAATCGATTCAGCTTCTTTAATGAATAAAGGACTAGAGGTGATTGAAGCTAAATGGCTTTTTGGTTTAAAAGCAAGTCAGATAGATGTTATTGTACATCCTCAGTCAATTATGCATTCAATTGTGCAGTTCGAAGATGGGAGTATGAAAGCGCAAATGGGAGTACCGGACATGAAATTACCGATCCAGTATGCCTTGACTTACCCAGAAAGGTACAAGACTGATTATAAACGATTCAATTTTATGGATTATCCAGCTTTGACTTTTGAGCAGCCTGATTTGGCTACTTTCAGAAATTTGGGTTTGGCATATGAAGCAATGAATCAAGCAGGTAATATGCCCTGTATATTAAATGCTGCTAATGAAATAGCTGTTAGTAGTTTCTTAAAAGACGAAGTTGGGTTTTTGCAAATGTCCGATGTTGTTGAACATTGCATGAAGAATATATCTTTTTTGAAAAGTCCCACGTATGAGGACTATGTCCGAACGGATGAAGAAACAAGAATTAAGGCACTAGAATATATTAATTGATGGAGACTATTGTACAGATAGCGCAACTTGTACTTGCGCTTTCAATTTTAGTAGGGATACATGAAGGCGGTCATATGATTGCCGCTAGGTATTTTGGGATGAAGGTGGAGAAATTTTTCATAGGGTTTCCTCCAAAAATATTTGGTTTTAAAATAGGCGAAACAGAATATGGACTCGGTGCCATCCCGCTTGGAGGCTTTGTCAAGATCTCTGGAATGATGGATGAATCCATGGATAAAGAAGCGATGGCTGAGGAACCAAAACCTTGGGAATTTAGGTCAAAACCAGCTTGGCAGCGATTAATAGTGATGCTAGGTGGAATCATCGTAAACGTTGCAGCCGGAATTATTGCTTTTGTTGCTTTGACCTTTAGTAATGGTGAGACTTATTGGTCTAGTGATATTATTAAAGAGCACGGTGTAGTAGCAGGTAAATTGGCTCAAGAAGTAGGCTTTCAGACTGGTGATAAGGTAATTAAACTCAATGGTGAGGACTTTATTGAAGAAAGAAATATTTGGGGAGGAGATTTGCTTCTAGAATCTAACAGTACTTGGACAGTAGATAGGGATGGTGAGATAATTGAAATCCCTGTTCCGCGAGGATTCATCAATAATCTGAATGATGATGAATTTGAATTAAGTTTTTTACAACATAGGATTCCGTTTGAAATTGGTCTTTTCTCAGAGAACTCTTCTTTTGAAGCCGCAGGTGTGCTAGTTGGCGACCAAATAACAAAGATTGGTGATGTGGATGTTGAATACTTTGATCAAGTGAAAACGGCAATTGCTCCGTTTGCTGGTCAAACAGTTGAAGTAGAATTGCTTAGAAATGGTAACGAAACAATTGCTCTAAGTGCTCCTGTGAATGCAGATACGACACTTGGGTTTTTCATACGCCCATTACTTGAGCCTTCAAATAGGCAGTATGCTTTTGGTGAAGCAGTGGTGAGAGGAACAGGGCAGGCCTTCGGTTCAGTAATTCTTAACGCTAAAGCAATGGGCAAAATGTTCACTGGCGAGGTTTCAGCAAGAAGTATGAGCGGCCCGATTGGCATCGTTAACTTTTTCCCTAAAACTTGGGATTGGGATAGATTCTTATATATCCTTGGATTCCTATCGATGATTTTGGCATTCATGAATTTGTTACCTATACCTGCCTTAGATGGTGGTCACGTAATGTTCTTGTTATATGAAATAATATCGGGAAAATCACCATCAGATAAGTTTTTGGAAAACGCTCAAAAAGTGGGAATGGTTATGCTGCTTGGCTTGATGGTGTTCGTATTAGGTAATGATATCTTAAAGTTATTCGGGGTTTAAGGGCAGATTAATTCCCTTTTCCCTTTTTACTGGCAGAATCCAAACTGAGGTTCAGCATTTTGAGCAGTTCATCGTACTCACTGTCATCTCGATAAATTTCAAACTCAACTCTTCAATTGAGTCTCATGTCATCTGGACTTAGCTCATTAATTACAATAGGTTTTTTGCTACCATAACCAATCGCTGTTACCCTATCGCTACCTACACCACCACGCATACGATATAGTCTTTAATGGCGTCAGCTCTCTTTTGTGAGAGCGCCAAGTTTATTTCGGGAGAACCACTCGAATCAGTGTGGCCTGAAATGTTAATTTTAAAATTCGGATTGTCCAGCATGAAGTTTACCAACTTGTTTAAGTCAGGTTTCATTTCATCTAAAATATCCCCTTCACCATTTTCGAATTCAACAGAGGAGAATTCGATTTTACTTGATACGCGCTCAGTCGTGCCTTCAAAATCCGTATCGCCTTCAAGAAAAAAAAGTTCTTCAATTCTAAAAAAGTCGTTGCCCTGAATCACGAGTAAATAATTCCGCTCATTGATTAAGTTAAAATCAAAAGTACCATCAGCTCTTAAAAATTTGGGTGCAACTTCTATGCCTTCATCTAGATCAATTACCGCAACAATCCCTTTCATTGGATTGCCTTCATCGTCTGTCAAAATACCACAGAACTTAGTGGTTGCCAATGGTTGTCCGCCCATGGGCAACGGAAATGAATAAAGATCTAAATCTACCATGCTCTCTTCCTTCGACCTTGAATAAAAGATATCGCTTGACTCCCGGTCAATTGTGAAATAAAACTCTGTCCCAGGGCCATTGACTAAAGGGCCAATATTTACTGGTTCACTCCATTTATTTTTGTCAACCTTATTGGCTTTGTAAATATCATAATCTCCAAAATTGAGTATCTGGCCATTGCTGCTAAAATAAAGCACTTGGTATTTCGGATGGAAAAATGGGCTAACCTCATTGCCCCTTGTATTAACAATTGGGCCAAGATTTTGAGGGATTGCCCATCGATCGCTTGAATTTAAATAGGTGTAATAAATGTCTGCAAGTCCAAAGCCGTCACTTCGGTCTGACGAAAAGTAAAGGGTGTCTTCCGTATGCGAAAGGGTCGGATGCGAATCCCAACCATCTGAGTTAACCCCGGCTCCCATGTTTTGGGGTTCTGACCAAGCCGTATCTCCTTGGTAATGGGAAAAATAGAGGTCACAATTACCAAAACCATCAGGTGAACCACATCTTGAGAAAAATAGGGTCTTTCCATCTTTCGTCATCGTTGCCGAGCCTTCATTGTACCTAGTGTTGATTTTATCCATGGCCTCCGCTTTAGTCCAATATTGTCCTTTGGTTGCAATGAATATATCTTCATTAATTATTTTAGTGAAGCCTTCGCTTCTTGAATTTCTTTTCGAAGTAAATAATAACGTACTATCGTTCTTTGCTATTGATGGCGCATAATCATCATCTAGTGAATTGATTACCCTACCCATACTCATAAGTACACCACGAGCTGGACGCAACGTGTCTACTTGCTTTCTAAATTCAACCAGTTCGTAGTAGAATTCTAGCGGGACATAGTTGGTAGTACGGGTGCCATTTATTCCTTCATAACGGTTGGTGATAGCAGCAATGTCAAGCCCCTCTCTATGGTGCTTTAGTACTATTCGGTAAAAAGGTTTCGAAGCCTCTTCAGAGACGAGGACTTCATTAAGTTTTGCTAAACGCCAAACAAGGTAGGTTTGATAGGCAAAGTTCCGCACACCAAAATTATTAACATATTCTCTTAAGATCGGGTAAAGTGCCTCCCAATTCTCTTGTTCATCGAGCTTATTAATTTTGTCAAGTTGTTTTTGATTCTGGTAATAAACTAAAGCGTCAGATGCGGGTTTCTGGATACTTGGAAGATCCAACTCAATTATTTCAATAGCACTAGAGTCACTGCTTGCGGCTAATTTTTGGGCTTGTCGCTTTTTAAAAATTTGACCATCAGCGGATGATATGCAGCAGATAAAAAGGAGTATTATTAACCGCCCTGTGTTATTCATATTTATAATCTTAAATCTATATGAATTAATATGAAATTAGCCTTTTAAGGTTACATTTTAAATACGAACTCTGCCAATAATTTGTTTGGCATAACAGTTGCAATTTGTGCAGTATACTTTTTTTAAGGTTTAAACGTGTCAATTTGGCACTAAAGATATATGGATATAGATAGTCAGCTAATTCAGACCATGTTGGCCAACGAGGTTGAAGAGGAAGAAGGAGGAGATTTGATACAAATCATCTCTCCTGAGGATGAAGAGGAAATAAATGAAAGTAATTTGCCTGATGAATTACCAATTTTAGCGGTAAGGAATACGGTGCTTTTCCCTGGCGTTCTTATACCCATTACGGTAGGTAGACAGAAGTCTATAAAAGTTGTTAAGAAGGCTTATAAAGGAAATAAGATTATCGGGGTACTTACGCAAAAAAACCCAAAAATCGAAGAACCAACAACAGGTGATTTGTTTAGGATTGGTACAGTCGCAAAGATTGTGAAAATGATTGTGCTTCCTGATGGTAATACCACCATTATCATCCAAGGAAAAAGGCGTTTTGAAGTGGATGAATTCACATCAGAAACTCCTTATATGACAGCTAAAGTCCATTTATTGAAGGAGAACTTCTCAAAAAGGACTACTAAAGAAGTAAAAGCTTTGATACAGTCGATTAGGGATACGGCACATAAGATTATGAAGCTGAACCCTGAAATCCCTAAAGAAGCGCAGATCGCCCTTGACAACATTGCAAAGCCTAGTTTTTTAGTTCACTTCTTATCCTCAAATATCAATGTAGAGGCCAAAGAGAAGCAGAATCTTCTTGAAATTCATGATGGAGTAGAAAGGGCTACAAGCCTTTTGGAACACATGATGAAAGAGTTTCAAATGTTAGAATTGAAG
>Ga0307985_10000010_pt1 | contig 117414 bp, 119 predicted proteins | sample EllFjometageno80_FD_203155 | JGI IMG/M metagenome (GOLD analysis project Ga0307985, IMG submission 203155) | Marine microbial communities from Ellis Fjord, Antarctic Ocean - #80 | ecosystem: Environmental > Aquatic > Marine > Unclassified | place: Southern Ocean | collected 2014-10-09 | reverse complement strand
CTGTTACATCGTAGCGACTCAAACGTAGCGAATCAGCATGCCACTCGGCCAACCAACGACCATTGAGCGCTAGCAGCGGACCAAAAACGTACCGCACATCTCAACAACTATTCATCAGCCACCCTGCTGGACCATCGTGCCGCGAACGTCCCAGCCGAGAGCCTCGGTAGTCGCTGGTGTCGGTATCGGTATCGGTATCGGTATCGGTATCGGTTCCTCCCTTCGGCACGAACATGTGCGTCATCACCAGTTCATCGGAGACGCTGCTCAAATTACACCCGTGTTATTTATCCACAGCCAGTGGACAAACCTGTGGACTCAGCCTCAGACCAAAACTGCCACAAGCAGGTCTCAGCAGGATCCGCCACTGGTACCCCGCCGCACCTGCGTACAACCTCCGGTACAACACGCACTCGGCACGCGTACAACCTCCGGTACAACACGCACTCAGTAGGACCTGCGAACTCTCGAACGCATGATTGATGCCAACAAAAGAGCGTCCGCGCCGCAGCCACGAAACCAGCGTCAACAGCGAAGTCCGAACCGAGGGGCACCCAAGACAGGCAGTGTTTCGTCCCAACGAAAAGGCGTCGCGCCGTAGCCCGGATATAGGGTTGGGCATGCTTGGTGCTGATCTTGAACGACTTCACTCGTTAACTGGGGTGAAGTGGACCAACGACCCCGACCGTGACGTGATCCCCTCGTGGGTTGCCGACATGGACTTCGAGGTCGCCCCGGTAATCACGACCGCTATGCAGGCGGTTATGGATCGAGGCGACACCGGCTACAATTTCCACGCCAGGAAACAGCTGGTTGGCGCCTGGGGCGACTGGCAAGAACGTCACTTCGGGTGGCGCCCGCCCGAAGAAGAATCGATGGTCTTCACCGCGACCCTGAACTGCCTGAACCTGGTCATGGAGTTCATGACAGAGCCTGGTGATGGAGTCGTTGTCTTCACGCCTATCTATCACCCGTTCCGTGCGATCATCAATGACACCGGACGACGACTGGTCGACGTGCCACTCGATGGCCCCGGTTGGCGATTTGACCCCGAACGGTTCGAAGCCGCTATCGATCCAGGCACCAAGCTGGTGTTGTGGTGCAACCCCCACAATCCGCTGGGTCGCATGTTCGACGCCGACGAGGTCGCCGCGTTCGCCGAAGTCTGCGAGCGTCACGACCTGTTAGTGATCAGCGACGAGATCTGGTGCGATCTGACCTTCCAAGACGGCCACATACCCCTATGGCGCAATCACGAATCGCTGCGCAACCGCATCGTGACCTTGGGTTCCGCCAGCAAGTCATTCAACGTCGCCGGCCTGCGGGCCGCGGTGGCCCACATAGGCGACCCCCGAGTGCGAGCCCGGTTTGACAAACTTGGGACGGCATTCATCGCTGGCCCGAACACACTTGGTGCCGAAGCCAGCCTTGCCGCCTGGACCCAGGGCCAGCCCTGGCTCGACACGATCAAATCGCAGCTGCGTATCAATCGCGACCATCTCGCCAAGCGGGTCGCGGCCGACCTGCCAGGTGTAACCATGACACTGCCCGAGGCGACCTATCTGGCCTGGATCGACTTCGCCGACTCTGGGCTCGAAGGCAGCCCGGCAGAGATCCTCCTTGAACGCGGAAAGATCGCGGTGCACGATGGCGCCAAGTTCTGTGCAAGTGCAGCGTCCTGTATACGCGTCAATTTTGCGACAAGCCCTGAAATTCTCGACACTGTGATTGACCGCATGGCCCACGTCCTGCAGGAGGCAACCCGATGACCGAACAAACCGTCAGCATTCGCCCGACCGATGGCGCTATCGACTGGCCCGAAACACTGGACCGGCTCAACCGAGTGTTGCGTATTCGCACCACGCCGATCGGCATGAAGATGTTCGAGACCGAAGAAGAAATGGCGGCGATTCCAAAAATCAGGCGTCCCCAGGAAGTACATACCGCCGACCAGATCGTGTCTATGGCATCGCGTCTGAACTGGACCGTCGGCATCACGGGTAGTGATCTTGTCGGCGCGCAATGCCAAGCCGTACTCGGTCTCGGCGGCCAGGATGAAGCCTGGTACTCGGGCAAACATATGGCCGGCGTGTGGTTCGACACCGAAGAAAATGCAGCGATTCACCAGAACGCCATGCATGTGGTGCCCGTCGGCCAGTATCAAGCAATGGCCGTCTCGCCGCTGTCCACGGGGCGCCTCGCTCCCCCCGACATCTGCATGATCTACGCCACGCCTGGCCAGATGATCATCCTGATCAACGGCCTGCAGTGGTCGGGCTACAAGAACTTCGAGTGGGGCTGCGTGGGCGAATCTGCGTGTGCCGATAGCTGGGGCCGTGCCCTATCGACCGGCGAGCCGAGCCTGTCGATCCCGTGTTACGCCGAGCGCCGCTATGGCGGTGTCCAAGACGACGAGATGCTCATGGCCCTCAGCCCCGGCCACCTGCTGCAGTCAATCGAAGGTATGGAAGCGTTGTCTCGCAACGGCTTCCGCTACCCCATCGCGCCGTACGGCATCCAGACCGACGCACGTGCTGGTCTTGGCGTGAGCTACGGCTGAATTGTTACTTCCCGTGGGGAAGTAACAATTGGTGCGTCTCGTACTAGGTGTAGCGAGGCCGCGTCATCATGAGCTCGCTCTCTTGGCGGTGCACAACCTCGTCGTAACCAATCTGGCGGAACATGTCGGCCAGGCTGTCGTACGCACCAAAGTCACCTTCGAAACTGCTTTCGAAGGTTTGCTTCTCCCACTCGGGATGTTCGTCGACCAGGTGCGCGTATTCGTGAGCAGCATGATCTTCGAAATCTGCGTTGAGGCGGTAGCTCCACTTGGGGCGCAGCACGAACATGATCCACGACAGCTGGTAGTACGTCAGTGCCAGGATCTGAGGAATGATGCGGCCCTTAATCCAGGGCCGGGGCGCGTCTCGGGTCAGGTCTTCGAGAATCAACAGGTGCCACTGCTCGTTGTCTTGCTCGACCCGAGCGACGCGGACACGGTCATATACCCGCCGGGCAAAGTCGCTGTCGCGAGAGGTATGGGTCATAGCGACATAGGCCACGCTCTCCCACGCCTGGTACGGAACCCGCGCAACGAGTTCAATAATGCGGAACTTCTCGAGGGTGCGCGCTTCGCCATAAACCAGATCCATCACCTTGAACAGCGCCTTTGCGCTGACCGAATAATTGCGACGAGGTGAGTCCAACTGCTCTTGCTGATTGGCGACCAGCCCATCATGATCGAGTCGGTGCATCGGCCCGAGAGGCGGGCGATCTTTAAGTGCCCGAGTAACAGGGGTATCCAGTGCCGGTGCCATGTCCGACCTTCCTTGCTGCGTGCGAGTCGTCAGTGTCGCAGCAAAGCAGGCGGGTCAGCCTGCAGATGATGTGGCGTCGAACACATCTAGAAGTTGGTCATTATTTGCGTCACCGAACTCCAACGCGGTGACGGCGCAGGCTGCATCGAAGTCCACAGCCACACCCACGTCTTGCAGCGGGAGATAGAACGATTCGTCGGTGTGCTCGATCTTGCCTTGGAAACTGCGACTAACACGAAGGTCGGCGAACTCGAACTGGTCACCTCTCTCGTACAGATTGTTGATGGTTCCGTTCACGTCGAGCCACGTCAAGTCACCATGAATGCTCTGGCCCAAGGTAGCGGTAGCCAAAGTCCATGACTGATCCCACGGGCCGTCGGCGTTGACCGCCAACCATCCAACGATGTCATCTTGAGCCATGCGGGCTCGGGCCTCGTCTTCGTTCATTGACTGCCCAAGCGTCGTCTCTGGCGAGAACGGACCGAGTTCTGATTTTGCAATCGAACAACGAGCCGTCTCCGCTTCAGAGCCACTTCCGCCGCCACACGCAACCAGTGCGAGACATAACGCCGTCATCAGACCAAGAGCGCCACGGTGCCGCTGCTGTAAGGGCTTCATCTAGCTGTGGGAACCAACCCTGCAGATCCCTGTCGCAACACATCTGCCACAAGGGACGGATCCACACAGAACTCAGCAGCGAGCAGGCCCTGGACTTCGTGTGGGCTGTAGCCGATCGCTCCAAGACAGGCTGCCGCCCGCCAGACATAGTCCACGTGACCACATTGCTTTATACGACTGCGCTCGGTCATCAGAAGTCCTTGTCGTGCTTCTCGTACCAGGCAGACACTCGGGCGCTGGCGGCCATGACGCCGAAGCTTGGGCCTCCCCAGAATGCGCAGAAGGCTCCAAGCGCCCAGCCGGTTGCGTTGCCATAGACCATGGCCGTGGGAAGCGCCACTCCCAGCAAGAAGACCACCGTCACGGCGAAGATCGTCGATGCGTAGATCGAGACATAATTCGGCCGATCAGGTGTCTCCGCCTTGGCCTGCGCTTCCGCTGCGACGGGCACTGCTGGGGAAGCAATGCTGTTCGTGGAAGCCGGTATGAAGATGCGGGGGCCGAGCGCTGTCATACCTCGATCGTGCCAACACTCGCTTTCGCTCGGTAGGGCCGAACGTCCCGATACCGCGCACATGGCGAGTGGCGCTGCTCGCTCGGCAAACGCAGCCAGTGCCTCTCAGCCGTGCTGATCAGTCGGCCGCCGATTGCGCATACCTTGTCTAGCTTTCGGCAAGATGAAGCATGGCTTGCAGCAGCACGTTCGCGCCGGCTTCGAGATCGTCTGGGGCGGTGTATTCGGCTGGGTTGTGGCTCAGGCCGTTATGGCTCGGTGTGAAGATCATGGCGGTCGGGCATACCCGAGCCAGCATTTGTGCATCATGGCCAGCGCCAGATGGCAGCGTCTTCACGGAGTAGCCCAGACGCGACGCTGTCTCGGCGACAAGGGAGACAACCTCGCGGTCGAACTCAACCGGCTCGAAACGGGCGAGTGTGTTCGTCGTGTAGGTGCAGTCTTCTGCCCTTGCCGTCTTCTCCAGAAAATCATGGAAGCGACGCTCGGCATGCTGCAGCAAAGCCTCGTCGGTGTTACGCAGGTCGACGGTGAAGCTTGCCGATGCTGGGACGACGTTGACCAGATTTGGCAGGAACTCGACGCGACCAACCGTGCCGACCTGCGTACCACCAAGTTCTTCACAGAGATCACGGACGAACGTTGCACATGCCGCAGCCACATAGCCGGGATCCTTGCGCATGCTCATTGGTGTGGTCCCGGCATGGTTCGACTGGCCAATGACCTGAACATCGGTCCAACTGATGCCCTGCACGCTACTCACAGCGCCGATCGTGATGTCTTCGATCTCGAGCACAGGGCCTTGTTCGACATGCAATTCAATGAACGCGTGCGGCACAAGACCTGGCAGTGGTGCATTGCCGTCGTAGCCGATTCGTGCAAGTTCGTCGCCGACACATGCGCCATCGATACCAGTGATGGCCAGGGCCTGTTCTAGTGCGATGCCACCGACGTACGCCAGGCTGCCCAACATGTCGGGCGGGAAGCGGGCGCCCTCTTCATTGGTGAAGAACGCCACGGCGAGTGCACGATGCGGCGTGATGCCAGCGGCCTGGACAACCTCGATGACCTCGAGCCCTGCGAGGACACCCAGGTTCCCGTCATAACGACCGCCGGTGCGGACAGTATCGATGTGGGATCCCGTCATGACCGGTGGGCCATCGATCTGCCCAGCCATGACGCCAACGGCATTACCTATGGCGTCGATCGTGACTTCGAGGCCGAGATCTCGCATCCAGGTGATGACCAAGTCACGGCCATCGCGGTCCTCATCGGTAAGCGCCAGCCGGGCGCACCCTTCGGTTCCCGCTATCTCGCCGATCGCGGCAAGGTCGGCCAGTCGGGTCTGCAGGCGATCGATGTCTATCCGAAGATCAGAACTCACACCGGAATCATACAAAACTCGCCGGGCCGCGCTGGTGTCCAATCCATTCGTCGTGAAGCATTATTGCCCCATGCCCAGATCACAGGTGCGGTACACCCGGCGGGAAACCGCACGTTTCAACGCCCACAGGGTGTTCCTGTAGTAGCGCAGCATCGAAGAACTCGTCACCATTCTGAACGTCATCAAGACCTGCCCGTCGGCCGATATCAGCACTGTCGCCAACGACGATTGACGTGCGATAGTTTCACCGGGTGACTCCACAAGAATATCTCGATCATGTCGCCGCCGACAGCGCTCACTTCGCCAGCGCCACGGCAGGCAATCTCGAAACCCACATCGACCATCTCGGATGGACGATGCGTGAACTCGTCGCCCACCTAGGCGGCGTGTACTCGTTCGTTATTGCAAGCATCACATCCGAGGGAACCGCTGCACCCCAAGTCGGCGCCGAGGCCAAGGCTCCGGAAGGAGACGACATCAACGACTGGTTCGCAGAACGGCGCACCAGCTTGTTGGCCGCGCTCAGTGGAGCACAGCCCGATGAACCGGTCTGGACCTTTACCGGCCCCCGCACCATCGGCTGGTGGATGCGGCGTATGGCCAGCGAGACCGCTGTTCACCGCTGGGACGCCGAGGCCGGCATCACAGCGGTCGGCGATGTTGACCCGTTCGATAGCGACCTAGCCGTTGACGCGATCGACGAATACCACGACGTCAGTTTGCAGTTCTCCTCGAGCAGCCCCGATCGCTCGTACCCCGCCGAGTCCATACATCTGCACCGAAGTGACGGACCTGGCGAATGGATGCTTATGTCCGATGGACAGGGCGGCGTGGCCATTACCCATGAACATGGCAAGGGTGACGCAGCAATCCGCGGCCCGGTATCTGAACTGTTGCTGTGGACGTGGGGCCGACCCACCCATGACCTGCAGATCTTCGGCGATGAAGCTGTTGCCGCTGCCTGGCAGGCGCTAGCCCCGTAGCCGAACTGTTACTTCCCCGGGAGAAGTAACAATTCGATCGGCTCAAAAAGCAAAATGGCAGTGGCTCGTCGGGGGAAACCGAGGCCACTGCCAGTTGCTGACAATCGAGTGTTAGCGATGTCGTTGCCTTCTCGACAAATGTCGCTGAGAAGGCATTACTTCCTAGGCCAGTGCGGCTCCGACAGTGTTGGTGATGAGCGCAGCCACGGTGTACGGGTCAGCGTTCGCCATCGGGCGGCGATCCTCGAGGTAGCCCTTCTTATCGACAGCGCACTGCCAAGGGATCCGGATCGAAGCGCCGCGGTCAGACGTGCCGTAGCGGAACTCGGACCAGTGGGCGGTCTCGTGCGCACCGGTAAGGCGGTCTTCCTTGCCCATGCCGTAGCCAGCAAGGTGTTCTTCAGGCTTGCCCGGGGCACCCATTGCTTCAGCAGCAGCGATGAGCGGTTCCCAGCCATCGCGCATTGCCTGGGTTGAGAAGTTGCTGTGCATACCAGCGCCGTTCCAGTCGCCCTTGATTGGCTTGGCGGCAATCGATGCAATCACGCCGAACTTCTCGCTAAGCACATCGAGCAGGTAACGAGCGATCCAAAGATGGTCACCGACCTCGACTGTTCCTGCTGGGCCAATCTGGAATTCCCACTGACCAGGCATGACCTCGGCATTGGTGCCGCTGATCTTGAGCCCAGCATTCATGCACGCCGTCGTGTGTTCTTCGACAAGGTCGCGGTAGGCAACGCGACCGGTGCCGACGCCGCAGTAGTAAGGCCCCTGCGGTCCGGGGTACGCGTTCTCGGGGAAGCCTGCTGGCCAGCCACCCGGCGTCATCAGTGTGTACTCCTGCTCGAGACCAAACCACATGTCTTGTGGATCGCCATAGGCCTCGGCGGCAGCTACAGCGGCGACACGGGTGTTGGTCGGCAGCGGTGACATGTCCTCGGGTGCATAGGTGTCACACATGATGAGGATGTCGTTGCCACCACGAATTGGGTCAGGGCAAACGAACTGTGGCTTCAGCACCACGTCAGAGTTCGCGCCTGGTGCCTGGTTCGTGCTCGAACCGTCGTAGCCCCAGATACCAGGCTCCTTACCGTCTTCGAGAACCCTGGTCTTGGAACGAAGCCCTGGATAAGGGTCCTGGTTACCATCGATCCAGATGTATTCAGCCCGGTACATATTGTTGTCTCCTATTGAGTCAGGCATTAGCGAGCGCTAGTGTCTGCGCCGCAAATCCGTACTCTACGGACCGAATGTGAACACCGTGTTACAGCATTGTCTCTAGGCCATCCCCGGCTGCGAGTGGCTGCGCGCCCGCCGGTAGGGTCACATTCGTTGTGAAACCTCTCCTGGTGTATCCGTCTCCTGTGCCTGCCGAGTTGGCGCAAGCCCTCGACATGGCAGGCCGCGAATACGTTCCCATCGCGACCGAGTCAGCTGCTGTGTCGCAAGAGCCGTCAGGCGGCTGGGCCGGTGCCATCATCGCCGCGGATATCAATGCCGACGGAGCGTGGGCTATGTGCCGGGCGTTGCGCAAGACCGAGGACCCGTTGCCTCTCGTGGTGCTCATCAACGGCCGCCAACTCGATGACTTGACCGACCGCGACGATCTGTACGACGACTTCTGTATCACGCCGTTTCATCCACGCGAGCTCGATCGTAGAATCACCCACGCCTTGTTTGCTTCTGGCGCCGCAGACGCACCAGGCCAGCTGATTACCTACGAGGACCTGATTCTGAACGTCGACACCTACCAGGCGGCCATCGCTGGGGCGTCACTTGATCTGACTCACATGGAATATGAGTTGCTCAAGTTCCTCGCTGCGAGCCCAGGTCGCGTGTTCACTCGAGAAGTCTTGTTGAGCCGAGTCTGGGGCTACGACTACTTCGGTGGCGCTCGCACCGTCGACGTACATGTGCGGCGGCTGCGCTCGAAGCTCGGCGACGAACACGCATCGATGATCCAGACCGTCCGATCGGTCGGCTACAGCCTGGGCACCTCAAGCTGGTCCGCCTAACCGCGAGCAGCCGCACACGAGGTAGCGAAGCGGTCCGGGACCGCAGGCGTGCACAGTGCAGACAGCATTTCGGCGAGGGATAAGTCGAAATACGGACTACCCGTTACTCGGCAGTTCCGCCGCCGGGGGCCCACAGAGTCGCTTTGGTGTCGGCTTCGTAATGTTCTGCAATGACCTCGACCGGAGCATCGATAGCCGCATGGTCGCGCAACATCTCGACGCCTGACGGAAGTTCGTCCTCGGCCGACCATGTTTCGGGGTACCACAGGCTGGCGCGCCGGAACGCCTTGGCGCAGTGCATGTAGGCCTCTTCGACCGTAACTGCGACCACGACTTTGGCCGGCCGACCGCCCAGCGACAACTGCTCGCCCAACTCGGGGTCAGTCAAGAGTTCTGCGGTGCCGTTGATGCGCAGTGTCTCGTTCAAACCAGGGATCATGAACAGCATCGCAACGCTGGGATTGATGACGACGTTTTCGAACGAGTCCAATCGGTTGTTGCCAGACGAGTCGGCCCATCCGACGCGGCCATCTGCGAGGACCCTGGCGAAACCGGGTTCGCCACCCTTAGGCGATCCATCAACGACGCCGTTTTCGTCGGCTGTTGACAGCACCATAAACGGCGACTTGGCCAGGAAGTTCACACAGTGATGATCGAGTTCGTGGATTACCTTGTCGACCGCACCACCTTTGGCTTCGCGATAGATCGTGCGCAGGTCGTCTCTACTTGTCAGGGCCATGAGCCGAGCGTAGGCCACACCTGGGCTCGCGACCAGCGAGATGCATGCGAACTCGGGTAGCGGAGGCAGGCGATGGCTGGCGAACGACCCCCGGGTGGCTCCTGCAGGCAGATGGGCTGGGCTGACCTCGCAAACCTGCGTTGTGTACCGGAGGAACTACGCAGGAGGAACTACGCAAACCTGCGTTGTGTACCGGAGGGACTACGCAACCTCACGCAGCGGTGCGGGGGAATGACGGTGACACGACAATGGCCAGCGCCGCCGCACACATTGCAATACCGGCGACAACGAGCCACATCGTCTGGTAACCCCAACGATCGATGATCTGCCCGGTGATAACCGGCGCAGAGAACACACCGACGTACACGCCCATTTGCGTCATGCCAGTGGCGGCTCCAGCGCTGCGTGGGTTCGCGTTCATAACCGCAAAGTTCGTAAAGACCGGCCAGATCCACCCACCAGCAAAAGCCAACACGGTTGCGACCGCATGGATCGGAGCAACGCGCAAAGACAGCAAGACGAAACCGGCGATACCGATCACGTACAACTGGGCCGCCATATGAAACGGAGGCCTGCTGCTGACGTCGACACGGGTGCCAGCAACTAGGCGAAACAGAATGCCCATACCCGCCGCCAGGCTCAACATAAGACCAGCTGCACCTTCGGACAGCCCAGCATCAACCCCCGATGACACCGTCCATGCATTGATCGCCCCCGAGCTGAACGCCAACAACATGCTGACCACCGTCGCAGCGGCAAGCGCCCCTGATGTCGACTCGACGATCGAAACGCTCCTCGCTGCGGTAACGGGCCGATCGACGATGAACCTCCGAACACAACCAAAGGCGACGAGCGCCACAAGCGCACCCATGGCATAGGCCCAGCGCCAACCCAGGGTGAGAGCAACGGCCGGAACAGCAATACCTCCGAGCATCGCTGCCGCGGGCATCGCCGATTGTTTTGTCGCAACGGCCAGACCCAACCGAGGCAAATCTGCTTGCGATAACGCCAGGTTGACAGCAGTCTGCACTCCAGAGTTCACCACCCCAGCAAATGCGAGCGCTGCAAGCATCCAACCAAATGACGGCACCAGAAAAGCGATCACCAGCTGGGCAATGCCGGCTCCGGCAAGCCCATAAGAGAGTTGCCGGCGAGGTCCGATGACCTGCACCAGCCTTCCACCAGCAATCGACGTGACCGCCGCTGCAAGGAAAAAGGTGCCAAGCGCCCAGCCGTAGCTTCCCTCGGACACACCGAAGTCATCGCTCGCCTGAACGGCAAGCGAACCAGCAGCCAGCCCTGGAAAAACCACCGAGATCGTAGACAAGGCCGCAGTGGCCACGATCTTCACGTCATGGTTTGCAGCTTTGGAATCCGCGAAGTCGCGAGGCGGCACGACGCGACTTGTCACGCAGAGAACCTAGTGTCCTGTCGGATCAACCAGACGGGTTACTCGTTGGCACCCGCAGCGGCGACTAGCCAACCAAAGATGGGATCCGTCGCTGCCGTAGTCAACATCTCGGGATGCCACTGGACGGCCACGATGGGCAGTTCGACATGTTCGACACCTTCGACGCCGCCGTCTTGTGTGGAGGCGGTCACCCGTAGATTCGCACCGACGGTGGCAACGCTCTGATGATGCAGCGAGTTCACCGGCTTGGTCGCGCCGTACAAGCTGGAAAGGACCGAGCCTGATTCGAGCATGACCACATGCTGCTCGACGGTTCCAGGCTGCTCGATGAACGCATGCTCAGGTACATGCTGATGCAGCGTGCCTCCAGCGTGCACATTTACGAGCTGCAAGCCTCGACAGATACCAAGCGTCGGCACCCTTCGTTCAGCAGCCCGGTTCAGTAGAGCAAGTTCGTAGTCGTCACGAGTTGGTTCGGGCAGATGGGTGTGCTCGCCAAGTTCAGCGCCATACCTCGCTGGGGCAATGTCATCACCGCCGGTGAACAGCAGCCCATCGAGTTTGTCGACAGCATCGGACGGATCGAGGTCAAGCGGCAGGAAGACGGGGATGCCGCCCGCAGCGATCACTGCCTGGCTGTACTCGGCATAGAAAACGTCGACTGGTGAGTCGCCAAGCACGTCAAGGTTCCCAACGATGTCACGACCGTGGATACGGCCACCGGTCAAGCCGATCAAGGGACGAACCATCACCCAACTCTACGGCACACATATCACGTGTGGTCACGTGTTGTGCGTGGTGCCCTCGGGCAAGTACAAACAAGGGCATGAACCGCGATCATGAAGACCTCGACGTCATTCGATCCGAAGTCCGCCGCCTATGCGACAAGTACGGCAATGAGTACTGGCGCAGCTTGGAGCCAAGCACCTACCCCGAAGAGTTCGTCACCGAACTGACGGCGCAGGGTTGGCTCGGCGCGCTGATACCCACGGAATACGGCGGCGGAAGTCTGAGCCTGGGTGGCGCATCGGTCATCCTCGAAGAGATCTCGGCCAGCGGTGGCAACCCCAGCGCATGCCATGCCCAGATGTACGTCATGGGCACGGTTCTTCGCCATGGCAGCGACGAACAGAAGCAGAAGTACCTGCCCAAGGTCGCCGACGGCACCCTGCGCCTGCAAGCCTTTGGTGTGACCGAACCAGCCGCCGGTTCGAACACCACCATGATCAAAACCAAGGCCGAACGCGACGGCGACAGCTACAAGATCAATGGCCAAAAGATCTGGACGTCACGAGCCGAATACTCTGACCTGATGGTGCTGCTCGCTCGCACAACACCTGCCGACGAAGTCGAAGACCGCTTACAGGGCCTGTCGACCTTCCTGGTGGAAATGCGAAAGCCTGACGGCTCGTTGATCGACGGACTCACGATCAACCCCATCGAGACAATGATGAATCATTCGACGACCGAGGTCTTCTTCGACAATGTCGAGATCCCGGCCAGCGCCTTGATCGGCGAAGAAGGCAACGGCTTCCGCCAGATTCTTGGTGGCATGAATGCCGAACGCATCCTGATCGCCAGCGAGTGCATCGGCGACGGCAAGTTCTTCCTTGAACGGGCATCGGCGTACGCCAACGAGCGCATCGTATTCGACCGCCCCATCGGCATGAACCAGGGTGTGCAGTTCCCATTGGCCAAGGCCCAGATCCACCTTGAAGCCGCCGACCTGATGCGTTGGAAGGCCTGCGACTTGTACGACGCTGGCGAATCCTGTGGCGCCGAGGCCAACATGTCCAAGTTCCTGGCAAGCAACGCATCATGGGAAGCCGGCAACGCGGCAATGGACACCCACGGCGGGTTCGGGTTCGCCGCGGAATACGACATCGAACGCAAGCTCCGCGAGACCCGGCTGTACCAAGTTGCACCAATCAACAACAATTTGATCCTGGCGTTCATTGGCCAGAAGCGTCTCGGCCTCCCAAAGTCCTACTAATCGAATTCTTGACACCCCTGGGGTGTCAAGAATTCGTAGCCGGTGGACTCAGGGTCCATCTCGGCATGTCGGATACTGCTCTAAGGCAATACGAATAACTTCGTCACCGAACACTCACGGTTCCGCGCAGGTGTCGATCCAATCAATTTCCATCCAGAAGGGACCGTCTGCACCGTCACTGTTCACCATCAACACCACAGCCGATACGAACTACTCTCTGCTCAGCACTGCGGTAATGCGGTGTTGCCATTCAGTTCGAAGCCAAGAAGTGCAGGCTGGTAAAACGGGAGCGCATTGCGGTGACGTCGGCGGCCGTACCTGATGGATCTACCAGGCTGCGGCTGATGAGTTCAGCGAGCTCAGCCATGTCGGCGGACGCCATCCCCCACCGCACAATCTCGTTCGTACCGATGCGGAGGCCGGCACCAAGATTGGTTGGTAACCCGATAGCGCACGTCAGCAGGTTCGCTTCGCGAAGGCGCAGGGCCGCTGCATGGCCACCGCCCCATTCAGTTGCATCAATGGCGAACGCATGCGACTTGGTGCCCCCGGCGTAAACCGGCACGCCGAGCGCGACCAGACCCCCAGCAAGCGCCGATGCTGTGGCCGTCATCTCGTCGGCATAGGCCGGACCGTGTGCCTTCCAATCAAGCAGTGTGATCGCAAGCGACGCCGACTTCGCCGCATCGAAGTTTGCGGTCAGCCCGGGATAGGCAATGGCATCGAGGCGCTCGGCGATGTCAGCTTCGTTCGTCAGGATCAAACCTGATGGTGGGCCGCCGAAACTCTTGTAGGTGCTCATCGTCATGACATGGGCACCCTCAGCCAGCGGGTCTGGCCACGCGCCACCAGCAATCAGCCCACCGAGATGAGCGGCGTCGAACAGCACCTTGGCGCCAACGTCGTCAGCGATCGCTCGAATCTGGGCAACCGGATGATGGGTCAGGTTCAAACTTGCGCCAACACTGATGACCTTTGGTTTCAACTCGTGCGCCATCTCGGCCAAGGCCGCAACGTCGACGGTGTACCGCTCGGCGTCGATCGGCGCCTCGTGGATGTCGAGCTGATACAAACCGGCGGCGCCGTCGCGGTTGTGCGTGACATGGCCGCCGATCGATGCTGGCGGCACGATCACAACGTCGCCCGGGTCAGCAAATGTCATGAACGCATACAAGTTCGCAATTGCCCCCGACGGCACCCGGATCTCGGCGTAGTTCGAGCGGAAAACCTCAGCAGCTAACTCAGCCGCGATGATCTCGATCTGCTCGATTGCCTCGAGGCCCATCTCGTACTTCTCGCCCGGATAACCAAGCGAGGGTCGTGACCCAACGCCCGAAGCCAGCACTGCCTCTGCCCGCGGGTTCATGACATTGGTGGCTGGGTTCAGGTTGATGCACTCGACCTCGTGTATCCGACGGTTCTCGTCGATCAGCTCATGTACGCGGGCATCGACCGCAGCGATGGTGGCCGCAGCGGCCTCGGCTGCCACCCGTTGCACTAGGTCCTCGGCCCCGCTCGGCACCCATTCGCGACGCGTCAACTTCTGAGTCATCGCACCACTATGGCTACTACATACGCGCCAAATGTGGACCCCATGCGCACGAGATCGTGACGAGTCAACCGCACACCCCATTCCAGAATCTTGCCCGGTAACGGGAATGGTCTTCACCGGTAACGGGAATGGTGTTGTGGTCACAGCAATCCTGACAAGCAGACCAGCCCGCTCTTGCACGAGTGCATGCAGATTGTGATGCAACTGCTCACCACTGACGAGCCAGTCAACTATGAGTCGGGTCGGCTCAAGCTGGTCCATGCGCGCGTTCATCTGCGGCCGTACAGCCAGCCATTGTTTGATATTGCAGTTGCCGCAGTTGCCTCGCCATCAGGTGCGAAACTTGCTGGTCAATACGGCGCAGGCGCGTTGTCACTCGGCGCCACCGTGGCCGTTGGTATGGACATGCTCGCCCGCCACTGGACCATCCAAGAAGAAGGCGCTGCGGCTCACGGCACGTACCAGATCTGGCCGGACTGGGCACTGACTTGATCGAGGCCTACCAGCATCAGACCACTCATGAAGAGCCCGACGAGGGTGACCAGAATTCCAGCAGGTCGGGTCGCGCTTGTGGCGCCGGCGAAGGAGCGAACGTTTCGCACGGGTGCAACCCTAAGAACCCAAGGGTGTGATCCCAAGAAACAAGGAGTGTCATTAGGCATTGTTGGTCCAGGCTTGAACCTTCCGACTCGACGAACGCGGTGATAGAACACATCTATGGGAATCACTGCCATCGTTTTGATCGAAGCCGAACCTGACGCCATTGCCGATCTTGGCCCGCGTCTGACCGAGATCGATGGAGTCGCCGAAGCCCACTCAGTGGCCGGTGGCGACACCGACCTGGTCGTGATCGTGAAGGTGACCGATCACGAGTCGATCGCACGGGTGATCACTGAACACATCGCCAGGCTCCCCGGCATCAAGTCGACCAGCACGATGATTGCGTTCCGTTCGTATTCGGCCGAAGTGATGGACGCTGCCTTCGACGGCTTCGGCGACTAAGACGCTGCTGAATAGCGCCGGCATCCAAAGCTCACTCGGTGGCGCTGATCCGCCTCTGCTACTCATGTAGGAAAAGTGCCTCATAGCCCTCTCGCAACGTCTGCATCTCTCCTTGACCGGGCCGGATGCGCTCCCAGTCAGCGACATCGTTCATGAGCTGTTGAACCTCGGTTGATGGTTCTTCATTACCGACGATCAGAGGCGCAACCTCGCTCATACGCGTGTTGAGTCCAACAAGGAGATCGTTGCGGAACCGCTCTTCGAGTTCGGTGCGCTCGGTGCTGAACTCGCCGTCAAAAGCCAGGCTGTATGCCGTTCGTTCACCCTCAGAAAGCTGCGTACGCAGTTCGTCGTGTAGATCGACGACGTCCTGCGGGCTCGGGACATCGACAGCTGGTCGAATCGAAATGCCATGCCTAGTGCCGTGGGCCGGTTACCCGAAAGGATGCAGGAATCGTCACTCCTTGGCATAGGCAATACCACCCACGGGATGAATGGAACAACTCGCCAGTAACATCTGTTATTGGCTTTGCGGGTCTGTTCGGCCGCGTCAGTCGGAATTGGGAGCACATGTCAAAATCACCACGGCCAGGGTCCGCCAAAGGCCGTCCCACGCCAAACGCACCACTTCGCATCGCGCTCCTGACATATCGGGGCAAAGAGCACTGCGGCGGGCAGGGTGTGTACACCCGCTACATCGCTCGATCGCTGACTGACCTGGGTCACCATGTCGAGGTCTTCAGCGGCAACCCATATCCCGACGTCGACGACGACATCATTCTGCACAAGTTGCCGAGTCTCGACATCTGGAACGACACCCATCCGGGCCGTATGCCAGCGTTCTGGGAAGTCAAGAGTCTGCCCGACTTCGCCGAGACGATGGGCCACTGCATCGGCACCTTCAGCGAGCCCATGTCGTTCAGCTGGCGTGTTTACGATGCGCTCAAAGATCGGATGGACGACTTCGATCTGATCCACGACAACCAAACGCTTGGTTGGGGAATCCTGAAACTGCAGCAAGATGGCTTACCGGTTCTCGAAACGATCCACCATCCAATCACGGTCGACCGCAAGCTAGAGATCGAGCACAGCCGCTCCAAGGTCGAAGAGTTTGGCAAGCGCCGTTGGTACGCATTCACCAAGATGCAGACCAAAGTCGCTCGCCGCATGTTGCGAGTCATGACCGTCAGCCAGTCATCGCTTGGCGACATCTGCAATGACCACCGGGTCAGCCCCGATCGCATCCATGTCGTGCCCGTCGGGGTGGACCCTGACCTGTTCAAGCCGCTGCCCGGTGTTTCACGAGTTCCTGGCCGCATCGTCACGACAGCCAGCGCCGATGTTGTGCTCAAGGGCCTGCACTATCTACTCGAAGCGCTAGCCAAACTACGGACCGAGCGCGAAGACGCCCATCTGGTCATTATTGGTAAGCCCAAAGATGGCGGCAAGGCCATCGACACAATTTCTCGTCTCGGCCTCGAAGATCATGTCGAGTGGATAAGCGGCGTACCTGACCAGCGCATCGTCGAGCTGTACAGCGAGTGCGCCGTCGCATGTGTGCCCTCGTTGTACGAAGGTTTCTCACTGCCGGCCATCGAAGCCATGTCGTCGGCCGCGCCACTCGTGGTCACAACCGGTGGCGCTCTCCCCGAGGTAGTCGGCGACGACGGCGTTGGTGCTCTGCTCGTGGACCCCGGTGATCCCGATGCACTTGCTGCGGCCCTTGGCCGGGTGTTCGATGATCCCGAGTACGCCCAACAGCTCGGCGACAATGCGCGAGCTCGGGTGCTCGAAAACTGGAGTTGGCATCACACCGCGCTGCGCACTGTCGAGCAATACGAACTCTTGCTCGACGAGTACTACGCAACACCACGATCCAGGCTCGCTCGCCCGTTCGAACGTCGAGGAGAACTTCCCGAGGGTGCCATTCGCGCCCAGAAGCTCGCCGCCGAAGCACGCGCCCGCGCGAGCCAAGGAGCGCAACAATGATGGGTTCCGCAGGGGCGACGCAGGTGCCCCGTGGCACCCGACTACGACCCTTCCAGGCCAATGCCGCAACGGCGAACGCAGAGAGCCCGGTGTAATTGTGCTGACTGTTGACTATGACCGGCTAGGGCTCCAGGCTGGCCACGAACTTCTTGATCTCGGCTGCGGCTTTGGTCGCCATGCATTCGAGGCTGCCCGTCGCGGCGCCCACGTGACGGCGTGTGACATGGCTGTCCCCGAGCTCATCGACGTGCGCAACACCTTTGGTGCCATGCACGAGGCAGGCGAACTCGATGACTCCGTACGTTGCAATCAAATTGCCGGCGACGCGACTCGACTTCCGTTCGACGACAACACCTTCGACCGCATCATCGCCAGTGAGGTCCTCGAGCACATCCCCAGCGACATCGACGCGTTGGCCGAGCTGACCCGAGTGCTCAAGCCGGGCGGCATCATTGCGGCGACCGTGCCGACGTTCTTGGCTGAACGCATCTGCTGGGCGATCAACAGCGACTACCACGCACCGGCGAGCGTCGGCGGGCACGTCCGCATCTATACCCGCGGCGAGATGCGAGCCAAGATGACCGGCGTTGGCCTCAACCCGATCGACGCGCATCAGACACATGGGCTTCACAGCCCGTATTGGTGGCTCAAATGTGCGGTTGGTATTGAGAACAATGATCATCCTCTGGTCAAGAAGTACCACGATCTGTTGGTGTGGGAAATCACTGACCAACCAAAGGTTCTGCAGTGGGCCGGCAAGGTCCTAGATCCGCTGATCGGCAAGAGCACCATCGTCTACGCCGAAAAAGTCGTCGTTCGCTCGCCGTCAACCGCGAACAACGCTCTCGTAGAAGAAGCCAATGCAGTCTGAATTCGAACTCCCGGCGGTCGACGGAATCGTCACCGCCGACCAGATCCGCGCTACTGGTCAGAGCATCGCCGAGCTGCAGCTCCCCAGTGGCCAGATCCCTTGGTTTCCCGGTGGACATTGCGACCCATGGAACCATGTTGAGACAGCTATGGCTCTCGATGTAGTCGGCTTGCATGACGAAGCCGCTGCTGCATATGGCTGGTTGCGTGACGTGCAGCTTCCCGAGGGCAGCTGGTATCAGTACTACAACAACGATGGTGTCGAGCAGGACAAGTTCGATGCCAACACGATCGCCTACATCGCCGTAGGTGTTTGGCACCACTGGCTTCTCACCGGCGACCGCGAGTTTCTCACTACGTACTGGTCGGTTGTCGATCGCGCCATCGAATGGGTGCTGGCACTACAACGCCCTGCCGGTGACATCGTGTGGGCTCGTCATTCCGATGGCACACCATTCTCGTTCTCCCTCTTGACCGGGTCGTCCTCGATCAGCCACAGCCTGAAGGCCGCAATCGCCGTCGCCGACGAACTTGGTCACGACCGTCCTGGCTGGCGCCCCGCTGCGGCCCGGCTCACCAGGTGTATCCGCGACAACGAAGCCGCGTTCGCGCCGAAGAAACGATGGGCCATGGACTGGTATTACCCGGTCATGACTGGCGTCGTTCGGGGTCAGGCCGGTATTGATCGCCTACGGGCTGGCGAAGACACGTTCATCATCAAGGGCGCGGGTGTTCGTTGTGTGGCCAACCAAGACTGGGTCACGTCGGCCGAGACCTGCGAAGCGGTGTTGGCCTTTCTCGCCGTCGACCAGACAGAACGGGCCCTTGAGCTCTTCGATTGGGCGCAGTGCAATCGCGACGATGACGGCGCGTACTTCACCGGCATGGTCTTCCCGCAGCGCGCGAACTTCCCTGGTGGTGAACGCTCGGCCTATACCGCCGGTGCAATCATCCTGGCCGCCGACGCCCTCAGCGGCGCCAGCCCGGCATCTCGCCTGCTGTGGGCACATGACGCCGTACCCGAAGTCGAAGCAGTCTCCGTGAGCTAGCCACCTGGTGCACCCCCCTAGGCGAGTGCACACTGACATCGGATCGACTCGTGGAGCTCGAGCCCTTGTTCGATCACGTTGCCCGACAGTTCGACTGTGCACAGCAGAAAAGCGACCAACACGACACCTGCCGCGAACGCGATCTTGTAGATGTCCAAGTCGCGTGCGTCGATCCAGGCGTTGACCGGCTGCAATCGCCGCCGCCATAGAGCGTTCGCCCTTGAGCGTCGATCTCCAACATGGGGGCTTGCGGCGCGCCCAGGGCAAGCCGGGCACGGGCGTCACCCTGTCGTCACAGGACGACCAAATTCTCTGGACGAAGCTAGAACGCAGCGCGGGGCCAGCGAGGAAGCTGCTGACCCCTGCTACTGCTGACTAGGGCTTCCACTCGGAGTAGTAGTTACCAGCGCCCATTTCCTTGACATCGGTGATCCAGTCACTGGCGTAGGGCCAGTCGGCTTCTTGGCCTTCGAGTGGGCCTTGCCAGAATCGGCCGAGTGGCCCGTCGACGCTCGGCTCTAGCGACCAGGCCTGGCGACGGTACGCGAAGTTGTCGGGGACCAGCTCGTGGGCCATACGGAAGTGGCCAATAGCTGCTTGGTGATCGCCGGCCAATTCAAGGTGTGTTGCCAATTCGAAGTGTGCATGGCCACGGGCTGTGTCTGTGTTGCGGGTGCCAGAACGATCGATCACATCGTGGGGAGCCATCGCGAACTCGCTGTCGGCACCCTTGTCGATCCAGTCACGAAGCGCGGCTTCATAGGTCGGGGCGTCATAGGTGATCTGAGATGCGTGGGCCATCATCTCGACGATACGTTCGGGCGGGTTCTCCATCGCACGCTGATTCGGGGCGCGCTGCACGGCGACTGACGGCGGAGCCGGCGACGTCTCGGCCGGCCGAACCATCATGCCGTCCTCGTCGATCCACACGGCGTTCGGGATGTTCACGACACCGAACAACTCGGCGACCCGATGATGTTCATCGATGAGCGACGGGTGCTGCGGGTCGGCAGCTTCGATGAATGCCCGGCATGCCTCGGGGCCAGCAGTATCGATACCGACGGTCACGACTTCAACGCCCTGGTCCTTGACTTCGTCGCGAAATGCCTGCCACACGGGCAGGTCAGCTGAGCAACCTCAATAGGGTGACCAAGCAACGAGCACGACCTTTTTGCCTCGCAGCGAGTGCAGCTCGAACATGTCGCCGTCGAGTGTGGGCAAGGTCAAGTTCGGGGCTTCGACTGTCGACAGCGCCCGGGACCCAATCGACTCGGGGCCAAGCGCCCAGATGCCATGGGCCTCATCGTGTACCAGCGGCATATTGAGCTGGCCAGCAAGCGAGATCAGATCAACAGCTTCACCATCGGGGTTGTCGGCAAGCGGAACACAAACGTCGCCTTTGCAGACACCCTCGGGTTTCAGTTGCCAACCGGTGCGGCGCTCAAAGTCTGCCCGATTGACGGTGAGGGTGCCAGTGATCATCCCTCAATCGTAGTGGTGTGGACCGAACTAGGACGCTGCTTAGCGATGCCGTCGTTTGCGGATCGGTGCAGTTCTAGCTGCCCGTAACTGAACGAAGCCGGTCTTCGAATTGGCGAGCGATCAAATAGTCCACGCCCGCGACCTGGATCTTCTTGGTGAGTAACCCGCCGCTGATTGTCACGGCTATTGGGTATGTGTAGTGCGCCGTCAGTTCGTCAGGCTTGTTCTGCATACGGTTGGTCTTCACGAGCAGAATGTCGCCATCGCAGTATCCCAGCCAATATGTGGTGGTTAGGAAGGTCATTCCAATACCCACAACCAGGCCAGCGATGCCGCCTGACACCAGCGCTCCTGGGTCAAGGGTCTGGCGGATCAAGGTCATCAGGATCGTAAACGCGATCAGTAGACCGACGACCGCAGCGCGACTGCGTTGTTGCAACATGACGGCTTCGGCACAATCTGAGCGACCGCTCAAACTGTTGATGCCAGCAATCATGCGTTGGCGACTCTTCTCAATCATGATGAACCTCTAGCTCACTGACCAGTGGGCGTCGGGGTCGATCGGCCAGCGGGGGCCATCGACTCGCGGGTGTACAAAGTTCTCGACCCGCAGCGTTGTCAGGCCAGGGCTGTCGGCGGTGATGATTTCGGTGGCCAGCGCAGAGAAGCCGGCTCGAAAGTGTTGGCTGCTCTTGAGTACCACCAGGTCATAGTCGCGCACGTCGATTCCGTGCAGTGCAAAGACTTCCTCATCGAACACCTGCGAACGTTCGGAACCGACCAGGATGTCAAGCCCACCGCGACCACCAACCTGCAGCCTGGCCATGGGCCCGTAACGAGCCCCGAGCCCCGCAAGCATCGGCGAGGTGTGAACGAATCGACCATCGGACAAGGTCTTCACGTACACGTCGAGATTCAGCGGTGCACCGTGCAGCTCATCGTGTTTGCCGCCAAGCGAAACCGAGATCGTTGCACCAGGGCCAGCGTTGGTCGCTTGTTTTGCGACAGCGGGGTCATAGATAAACCCGAAACACGCCCGCTCGGGAGCGGCTTCGATGAGCGCTCGCAGTACGTGGGTGGCGTCGCCCGGCGACCCTCCCCCTGGGTTATCAGCGGTGTCGTTGATCACCACAGGGCCGCCTCGATCAGCCGCCACTCGAACTGCCTGCGGGATAGCAATTTCAGGGCTACGCGATTCGAGGCGGAACTCTTCGCGGCGACCCCACACCTGCGACGCGATTTGTTGTGCGACCGCCCGGGCGAGCGAGGGGTCGTCGTGCGTCGTCACCACAACCGAAGCGCCGGCTTGGGGGATGTCGGTGAACGGGAAACCATGGAAGAACGCGCACCGCAGCACGCCGGGTTCGGCTTGCAGCTCGAGACACATGCGCCGGATATCGCCAGCTGGTGCGATATCGGTTGTTGCAGTCGGCAGCAACAGCGGCAGCCGTTCGACATGGGTGGTCGGCTTCCAGTCGCCCGACAACACCTTGGGCACCGCATCAATCGCCTCGACGCCCCGCTCGAACATGTCGACGTGCGGGTAGTCGTAGACCCCGAGCATCAGATCAAAAACGTCGTTCATTTCGTTCGTGATGCTGCCATGGAGGTCGAGCGTGGTGATCAGCGGCACATCCGCACCGATAACCAGACGGATCGCGGCACCCAGGTTTGCTTCGAGGTCATCGATACCCTCGACGATCCCCGCACCGTGGGTGTCCAGCACCACTGCGTCGACGGGCAGGGCGGCCGAGATCCCTTCCACGAGCTCATCACGCATCTGCTGATAAGCCGAGGCTTCGACCGTTCCGGACGGTTGGGCCGACGCATGAAGGACGGGCACGAGCTCGTCTCCATTGGCTTCACCAGCCGCCAGCATGCCTCCGACGAATGTGCGGGTGCCGGCGTACCCGTGAATCTCCTCGCCACGACGGACATCGAACGAATCGAGGCCCGTCATGCCGAAAGACTCGACCGCATAGGTGTTGGTCTCGTGGACAATGCCACCAATAGCAATGCGCATGACCCGAACCTAGTCCGCCAGCCCACCGGATTTCTGAGCTGCAGATGTGCACAGAATGCGAGATCTGCTGCCAAGACCGAAACGCGTCGTGAGAAACGCTCGCGTTGGCGTTAAGCGGTAACCGAGGCGGGGTCGCAGTTGGCGCCACAGACGATCACGGCAACCGTCTCGTCCGGTTCCGGTAGATACACACCACAGCACAGTGCAGCTGCGGCAGCGGCGCCGCCGGGTTCAACAACAAGCTGCGCCGAGGACCAGAACCGTCGCTGCGCATCCAAGATGGCGGCGTCTGGGACCGTGATCGACGTTGCCCCTGCGTGGCGAAGCGCATTCCAATTGGTCGTACCAACTCGGCGAGCGCCAAGCGAATCTGCTGCGACCCCGGCGACGGTGACGTCGACCGGTTCGCCAGCTTCGGTAGCCGCAGCGAAGCACTGCGAGGTGTCCGGTTCTACGACGATGACTTTGGTGCTCGTGCCTGCAAACCAGGCTGCGATACCCGATGACAGTCCACCACCGCCGAGCGACACGAGCACAGTGTCGACGTTGGGAAGGTCGGCCTCGACTTCGAGCCCAATAGTGCCAGCGCCAGCGATGGTGTCGTTGTGGTCATAGGCGTGGATATCAAGCGCACCGCTCTCGACCTGGCGCTCACGACACGCAGCAAGTGCATCGTCGTAAAGGGCGCCAGTCACATGCACGGTCGCGCCCAGCTTGCGAATCTTGTCAACCTTCGCAGCTGGCGAGACCTGCGGGACAAAGATCTCACATGGCACGCCAAGCTTTTGGGCAACCCAGGCAACGGCCAAGCCATGATTGCCGCCCGACGCTGCAATCAGGCCGCTGCTTGGGACCTCGGAGGTGAGTGCCCGGTGCAAGGCTCCGCGCGGTTTGAACGAGCCGGTGTGCTGCAGCAATTCAAGCTTGTTGACGACATGGCCAGCGGTATCGAAGAATCGAGGTCCAGTGTCGAGCATGGGCGTTCGGCGGACACCGCCATGGATCAGCGCGGCTGCGGCTTCGATCTCAGCGCGAGTGACTCTGGCTTCCATCAGATGCCCTCTCCAATGCGGCGAAGTGTCCGGAGCGAGCCCGTGTGGCCGATCTCTTCGAACGCACCGGACTGTATAGCCCGCGTCCAGATCTCGAACGGAGGCCGACCACCGTCACTCGGATTGGGGAATACATCGTGGATCAGCAAAAGACCACCAGTCGCGACCTTGGGAACCCAGTGTTCGTAGTCGGCGTGTGCTGGCTTCTCGCCGTGGCCTCCGTCGATGAACAGCAAGGCAAGCGGCGTATTCCAGTGCGTGGCGATTGTTGGGGAGTCTCCAACGAGCGCCACAACGGTGCCCTCCAGCCCGGCGTCGTGCACAGTGCGACGAAAGGTCGGAAGGGTGTCTATCTTGCCGACAGCCGGGTCGACCAGGTCAACCTCGTGATGCTCCCAACCCGCCTGGTTCTCTTCGCTTCCACGATGATGGTCGAGCGCGAACAGGATCGAACCTTGAGCCTGCGCCGCGAAGCCGAAGTACAAGGCAGACTTGCCGCAGTAGCTTCCGACTTCGAGCCACGCACCGGCTGGCGCCTGAAACGCAGATGAATACAGCGCCAGGCCTTCGTCGATCGGCATGAAGCCTCGCGCTGTCTCAGCGAGAGCTCGCTGATCGGTCGGCATCTCAGTGACAGATAGATCGGTCATGGGCTCACCTCGAGCTCAGTGTGGCCAAACAGGTATTTTTCGAGCACGAAGAACTTGAACACCCACAAGGCGCCAAAGGCACAGAGATTGACCGCCAGAAAAACAATTGTCCGATCGGTGAACTGCGACGCAATCGCCACAAGAACCGTCGATAGGACCAAGCCGAGAAGGGCAATCCCCCAGAAAGGCATTATCTCACTGCGCACACTGCTGGTGCCGCGTTTGTTCCACACCCAGTAGCGATTCAACAAGTAGTTCGGAACGGTCGCAATAGTTACGGCGGTGAGGTTGGCGAGAAATGGCCGTATATCGGCTACCTCGAGAAAGAACAGCAGCAGAAGCTGCCCAAGTGGCACGGTGACCACAGACACGGCAGCAAAACGGAGCAGTTTCGCCAGGTCGGATTTGACGAAGTCGATCAACGACGAAAGCGAGCGCACCGCCGACGAGGTTACCCCTCGGCCTGGGTGCCCGGCTGCAAAGTGTTCCAGATCCTGCCATCTGGGTTGATGCAGAGTGGATGGATAGGCCCGGGCGGCCTCGTCCACGAAGCCGCACTCACTGTCCCCGAACTACTTGGGATCGGGGCTCTACACTCTCGCCGTGTCCACCATGAACCTTCTCGCTGCTGAGGCCGGAAGCAATTTCCTCGAACAAGAACTGAGCGTCGTCGTTCTGCTGGCGGTCGCAGCGGCGATGGCTATCGTCGTCAAGCGCATCAAGGTGCCGTACACCGTGGCCCTGGTCCTCGTCGGCCTGGCGTTCGCGTTCTTCCCCAATTTCGTTGATCTCGACTTCTCTGCCGAGCTCATTCTGGGGTTGCTCATTCCGCCCCTGCTGTTCGAGGCCACGCTGCATATCCCCTGGCCCAAGCTCAAAGCCGACCTGGTGCCGATTCTCATATTCGCCATCGGCGGCACCATGCTTGGCACCTTCGCAGTCGGTTGGATCGTGTGGTGGCTTGTTGGTGTGCCCTGGCTGGCAGCTGTGGCCTTTGGCGCGCTGATCTCGGCAACCGACCCGGTCGCCGTGATCGCATTCTTCAAATCATTGGGCGTGACCAAACGCCTTTCGGTCCTAGTCGAAGGCGAAAGCCTGTTCAACGACGCAGTGGCCTTTGTGGCCTTCACACTTGCTGTCAGCGCAGCTGCACCCGGCGAAAGCTTCGGCATCGGCAACGCCATCGGCGACTTCCTGATCGTCGGCGGGGGCGGGCTGGCTGTCGGCATCGTGCTCGGCTGGTTCGTCTCCGAAGTTGTGTTGGCTCGCGTCGATGATGCGCTGATCGAAACCACCACCAGCCTGGCTCTGGCCTATGGCTCGTTCCTGGTCGCCGAAGAGTTCGGGTTGATCTTCAACATCGAGGACCTTCACTTCAGTGGCATCCTTGCGGTGGTCGCAGCCGGGCTCATGGTCGGCAACATTGGGCTTCGCAACACCTCACCCACCACTCGGATCACGCTCGAGTACTTCTGGGAAGTACTCACGTTCCTGGTGAACTCGCTGGTGTTCTTGGTCATTGGACTGAAGATCAACCTGCGCGAGATCAACATCGCAGAGAACATCCAGAATGTAGCGATCGCTATCGGTGCGATCCTGTTGACTCGCTTGATCATCGTCTACGGGTTCGGCGCCATCCATGCAAAAGTGCAACCAAGCCGACGCGTGCCGACCTCGTTCCGCCACGTCATGTACTGGGGCGGCCTCCGTGGCGCTATCTCCCTAGCGCTCGCCCTGCTTCTCGAAGAAAGCGATTTCGCACCCGAGGTTGTCGACACGCTGCTCGTTATGACCTTCGGTGTGGTGCTGTTCACCCTGCTGATCCAGGGCACCACGATCAGCGGTCTTATCGAACGCCTCGGACTATCAGGGCAAGAGGCGAACCAACGTCATCAGCAAGAGATCCAGGCACGCATCTACTCCCGGCGAGCTGGTGCTGCGGAGATTCAGCGTCTTGGCAGCGAAGGCGTGCTGTTCTCATCGATGGCGAAGGCCATGCAGAGCACGTACAACGAAGAAGTCACCCAGGCCCGCAATGAGCTCGCCGAACACTTCAGCACCCACCCTGAACTCGAAATCGCCATGTTGTTACAGGCTCGGAGAGACGCACTCGTTGCCGAGCAGTCAGCTATTGGCGAGATGGTCCGCAGCGGGTTCGTGAGTACCGACGTTGGCCATGACCTGACGGTCGAACTAAACAACCGGACGGCCGCGCTGGACCTGATCGAGGAACGCTGGGAAACCGACACCGCTCCTCCTGGCGAGTTGGACAACTGATGAGCCATCCTGCAGACATCGGCGAACTTATTTATGTGAGCTGGGGAGGCACCGGCCGAGGCGCAGCCTTACGAGCTGCCTATGACCAGGCAGCAGATGCAGACCAAAGCCTGACGTACCTGGCCATTCTTGATCCTCCACATTTCGCAGATCTCGACACCGGCTTTATCACGCTGGTTATCGACGAACTCGAATGGCTACTGAACGCACACATGAAGACCGTGGCCGAAGCTAGCTACAAGCAGGTTGCCTCCACGCGCGTGATCGTGCGCACTGGCGAGGTCGCCGACGAGGTCGTCCAGTTGGCGAAAACCAGCGGCGCACAATCAATCGTGCTCGGCGCACCGATCGCCATCGGCCGCACCTCGGTCGAGGATCTCGTCGCAGCGTTGTGCACTCGAACCGGTGTCAACGTCACCATCGTCGATCCCGATGCACCGCTACCGGCCTAACAGGAACTCGACTTCTGACGGTGACGTTACGTCGTTCAGACCCCGGCCAAGATGGCGTTCGTCTATCAGCGGGTCGTGATTGTGGGCTGCACGTATTGCCAGCCGAAGCGGCCCTTGATGCAAAGATTCCCGTTGGTCACGCTGTGGTCATTGGGCGACGTGACCTTGACGATCGTGTTGTCCTGCACATGCATCTCGAGGTTGCAACCGACGCCGCAATAGGAGCAGATCGTGGTTGTGACGGTCTGTTCTTCGGGTTTCCAGTTAGCTGCTTCGCGTAGGTCCCATTCGGTCTTGAACTGCAGGGCGTTCGTTGGACACACCGCCACGCAGTTACCGCAATACACACACGCCGAATCGGGCAATGCGACATCGAACTCGGTACTGATGCGGGCGGCGAATCCGCGGCCCGAAATGGAGATCGCGAACGTGTGTTGTGCATCGTCACCACAGGCTTCGACGCACTTGTAACACAGCACACATTTGTCGTAGTCGCGGATGTAGAGGTCGTCCTGAATCTTGACCTCTTCGTTGATCTTCTCGGCGGCTGGGCCGTAGCGGCTCGGGTCAGCGCCGTAGTGCTCGGCCCACGAATTCGTGTCGTCGGCCTGACTCAGATCGACACCCGAACCCAGAAACTCCAAGACCATCTTGCGGCTGTGGCGGACCCGGTCAGAGTCGGTGTGAACAACCATGCCTTCTTCGGCCGGGCGAGAGCACGACGGAATAAGAGTGCGGCTGCCTTCGAGCTCAACAACACACACTCGACAGACATTGACCGGTGTCAGGTTGTCGGAGTAACACAGCGTGGGGGTATCGATGCCTGCCGTCTTGCATCCGTCGAGCACCGTGCCCCCTTCGGGGACCTTTACGTCGACGCCATCGATGCTGATGGTGACGGTGCGAATGAGTACGCCCACTTCAGACGGGTTCATTGTTCCGGTCATGAGGACTCTCCAATGGCGAATTGTCCTGGCGTCAGACGCACGGACGTTAGCGACACAGACATTAGCGACACAGACATTTCGCGGCTTCGATAGATCACGCTGATTCTCCAATAAGGCCAAGCGCAAGCGCCGAAGCGACCGCAGACCCTGCGGTATGGCCCAGGCCACAAATCGACGCGTCGGCCATGGCACTATTCATGTCGGCGTGAAGCTGGCGCTTATCGGGAGCCAAGCCGGCGCCGCTCTTTGAACGCAGCTCAACCATCATCTCGTGCTGGCGCACAGCACCAACGCGGCATGGCACACACTGGCCGCACGATTCGTTCTTGAAGAACTCCGCGATGCGGGTGCACATGTCGGTCAGGTCGGCGGTCGTGTCGAACACCATGACGACGCCCGAGCCCAGCGTGGTGCCTGCAGCCCGAGTGTCCTCAAGCGTGAGCGGCATGTCGAGCGAAGCTGGCGTCACGAATGATCCAGCGGCGCCGCCGAGCAGCACCGCTTGTACGTCACCGGTCACGCCACCTGCATGCTCAAGCAACTCGCCAAGTGTCGTACCAAACGCAAGCTCATAGGTACCCGGGTTGGCGATGGCGCCTGAAAGGCAGAAGAGGCGGGTGCCAGGCGAGCCTTCGGTGCCGATGCGACGGTAGGCCTGCGCACCGTCGAGCACAATTGGCAAGACGTTCAGCAAGGTCTCGGGGTTATTGATGGCAGTCGGCTGGTTGAACAGGCCGTGGGTTGTCGGGTACGGCGGCTTGTTGCGAGGCTCACCGCGGAACCCTTCGATGCTGTTGAACAGCGCCGTTTCTTCACCACAGATATAAGCCCCGGCACCACGACGCACTTCGATATCAAAAGCCACGTTCGACCCGGCAATATCGTTACCGAGCAAGCCAGCAGCACGTGCCTGGTCAATCGCATTCGCAATACGAGCCGTCGCAAGCGGATATTCGCCACGAATGTAGATCCACCCGTTCTCAGCGCCCGTAGTAATAGCGGCGATGGTCATGGCTTCGATCAGGGCGAACGGGTCGTTCTCCATGATGGTGCGGTCCTTGAACGTGCCAGGCTCGCTCTCGTCGGCGTTGGCCACCATGTGCTTGGTGTCGCCTTCGGCGTCGCGCACGGCGCTCCATTTGAACCCCGTCGGGAAGGCAGCGCCGCCACGCCCAGACAAGCCAGAGTCGCTGAGCTCGGCCAGCACCGCGTCGGGACCCATATCGATCGCCTTAGCCAACGCGACATAGCCGCCGTGTTCGCGGTAGCTGTCCAGGCTGTTCGGGTCTACGACACCCAGGCGATGAAGCAGGCGAAGGCCCGCAGCGTCTTGCTGAGGCCGAACAAATGGCTCGGCATCGGCTTCGACAGTGTCGGGGCCGCGACGCCCCTGGATGAACACCGCAGTTGGACGCTCGCATTGCCCAAGACACGGGCTCTCGTGCACATGCCCGCCGGCGGCCGTGACCGACGCGATGACGTCGGCTGATCCTGCTCGACAGGGGCCATCAATACATACGTGGGTGACAGGACCGTCATGGTCAGGAGCCTCGTCGACACGGAACATCTCGTAAAAGCTGGCCACGCCATATGCCTCAGCCGGCGGCACCTGCAGTTCTTCGCAGACATAGTTGAGGCCACCCTTGCTGATCCAGCCAGCCTCGTTCTGCAAGGCGTGCAAGGCGGGCAGCAACATATGACGCAGTCGGTGACGGCGTCTGGTGCCGCCGCGAACCAGGCGCGGATGCTCATACACAAGCGCACGCTCATCACCAAGGACTGCTTCGACAGCTGCAATCTCGCCCGGCGACGCAATCGCGTCAGTGAACTTCAGATCAGCCATGTTGATTCTCCAGGCTTGCTTCGCCGCGCCCTACGCGTTGACACGCGTCACTCGACAACGATTCGCAGCGGCTCGTCCCTCGTGTGCATCGAGGGTCTGGCCCCAGATGCGTGTTCATGCGGAAGCGGTTTCTAGTTTGTCGACGCGGATTGACGCTGCTTTAAACTCGGCGGTGCCAGAGCGTTTGTCCCAGGCATCGCTGGTCATCACGTTGACATCGACAAGTTCGGGGAAGTGGAATGTGGTGAAGGTCAGGCCTTCGGGGATGTCGGGTTGATAACGCACGGCCATGTTCACGGTCCCTCGGGCCGAAGACACCCGCACGGTCTCACCGTCTTGGATGCCCATGCTGGTCGCATCAACGGGGTTCATATCGAGTGCATCGCCATAACGAATCGGCGAGTTGTAACCACCGGACTGCACCCCGGTGTTGTACGAATCGAGCGCACGGCCAGTGGTCAGTCGCAGTGGGAACTGCTCGGACAGTTCTTCCTTGGGACCCTGGTGCACAAGCGCGCTAAACGGTGCTGGCTCGCGACCATCGAGATCGTCGGCCCACAACCAGCTATGCAAGAAAGGAGAACCCGGATGCTCTATGTCGGGGCACGGCCATTGCAGGCCGCCTTCGGATTCGAGTCGGTCCCAGCTCATGCCGGCATGCATTGGCGATAGTGACCGCAACTCGTCCCACAGTTGTTCCGAATCAGGTGTGCCCCAGTCATGCCCCATACGAGCAGCGATATCGAAGATGATCTGGATGTCATCGCGGGCTTCGCCAGGTGGCGTGACCGCAGCTCGGACTCGTTGCACTCGTCGCTCTGATGATGTGACCGTGCCGTTTGATTCGGCCCACGCAATAGAGGCCGGCAAAACCACGTCGGCCATCTCGGCGGTGCGAGTCATAAAGATGTCTTGCACGACCAACAGGTCGAGACCTTCAAGCATCTTGCGTGCATGGTGGATGTCGGCTTCGCTGTCGGCCGGGTTCTCACCGATCACGTAGACAGCTTTCATCTCGCCGCGTTCCATTGCCTCGAACATCAGCGTGAGATGGATCCCAGGCTCGGGGTTCAACGCAACGCCATAGACCGCCTCGAACTTGCCGCGGGCGACATCATCGTCAACGTTCTGAAAACCAGGAAGCTTGTCTGGCAGCGAACCCATGTCGCCGCCACCCTGCACGTTGTTCTGACCGCGCAATGGCACCAGGCCACTGCCCCAACGGCCGACATGGCCCGTCAGCAGCGCAAGGTTGCAGAGTGCCAGCACGTTGTCGACGGCGTTGTGATGCTCGGTGATACCCAGCGTCCACAGGATCTGCGCCGTTTCGGCGGTGGCATAGGCGTGGGCCATCTCGCGGATGGCTTCGGCAGGCACGCCGGTTAGTTCGCTGCCACGCTCGAGTGTGTATGGCTCGACTGCGGCCTTCAACTCATCAAAGCCCTGCGTTGAGTGTGTAATGAAGTCCGTGTTGTGTAGATCAGCCGCGATGATCTCACGGGCCACCGTGTTCGCCAACGCAACATCGCTGCCAACTTCGAGACCAAGCCACACATCAGCGAACTTGGCTGACGATGTCCGTCGTGGGTCGACGGCGTACATCGCTGCACCAGCATCGATGCCCTTTAGCAAATGATGGAAGAAGATCGGATGCGCCTCGCGGGCGTTCGAGCCCCACAACAAGATGACGTCGGTCTCTTCAATTTCCTTGTAGGACGAGGTTCCGCCGCCGGCTCCAAAGACTGTGGCCAGACCGACCACCGAAGCAGCATGTCACGTTCGATTACAGGAATCGATGTCGTTCGACTCCATCACCACCCGCGAGAATTTCTGGGCCGCGTAGTTCATCTCGTTTGTCGACTTGGAACAGCTGAACATGCCGAAGCTGTGTACGCCGCCGACCCCTTGTTCTCGAGCCGCGGTAAAACCTTCGGCAACACGATCGAGGGCTTCGTCCCACGTTGCCGGAACCAGTTCGCCATCGACCCGCACCCACGGCGTCGTCAGTCGAGGCCGCGGCAGATGCTGCTTTGTCTTGTGTTTTCTCACGAAGCCGTCCCCTGCTAGAGGGTCGAACGCTACACCCTCGTGCAGAGCTGTGTCCTGCTAAGCAATTCGAATCTGCGGACAATTAGTCAGGTGCAGATGTCGCTGTCAGATCAGTTGTTGCAGTACCACCCGAGGCGGTGAGCCCGCAGCGTCGCTGAACGTTGTGACGTCCTTGATGATCGCCCTTTTTGCGTCGTCATCATTGAAGAACTTGGTGCTCAAATCGCTCCTCGTGCTGAACGCACACATAGCGATGCCGTCCAGCTCTTGCCCATGGATCGTGTCGACGACGGCAAGTTGAGAATAATCACACATGGCCAGATGCATCTGAAGTGCCAGCGGTCCATGGGTGTCGCGCCAATGGTCATCACACTCGCGATGTGTCATGGCAGCATTACGCACCAGGCCGAACGTCGCGATCGATCGCTCGGCGGTTGGCTCGGCAACCGGCGGCTTGATCACACGACTGAAGCAGACGTACATGCCAACATCGCTGACCGACCGCACGGCCTCGACATCGTCGGTCGCTACCCGGATCATGGATGAATACGGCCGCTGGTCGCGTTCGGTCGGATGATTGGCATAGGCCATACCACCAAGTCGGCTAGCCACTTCCTCTGCAGCAGCGCTGTCACTTCCGAAACCAACCAGTTCGAGCATGCAGCCATCTTGGCACGGGAGCCAGCCACGGTGTCTCTTGGCCTTCATCGGTCCTCAGATCGGAACGATCTATCTAGCTTGTCGGTGCCCGGGCATCGAGCAGCCCGTGGATGATCCGAATAGTTGGCGCGTCGATCCCGAGCCGGTCGGCACACCGCAACGCTGCGCCGTGGATGGCATCATGTTCGGTCCGGCGACCAGCCAGGGTGTCGTAGAACATCGACGTCCCTCCATCTTGGCCGCCGGTGATGAGAGTTTCGATTACCTCTTCGGCGTTGGCAGGATCAAGGTCGGCTCCTTCGGCTTGAGCCAACTCCCAGCACTCACGGACCAAGGCAATGGCAATCGGCCGGATGCCTGGCTCGCCAACAACACCCATCTTGCGTCGCGTCAAGGCTGTCAGGCCGTTCGCCATAATGTTCATACTCAGTTTGCGCCACTGATGGGTGGCGAATTTGTCTGACGGGCGCAGCTCGGCCTGCGATTCTGCGAACAGCTCAGCAAGTTCTTGGCCAAAGGGTTCCGCCGGCACGATCAGCCGGCCCGAAGTCAAATGCGCAATACGCCCCGGAGCGATGAGCTCCGCCCCGCAATACACAACCGCAGGAATCGACGATGCGCCATTCACGAACGGATCAACGCGGTGGTGTTCGATACCGTTCTGGACGACCAGCACCCGGGTGTCCTGATCGCACAATGCTGCCAGCCAGTCGGCCGCTCCCTCGGTCTGGTGCGCTTTCACACAGACCAATACCCACTCGACTGTCGACTCAATGGCGCTGGGGTCTGTCACCACCGTTGCTTCGATGTCGAGCGGAAACTCGGTCGATTCGATGACATAACGCTCGAACGGTCGTCGAGCGCACGCGATCACGTCGTGCCCAGCCGCCGCAAGGTGCCCCGCAAAGAAAACGCCAACTGAACCGGGACCAACAACTGCGATACGAGCCATGCCCGCACGCTAGGACACTGCTCACGTGGGTTCGGGGTCGGTGCCTAACCAGCGCCGAATTTGGGCCCGCTGTTTCCGGTCCCGTTCGCCGATGATTCGCAGGTCGGTCATGCGCTGCAAGGTCAAGTCGGCAAAGTTCCCAGCGATACCGGCTGCATCGAGTGGATCTCCGTCGCTCTCGGCGGTGAGGAGCGACTTGGCCACGTAGTCAAGGTGGCGGCGTGACACCGTGTCGCCAGCTGAGCGCGAACGGTCGCGTGCCGAGCGCGTCACACGATTCACTGAGCGAGCGTTGGGCTCGAGCTTTCCGATTCGACGCCAGGCTTCGGCGAGTTGAGAAAAGAGGACCTCCCAACGTTTCGTTTCGAGCAGCGGGAAACCGGCATCGACGCGGCGCAACGCTCGAGCGCCACCAGGAACATCGTTTGTCAGCGTGCTGGCTTCTGGCTCGACGATGACCTCGGGCTCGGCCGCGGCCTCGGGTTGAGCCGGAAGCAGGTACGCCTGTCGTCCGGTACTGATGTCTGCTTCGGGAATCGACTGCAGCAAGAAGCGTTTAAAGCTCGCAGCACCAAACCATGCATCGCTGATCTCTGCACCGAACTCGGCTTGTAGTTCCCAGGCAAGAGCTGCAAGGTCGACCGGCCGGTCGAGCTCTGACCAGCGAGCCATCAGGACCGATGCAGCGTCAACCGCTTGCTCGCTTTGCAGATCGAGGGCTGCCGGATCTGCAGACTCAGGTTCCGCGACGGCAGCCTGGTCGAGACGGTCGAGCTCGCTGCGAAGATCCTCGGCAATGTCGTCGAGCGTTGCGAACAAGTCGGCCATTCGCTTGCTCAGCACCTCGACCAACGGCGGAAGCTCGCCATCCTTGCTGTAGGTATCCTCGTGGGTGAGCTCACCCCAGCTGTCCTGAAGCAGCGTCCGGACCTGCAGCTCAATGGTCACCGGAGCGGCCTTGCCCTCGACCTCGATACCGACTTCGAGATTGACGTGCCAACCGCGGTATCCGGACTCTTTTGGCTCGAGCACATAGTCGCGCTCTGATGCGGGATCGAAGCACAACCCCATGACTGAACCGCCAGGTAGTGGTAGCGCGTCGAGGGCGGCCTGGACCATCTCGATATCTCGCAGATTCGTGCAGGTGATGCGCAGGCCGACCAGGTCGCGGATCGCAGTAGGTACGTCGTCGACGGTGGTGATCGCTCCCTCGCGAAGCAGCCGCTTGAGCTTTCGCCATGCCCGACGCTTTGACTTGACCCGACCAGATATACGACGAATGCGAGTGCGGTCGCGATCTGACAATGCGTCGTCAAGAGCAGCTTGCAACTCGGCCATCGCCACCGATAGCGCTGGATCAAGGACTCGTGTTCGGTGTTCGTCGTACCAGGTACCGAAATCGGCGTACCCGATCGAAGCCTTGGTCCCCGGGGCTGTCATCGCTGCGATCTTACGGCCTGGCGGTAGTTGCCGGGTTGTGATGTGTCGAGGTAGTGGAGAACCAACACCTCACCCGGACGCGCTTGATGGTCAGCACAACCGATACTTGTCGCTGCTAGACACGAGGCAGTGGCACTACGACTGATCGCTTCTGACCTCGACGGCACCTTGTTTGGGCCGAACAGCGTCCCCGAACCCCGCACGGTTGCTGCCGTCAATGCTGCGGTTGACGCGGGGTATATCTTCGCCGCGGTCACCGGCCGGAGCTACTTCGGCGGCGCCGACCGTGTCCTCGACAGCGGGGCCAAAGCTCATTGGTTCATCGGCTCAAACGGTGGTCACCGCATGGATCTATCCACCCGGATTCTCGAAGAACGCCTGCTGTTCAGCGAACACGACGTGCGCACGATGGTGGGTGAATGGCCACAACAAATCGATGGCATTGGTTTCGGTTTCGAACACGACACAGGTTTCAGCTTTGACGCTGGATTCCGTGCCGTGTTCCCCAATGCGTTCGACGGCGGTCCGCGCCAAGACACCTCGTCATGGGCGACGGACAACATCGGCAAGATCTTTGTTAGCCATCCGACCCTCGAGTCTTCCGAGTTGATTAAGGCGGCCTCGTCATTGGTTCCCGATGGCACCCATGTCACGACATCGGGCACGTCGTTCGTCGAACTCACACCACCTGGTGGCGATAAGGCACTTGGAGTGGCTCGGCTGTGCAACAAGTTAGGCATCGATGCAGCCGATGTTGTGGCCTTTGGTGACAACAACAATGACCTGTCAATGCTGGCGTGGGCTGGCCGCGGTATCGCTATGGCAAACGCAACAACCGAGGCCCTCGACATCGCCGACGAAGTCACGCTGAGCAATACCGATTACGGCGTGGCGGTCGTTCTCGAGGAACTCGCGCAGCAATAGCCAGCCGGACATGGCTCTAGGTTCGTTCGTCACAATCAGACGGTCGGTCGCATCTCGTCTCGTCGGACCGCTGCGTTCATTCGTTGTCGGCAGCGCCCGTGATATCAGAAGAGTCCGAGATCTTGGCCCGGCTCGCAGAGCCAACGCCTGCTCCGACGGGCAGGGTCGTCAGTGTTGACACCGAGTTCACACGACGTACGCGATGTGGCCGTGCAACATTGTAGCTTGCAGGTCCAATTGGTAACGCTGGTTCGGTTCCGCAGTATGGGGCGACCTATCGTTCCAGTAGACCTCACGGATCAAGGATTTCCCATGGCTGACGCATTCATTATCGACGCTGTTCGCACCCCTCGGGGCATCGGCAAACAAGGCAAGGGTGGCCTGTCGCATCTACACCCGCAGCATCTGGGCGCCACCGTCCTGAAAGCCCTCGTTGACAGGAACGGATTCGACACATCCGAGGTTGACGACATCGTCTGGGGCACCAGCTCACAGGTCAGCGAGCAGTCCGGAGACTTGGGTCGCATGGCCGCACTCGACGCTGGCTACGACGTCAAGGCCAGCGGTGTGACACTGGACCGCTTCTGTGGATCCGGCATCACCGCAACGACGTTGGCCGGCCACGGGATCATGGCTGGCATGGAGGACCTGTCGATCGGAGGTGGCACCGAGATGATGTCACTGCCCAAAAAGGGCTTGATGCCGATGGGCGCAAACAACCTGCACCTGCGCGACCTCCACCCGCAGCCTCATCAGGGTGTCTGCGCCGATGCGATCGCCACACTCGAGGGTATTCCTCGCACCGCCCTCGATGCCCATGCTGCCGAGTCACAGGCCCGCGCCGCCCGTGCGATCGCAGAAGGCCGCTTCGACAAGAGCCTGATCACTGTTTACAACCACGACGGCACCGTTGCGCTTGACCGAGAAGAGTTCCCCCGCCCCGGCACAACGGCCGAATCACTCGCTGCGCTCAAGCCCAGCTTTCCGGCCGTTGCCGACTACCGGCACGAAGACAACCCCACCTTCCGCGAGTTGATGGCACAGAAGTTCCCTGACCTCGAAATCGAACACATGCACCATGCTGGCAATAGCTCCGGCGTGGTCGATGGCGCCGCTGCCATCTTGATGGCTAGCGCCGACTATGCCCAGGCCCACGGACTAAAGCCTCGAGCTCGCATTGTGGCCACAGCCAATATGGGCGACGACCCAACTCTCATGTTGAATGCCCCGGTACCAGCAGCGCTGAAGGTGCTCGAACGAGCTGGCCTGACCGTCGACGACATCGACATCTTCGAGATCAACGAAGCCTTCGCTGTGGTGTCGGAGAAGTTCCAACGTGACCTCAACCTTGATCGCGACAAGGTGAACGTTAATGGCGGCGCCATGGCGCTCGGTCACCCAATCGGAGCAACCGGCGCCATCTTGATCGGCACCGCACTCGACGAGCTCGAGCGAATCGACGGACAATTCGGACTCATCACGATGTGTGCAGGCGGAGGCATGGCTCCCGCCATCATCATCGAGCGGGTCTAACACCCAACGGTGGGTGGGGGCCCGCTACAAGCCGTACCGCGCTGGTTCTGTGCGTAGCCACTCCCCCATCATTTCGCCAATCATGATGGTGCTCAGGTTGATATTTGCCCGGGGGACGGTTGGCATGATGGACGCGTCTGCAACCACCAGCTGATCCACGCCATGGCACCGTCCAAACTGGTCGACCACCGCGAGAGGATCATCGACCGGCCCCATCTTGGCCGTGCCGCAAGGGTGATACCCCGACGCCGATACCCGCCGAGCGACCTGCTCCAGATCGGCACGGCTGCTGCGCGATGGATCAGGAAAGTGCACCTGGTCAATGAACTCTCGTAGTGGGGCCAGCCTGGTGAGAGCGAACGCGTCTTCGAGCGCCTGCACATGGCGGGCAAGGTCGCGTTCGTTCTCGCCGAAGTGTGCCTGAATCGACGGCATCGAGTCAGGCGCAAGTGATGTCTGGCGGACCGCGCCGCGCCCATCGACCTGTTCCAAGCTTGGTGCCAGCATGAACATGGGGTCGCCGCTGCGGCTACCGGTGCGGGTGATCAGCTCGATGTTGACATCGAGCGGTGTGTTGCTTCCCTCGGTGGTATAGCGACAGATGGTCTGCACGAGTGGAAGGTCCGGGGTGCAGAACTCGGGGAACTTGGGCGACATCACGATCGCTAGTGCTGGATGATCCGACAGGTTTGCGCCAACACCCTCCATCGTCGCAACTGGTTCAACCCCTAACGACGCCAACTCGTCGGCACTGCCGATCCCTGACCGAATGAGAACACCAGGGGTATGGATCGCTCCTGCCGAGACCACGACGACCCGGGCCGCGATGTGATCGCCAGCGTCGGTTTCGACACCCACTGCTCGTCCGTCTTCAATCAACACTCGGTTGACCAAGGTGTCGGGTCGAATCGTCAGGTTGTCGCGGTATCTCGCGGATGCGAGATACCCGATCGCGGTTGAGATGCGAAGGCGCCCAAGCTTGTTCATCGCCATCGGACCAACACCAACTGCATCAGGTGCGTTCACATCGTCGCTTGCGGGGAAACCATGTTCGAGTGAGGCTTCGATAAAAGCAGCTTGGGTTGGCACCAACTCATCTTCGGTCCACCGACGGATCGAGATCGGGCCGGCGTCACCGTGATATGACTCGGGGCCATAGTCGAGATCTCGTTCCAGCCGGTTGAACGCCGGCAGGACCTGATCCCACGCCCACGCAGGGTTGCCGAGCTGGGCCCACCCGTCGTAGTCCGCCGGGATACCTCGCAGCGCGATCGTCGTGTTCACCGCTGTCGAGCCGCCCGTGACCCGTCCCCGTGGGAACCGATCTGACCGACCGCCAAGCGGGTTATAGGTAAGACCCCAGTCATGGTCGGTATAGCTGTTGTCGTGTCCATCGACAAGATCTGCTGGCAGATCAGCCGCCAACGGATAGTCGGGGCCCGCATCAAGTAGCAGAACCGAGCGATGTGGATCCTCACTAGCTCGAGCGGCGATGACAGCCCCAGCGGCGCCGGCTCCGATCACCACAATGTCCCACGTCTGGCCTGCGATGCTGCTCATCACACCATTCTCGCGGGCGAGCAGCTTCTGCGCCAGAAGGGTCCGGCTCCGTGGGGGGCGTACTGTTCAACCATGGCTGATCTCATCATTCGTAATGCGTCCGTACTCGACGGAACCGGAGCGGCCGCGGTCGAAGCCGATGTCGCCGTCACTGGTGACCGCATCACCGCCGTTGGGTCGATCTCTGACTCAGCAGCGACCGAGATAGATGCCGGCGGCCGAACCCTGGCACCTGGATTTGTCGACGTACACACCCACGACGACGGTGCGCTGCTGCGTCATCCGGGTATGGAGTTCAAATTAAGCCAGGGCTGCACCAGTCTGGTCATTGGCAACTGCGGATTCAGCGCCATACCGGCGATTCCTGGCGAGATTGAGAAGAGCGGCCTGATCGGCGTCACCCCCACTTGGACCGACCTGGACGGGTTCCGAGCTGCAGTCACCAAAGCCGACCCGGCAGTAAACGCCATGGCCCTCGTTGGCCACAACACAACCCGCTCGCTGGTCATGGGGCTTGAGCGGCGAGTGCCATCAGACACCGAACTCGACGAGATGCGCCAGTACGTCCGCGCCGCCATGGATCAAGGCGCTTGTGGCTTCTCGACCGGCCTGATCTATGAGCCCGGCCGTTACTGCGAGACCGACGAGATCATCGAGCTGGCCAAGCAGTCAGCCCAGGCAGGCGGAATCTACGCCACCCACATGCGCAACGAAGGCGACCGACTGCTCGACGCCGTCGACGAGGCAATCCAGATCGGCGACGCAGCTAACCTGCCCGTCCAGATCTCACACCACAAGTCGGCCGGGCGGCGAAACTGGGGCAAGATCGGCTTGTCGCTCGCCAAGGTCGATCAGGCCAATGCGCAGGGGGCCGACGTGACGCTCGATGTCTATCCCTATACCGCAGGAAGCGGGCCGATGGCCCAATACTTCAACCTGGACAAGATCGACCCAGAGCTCGCCCAGGTCATTCGATTCGCGAGCTGCCCCCCGTTCCGCGAGTACGAAGGTCGTATGGCAGTCGATGTCGCCGCCGACCTTGGCGTGCCCGTGACGCAGCTCATCCACGATGTCATCAGTGCACCCGACGGCGATCGTACATTGTGCATCCAGTTCATCATCGACAACGCAGACATCGAAGAGAACCTGCGGCACCCACTGATGATGATCGGCTCCGACGGCATCCCTGACCTGCGAGGCCAACCGCACCCAAGGCTGTTCGGGACCTTCCCCAAGGTGCTTGGTCACTACGTGCGCGAGCAGGGTGTGCTCGAACTGCCCGAGGCCGTGCGGCGTATGACCAGCTTGTCGTGTGACCGATTTGGGTTCGTTGACCGGGGTCGCATCGCCGACGGTCAGTACGCCGACCTCGTCTTGTTCGACCCCTTAACAGTTGCCGACACCGCGACCTACGACGAACCCAAACAAGAGGCCACTGGCATCGATCTCGTCGTCGTCAACGGCAAGGTCGCATTGCGTGACGGCACCCACACTGGGGTTGGCGGCGGTCAGCTACTCCATCACCTGAAATAGGCACCTGAAATAGGCATCTGGAGTAGGCACCGGAAGTGCCGTTGTCGGCTAAACAGATCACATGGGAATTCTCACCACCGACCTGTGCCGACGCTTTGGAATCGAACATCCGATCTTCGGCTTCGCCCACGATGTTGCCACGGTCGCAGCAATCACGAACGCTGGTGGGCTTGGTGTCTACGGCGCGACGCGTCGCTTTCCCCATGAAATCGATGACGAACTGGCCGAAATCCGGCGACTGGTTGGCGACAAGCCTTTCGGTGTCGACCTGGTTTTGCCCGATGGTATGCCCGAGCACAACAGCCGTGAGGCCATCGAGGCTCACATTCCCGACGAGCACCGCAACTTCGTCAAAGGCATCGTCGACAAGTACCAGGTGCCCGAACCAAGTGGACCTGGCATGCGCACCCGTTTCATCCGGTCAAAGGAAATCGAAGAAGAGCAACTCGAAGCCGTGATGGCATCGAGCGTCGACCTATTTGCATGCGGTATCGGTGCGCCGCTCCCTGCTGTCGAAAAAGCCAAGGAACTTGGGAAGATGACTGCAGCGCTGATTGGCAGCCCTCGCCATGTGCGCAAGACGTTGGCCTCGGGGGTCGACATGGTCGTCGCCCAGGGAGCCGAAGCGGGCGCGCACACCGGCACGATCGGCACGTTCACATTGGTCCCTCAGATCGTCGATGCCTGCGGCGGACTCCCGGTGCTGGCAGCAGGAGGCGTTGCCACCGGCCGACACGTAGCGGCATCACTTGCACTTGGAGCCCAAGCTGTCTGGGCTGGCACCATCTGGCTGACGACAACAGAACACACCGCGCATATGGCGCCAGCACTGGTCGACAAACTCCTTGCAGCATCGTCGGCCGACACAGTGATCACGCGCAGCGAGTCCGGCAAAACGTTCCGCCAGATCCGATCGTCGTGGAGCGACGAATGGGAAACAGCCGACGCCCCTGCACCATTAAAAATGCCGTACCAAGATGTGCTCGTGGGCGACCTACTTGGCGCAATCGATGAGCACCAGGTCGAGGCGCTCCTGCATTCAGGCGCCGGCCAAGGCATTGGCTACGCCACCAAGATCCGTCCTGTCGCCGAAGTTATGGCCGACCTGATCGCCGAAGCCGAATCCGTCGTGCGATGATGCCGCTCGCCTCCGACTGCTCCTGGCATTCGCCAGCACGTTCCCGGCGAGCTGTATTACTGCCAACGGGAGCGGAGCTCGGCTTTTACAACTTTGCCTACGGGGTTGCGAGGTAGGGCATCGATGGTTTCAAGTCGTTCAGGAAGCTTATAGCTAGCGATCTTTTGCGTCCGCAGATGTTCGATGATCACCTCGAGCGTGGGCACCGTGTCTGGTGCTGCGACGACGAACACGCCGACTCGCTCGCCAAGATCATCGTCTGGGAAGGCAACGACCGCACAGTCGGTCACAGCGTCGTGGGCCGAAATCAGTGCCTCTATCTCGGCAGCCGAGACGTTCATGCCACCGCGGATAATGATGTCCTTAGCGCGATCCACGAACTGGTATAGACGACGAGGACCTTCACTGTCAGCGATTTCGAAGATGTCACCAGTGCGGTAATATCCCTGCTCGTCGAATTCGCTTCCGTCCGATTCCAGGTAGCCACTAAAGATCGTTGGTCCAGTGAATCGAAGTTCACCTTGGCGACCAGGTTCAGTGATCTCGTCGCCCGTTTCAAGATCCACGAGCCGCGCTTCGATGCCCAACCGTTGAGGCGCAGGGAAGAAGCGAGCGCGCTCGGTGGGATCTGGCACGGTGGCCATGGTCGACAGCATGGCGGCACCTTCGTTCGAGCCAAACACGTTCACGATCTCAATACCGCGCTGCTGCCACCCCTCAACCATCCATGGGGCAAGTGGCGCCGACCCAGAACTGATCTTGCGTATATGTGACATGTCTACGGAGTCGAGCATGGCTTCGTTGCGCAACAGCATGTTCAGCAGTGGCGGCGGCGCAACGGTGTAACTGATGGCCTCGCTGCTGATCTGCCCGAGAAACACGGAAAGATCGATCGGGTGGTGCAGAAGCAGCGCGCTGCCGGTCTGCAACCAGGGCACAAGCATGCCGCCGATACCGGCCATGTTCACAACCGGGAACGGACACAGGATTCGTTCATCGGCAGTGAGTTCGAGCTCGGTCACCTGCGAGTCCGAGCTGGCAAGCCACATGCTGTGGGCTCGAGGCACACCCTTTGGTGTGCCGGTCGTGCCCGACGTCCAACAAATCGTCGCCACATCGCTTGGGTCTGCGACATGTTCTGCAGGTATCGACGCCGGGCCCTCGGGCAGCACCAGCACCGTTGCACTGTCGATCGTGGCCGTGCCAAAGGTGAGCATGGCAGCGTCGAACTCGGCCAGCACACTCATCGACGCGGCGAGGACATCATCGCGATCAGGACGAGCGGCCGTGATCAGATGGCGGGCACCCGAGGTCCTTAGGCCATGACGCAACTCGTGTTCTCGGTGCTGGATCGGAAACGGCGTGGCGACCGCACCAATGCGGAAACACGCCAAAAGCGATATGGGTAACTCGACGGCGTTCGGTAGCTGGATCGCAACCGCATCGCCAGCGTTCACGCCCGCTGTCTGCAGGGCAGACGCCACACCATTGACCGCATTGTCGAGATCACCCCAGGTCAACCGCTGCGGCTTACCGGTGAAGAACGATGCTCGGTTCGGGGCATCTACGAGCGCTTCGCTGTCTGGATGGGCAGCAACCGCTCGCTGCAGGAGTACGTCCAAGGTGGTCATAACTAGCTACCGTATTACGTGCCTCAAATCACCGAGCAGTTCGCATGAGTTTGACCATCGGCTTCGCCACGCCGACAAACTTGTGGAACGAGTCTTTCGAAGCCAAACATCAGATCCTGCAGCAGCTCGACGATGCCGGTATCGACCAGGTGTATATGGCCGACCATGTGTCGTTCCGTGATGGCTCTGGCACCGACGGATTCGTCGAGATCGCCGCTTTGTCACAGTTGCACCCGTCGATGCGGGTGATGATCAGCGTGTACTTGCTGGCGTTGCGCCATCCATTGCCGGTCGCTCGCCAACTCGCAACCATGTCCACGATCGCACCAGGGCGGGTCACGTTTGGTGTCGGCGTTGGTGGCGAAGATCGGCACGAGATCGAAGTGTGCGGCGTCGATCCAAGCACTCGAGGCCGACGGACCAACGAATCACTCGAGATTATTCGCGGGCTTATGACCGGTGACGCCGTCGACTTCTCAGGCGAGTTCTTCGAGCTTGACCAGGCGCGCATCAAGCCAGCGGTTCGTCCGAACATCCCAATCATTATTGGCGGTCGGTCAAACGCCGCTCTGGCTCGGGCGGCACGGTATGGCGATGGGTGGGTCGGCGCGTGGTGCTCGGCCCGTCGATTTGGCGAAGCCGTCGGCATCATCGCTAAAGAGGCCGAAGCGCTTGGCCGCGGCGAAGTCGACTGGCAGCACGGCTACCAGCCATGGGTCGGGGTCGCGGCGACGGCCGAAGAGGCACGTGAACTGGTGGCGGTCGAAATGGAGTCGTTCTATAAGGTGCCGTTCTCCGCTTTCGAAAAGTACACCCCGTATGGAACCGTGGCTCAGGTTGCCGACTCACTTCGACCCTATGTGGACGCCGGGTGTTCCCTGTTCAACCTCAAGGTCGTAACCAAGAACGACCAAGAGGCCACCGAAGCCGCCGGCGAAATCGCCGAACGGTTGCGTCACTGACTGATTTTTGGGAAGTTACTAATCCTTTGTAACGAAATCCCCACTTTTGGTTTCTGCTGGCGGGCAGGTTGCGCACGGGATATCTCGCTGCATGCGCAGTCGTAGGGAAGTGCGGCCAGATTCGGTACGCACAAGCGAGATATCCTGACCCCATGGGCGATTCCTTACCATTCGTCAATGGACCGATCGAGATCATTGGCTGTCATGCCGAAGGTGAAGTCGGCGATGTCATTGTCGCGGGTGTCGAGCCGCCACCGGGTGACACAATTTGGGAACAGCGTTGCTGGATCGACACCGATCAGCGGCTTCGGAACCATGTGCTCAACGAACCACGCGGCGGCGTATTCAAACACGTGAACCTGCTTGTTCCTGCCATCGACCCGCGGGCCGACATCGGGTTCATCATCATGGAACCCATGCACTCTCCGCCTATGTCGGGCTCCAACAGCATCTGCGTGGCAACCGTTGTGCTCGAGACCGGGATCATTCCAATGACCGAACCGACCACAACAATCGTGCTCGAAGCGCCCGGCGGCCTGGTCGAGGCAACAGCAACATGCGCGAATGGCAAGGTCGAACGGGTGACCGTGCGCAACGTCCCGGCCTTCGTTGCCGAACAAGACGCGATGCTTGCACTCCCAGGTATCGGCGACGTGCGCGTCGACACTGCCTTTGGCGGCGACAGCTTCGTCATGGTCGATGCGGCCGACCTCGGCATGGACATCACCCCCGCCAATGGTCGACAGCTCGCCACACTCGGCATGCAGCTCATTGCGGCGGCAAACGAACAGCTCACGTTCTCGCACCCCACCACGGACTGGAAGCACTTCTCCTTCAGCCAAATCGCCGGGCCGCTCGAACGCCTGGGCGATGAATTCCACATGCGCAACACCGTGGTTGTCGAACCGGGCAAGCTCGACCGTTCACCAACAGGCACCGGGGTATCTGCTCGTATGGCACTGTTGCATGCCCAGGGTGTGATGAGCGTGGGTGATCAGCTCCACATGCGCTCGGTGATCGATAGCGAGTTCGTAGGCCAGATCGAGTCGACCACCACTGTTGGTGAGCTGGCCGCCATCGTGCCGCTGATCTCCGGCACAGCGTGGCGCACGGGCCACTTCAGTTTCGAGCTCGACCCGACCGACCCATGGCCACTCGGGTACCGAGTCACCGACACCTGGGGTGCAGGGTAGCTATCTCTCGCCGCACGCGACCAGGCAGATTCCACCTCGCAATGTGGTCTCTGGCATGGTGCTAAAAAAACATATGCCGCACGCAACACCCGCCTTCTTCAGCACCCTGCCAGAGATTCGTAGCGACAGGAGTAGCTTCTGGAGGCAGTCCCACCCAGCAGGAGAAATGTGATGACTCGAATACTGGACTACAACGGTCGTGAAGCCGATCGGACAGTGACGGTCGCGTCGTTGCGAGCGCTGAAGAACCAGGATGCGCCGATAGTCCAGGTCACCGCATCCACACCAGAAGAGGCCGAGGCTGCGGAGAAGGCTGGTGTCGAGATGGTGGTCTGTATGTCAGATTTCGTACCCGCAGTGCGCGAGGGCTCAAACCGGTTGTTCGTGATCTCGGCGATCGATTTCACCGGGGCGGTTACCGTTGATGAGATCTTGGGCGTGGCTCTTGAATCACTGGCTGCCGGCGCAGATGCGGTCATCACAGCCAGGCGCCTGGAATGTGTTGAACGGCTTGCGGCCGAGGACATCCCCGTCATGGGCCATCTGGGGTTCGTGCCGAAGAAGTCGACCTTGTACGGCGGTATCCGAGGCGTGGGTAAGACAGCCGACGAAGCGCTGGGTCTTTGGCACAAGTTTCGTCAGTTGGAAGACGCCGGCGCATTCGCCGTCGAGTGCGAGTTGATTCCAGCAGAGGTGATGTCGGTCATCAACGAGCAAACTGGCCTGACGACCATCTCCCTCGGATCTGGCGCGGATGCTGACGTCATGTTCTTGTTTATGAGCGACATCTGTGGCGAGAGCGAACGCAAGCCTCGCCACGCCCGTGCCTACGGTGACCTGGCAGCGCTTTACTCCAAGATTGACGAGACGCGGGTCGAAGCCCTGCAGTTGTTCCGACAAGATGTAATGGCGGGCGGGTTCCCTGCAGCATCGGAGACGATCGCCGTCGATCCGGATGAACTAGCGGCCTTTATCGCGGCTCTCGAACGAGAGCTGTAGAAACACAATCGATCTATCCTGACGAGTCGATTTCACCGGTGCTCATCATCACGAGATTCCTTAGAAGGGCGAACATATTGCAGGCTCTGGGGGCTCGCCAGACGTGAGTCTGCTAGCCGGCGGAGCGTAGGTCGTGCTTCTTCACCTTGCCCAGAGCGGTGCGTGGGAGCCCGTCGACAACTCGTAACCCACGCGGTTGTTTGAATCGAGCGAGTCGTGTTTCGCACCATTCACGCAGGTCGGCTAGCTCGAGCGTGGCGCCATCATCGAGAACGACGACGGCGACCGGCACTTCGCCCCACTGGTCGTCCTTCACACCAATCACAGCGACTTCGAGAATTGCAGGGTGTTCACCGAGGATCCGCTCAAGTTCGCCCGGATAGACGTTCTCGCCACCGGAGATCACCACATCCTTGATCCGATCTGAGATGTAAACGAACCCTCCGGCAGATCGATACCCGACATCACCGGTGCGGAACCATCTGCCTACGGCAAAGGCTTCGTCGGTGGCTTGAGCGTTACCCCAATACCCAGTGAAGATGTTTGGACCACGCACCCACAGCTCCCCGGGCTCTCCGTCTGTGACGTCGACACCGTCGGCGTCCACCAACCGCAGTTCGGTGTGGGTCGCGGGCTTGCCACACGAGCCCACGTTGTCCGCCGCCTCGCCATAACCAAGGACCACAGCAGTGGGCCCTGTCTCGGTCGTGCCGTAAACCTGGCCGACCGGAATCCCACGTTCAAAGAATGGCTGCATGACCTCGGCAGGCACGATCGATGATCCACTGTTGATCCCTCGCAGAGAGGACAGGTCCGTAGCCGCGAAGTTCGGCTGCGACGCGACCGCAGCCAGCATTGCGGGTACAAGCAGGGTCTGGGTTGCCTTGTGCTCGGCAACCAATGACAGAACACCTGCCGGGTCGAATCGGCGCTGCAATACCACCTGGCCGCCGACGTAAAGCGTTGGCAGGGTCTGGATATTCAATCCGCCGACATGGAACGTGGGCAGAGGCGCGATGATGCAGTCCTCTGCTGTTAGCCCTTGGTGGTCAATGCCATTGAGGACGGCATAGCGCATGGCGTCGTGACTCAACATTGCGCCCTTGGCCTGGCCGGTCGTGCCCGAGGTATAGACCATGAGGACGGTCGCCTCCGGGCCAGCAGCGCCTGGCGGGGCAGCGGCCCCGGCAGTGCGTGGAAACGGGTCGACATCTAGGTCCCGAGCGAGCCACGCTGATCCAGTCTCGGCAAGGAGCCCGTCGAAACCATCGGTCGTGAACATGACCGAAGGCGTGCAGTCAGCCGCCTGTTGTCGTATCTCGGCGGCGGTCATTCGATTATTGAATGGCACGAAGATCGCGCCCAGGTGAGACGACGCAAACAGCAGGTCGAACACTTCGATGCGGTTCAGTCCGCAGTAGCCCACTCGATCGCCAGGCTCGACCCCCATCGCAACTAGCCCGAGCGCTGTCGCCTGCACGCGTTCGACTAGTTCGCTATAACTGACAGCATCGCCCTCGAAGTGGAAGGCAATACGGTCCGTATCGGCCCACGGACCGATCCAGTCGAGCAGGCTCATACCCCGACCCCGGTGATGACGCTCCGTGTGGTGGGCGCCTGCTCGTGGGGACAATCGACTCGACTCACCGGGTTAGCTTAGGAGTTGCGCGGATAGGCAGAGTGCGAAGCTCCAAAACCGCGGAACTCTAGGGCCTGCCAAGTGACGTGTTGACCTATCCGCTAGGCCCCTTATAGTCGCACGTGATGACGAAGGAAGAGAAGCCTCGCCCTCGCATGCAGCGGCGCACTCCTGTGTGGCCGGTACCCGATGAGGTGCAGGCGCTGATGGGTGAGGTCTCGGGCAACGAGCTGAACGGTTGGAACGAACCCCAGGTTCGTCAACCAACGCTGGTCATGTGGGCCAACCCCGCCAAGCTCGCGCACGGCGATGTTCAGATACGGATGACCGAAGAATTCGTGGCCCATCCTGACCTTCAAGGCGTGCTGCGCATGAACGACCGTCACGAGCCATTGGTTATCGCCCCCGAACAAACCGAGCGGTCTCGCGAGGAATGGATTGCGGCGCTCACTGACTTCGCGGTCAGCCCCGACGGTCATGGCGTAGAACTGGTGGGCGTGACACAGCCGCAGGCCGAATGGTTCTTTGAGGGCCGTTCCAGTGATATGCCTTGGATCGTGCTTCTCGCAATAGCTATGGATCATGAACAGCTGGCGACCGCACCCGAGCACACCTCGGCGATCGAGGTCCATAAGCAATACAACCGCGGCACGCTGGCAGCCCGGGCACTCGCTGACTGGTTTCGGAGTCACGGCTTTCGAGCAGAAGGTCATGGCGGCCCCGGAGCCGGCCCAATCCAGATGGTGCCAGCGGCAATCCAGGCTGGCCTTGGCGAACTGGGCAAACACGGTTCGATCATCAACCGGGAGCTCGGTTCATCGTTCAGGCTCGCTGCGGTGCTCACCGACGCACCACTGACCGTGAGCGCACCGGACTCGTTCGGCGTCGACGACTTCTGTGTTGGCTGTCGCATTTGCACCGATGCCTGCCCGCCCGACGCTATTGCCCCTGACAAACGGCTTGTCCGCGGGGTCACCAAATGGGCGGTCGACTTCGATCGTTGTCTGCCGTACTTCGCGGAGAGTTACGGCTGCGGTATCTGCATCGCGGTATGCCCATGGTCGACTCCCGGCGCCGCTCCCCGACTGGCCGAGAACATGCTGCGTAAACAAGAGCGCCGCCAAGCCCGCGAATCCGAATCCGAATCCGACTGACGCTGCGTACGCAACATCAACGGAACTCAGATGGCATGTTGTGCCACCCTCGAGAGCGTGTTCGGCTACTGCCTTGGGTGCACGATCTTCGCCAAGCTCATCGACCTCGGTGTTCTGCCCGAGTCCGTATGTGAAGACTGCAACGACATCAATCGTCGCCTGGTGTCAAGCGCCTGACGCCCCACAACGCTGGGCTTGACCTCAAGTAATCTTGAGGATTTAGAGTCAATCAATGGCCTCTTCGTCGATCGATCGATTACCCACCGATGTTCAGGCGGCCCTGGCGGTCGACATGATTATCGACATCACAACGACTGGGCGCCACAGCGGTGAACCTCGTCGCATAGAGATTTGGTTCCTGAATATCGATGGGGCGATCTATATCACTGGCACACCAGGGCCACGGGATTGGTACGCGAATCTACTCGCCGACCAATCGCTTCTATTTCACCTGAAGGAGACCACGACCGCCGATCTGTCAGCACAAGCAATGATCGTGACCGACCCCGACGAGCGGGCGCGTGTGTTCGCTGCTTCGAGTGCAAGCTGGTACTTGCACCAAGGCGACAGCCTGGACTCACTTCTTGACGACGCCCCAATGGTGCGAGTGCAATTCGTTTCCTAGGGCTGTTTTAGCCAGCGTTACGTTCGGCTGCGGCAACCGTGTTGGCCATAAGAAGTGCACGGGTCATCGGGCCGACGCCACCGATACGCGGCGATAACCATCCGGCGATCTCAGCGACCTCGTCGTCGACATCGCTGACAAGCTTGGGGCCTTCAAAACTCACGCCAGCAGCAACAACAGCAGCACCCGGCTTCACCATGTCGGCCGTAATCATGCGAGGCGCCCCCGCGGCCGCAATCAGAATGTCGGCCTGGCGGGTGTAGTGCCCAATGTCATCGACACCGGTGTGTACAACGGTGACCGCGGCATTCGCCATGTCTCGCTTGAGTGCCATCAGGTTGGCCAGCGGCCGACCGATTGTCAGGCCACGCCCGACAATCACGACATGCTTGCCCTTGATTGGTACCTCGTAGTGATTCAGCAGCAGCTGAATACCCGCCGGCGTGCAGGCAACGGGGGCTTCGGTGCCTTGAACAAGCTTGCCAAGATTAACCGGATGCAGGCCATCGGCATCCTTCTCGGGCAGCACGCGAATCAACGCAGCTTCGAAGTCCAGACCATCAGGGAAGGGGTACTGAACGATGTAGGCATCGACCGAAGGATCCGCATTGAAGTCATCGATAACAGCGTGGATCTCGGCCTGGGTTGTTGTTGCGGGCAGTCGCACCTCACGGGAACCCATTCCCAAGTCTTCAGAGTCACGGTGCTTCATCGACACATAGTTGGCCGATGGACCATCATCGCCAACAAGCAACGTGCCGAGTCCGGGCGTGATACCTCGGTCGGCCAGTGCCGCTATACGGATGCGCAGGTCGTTCTTGATCTCTAAGGCGACGAGTTCGCCGTCGAGTTTGATCGCAGTCATGAGTTTCTTTCGGGTGTCGTCACCGATGGCGTTCGCCAATAAAAACTATCGCCCCACTTCCATCGATGGTTGCCAATGTCGATGACGAAGCGACATCGGTATGCAGGTGATATCGCGACAACTGTGCGCTGACTCAGATCAGTAGTTGATCAGAGGTTTGCCGCTCCATCCCCGAACCAGATTACGTGCCCACGTACGCACCCATTCGAGCGATATAGAGAACGCCGGGAACACAAGCAAGATCAGCAGTGGCTGAGCTAACGAGCGGAACTGGATGGTAAGCAACAGCAGCATGAGCGCTAGAGCCACCAGACCAGCGACGGCAAGGCCAGCGAAGTCATCCTGGTTGTCTGATTCGAGGCCAAAGTCGAAACTGAGTGCGTCGGCGGTGAGCCCTCGCCTCTGCAAAGCCTCACCCGAGTACTGAGCGGCAAGCAGGTCCTCTGTTGATGCCAGGATTCCGGAGATCGCACTGTCCTCGTCGTACTTGGCACGTACCTCGATGTAACGGGCACCATCGGTTCGCGCAATCGAGCCATCGGTTGAAATCTGGGTATCGATGAACAGCATGGGCGAGAACACCACGACCGTGGTGAGCGTGCCGGCGAACGAGGCAGCACCGACTCGGTCGATTGCGCGTTTGACAACTCCTACCGACTCGATGTCTTCGCCAGGATCAGGATCATCGCGATTGGCATCGATCGATTCGGATATGACAATCGCATCATCGACCAATAGACCTAGCGTCAGGATCAGGCCAAACAGCGTGATGGTGTTCAGGCTGTAGCCGACGGCCCAGAGCCCCACGAGTGAGCCCATCAACACAAGCGTCATAAAGCCAGCGGTCAGCACGCCAACCCGCCAACCAATCAGCAGCAAACTCACCGCGGCGACGGCGAGCAGACCCGTGAACAGGTTGCGTGTCAATGACGAAAGCTGTTGCCGAACTCCCGTAGCGAAGTCAGCAGTAATCTCGGCCTGGAAACCCTCTGCCAGTGGCGAGTCAGTGCTGTTGAGCCGGTCTTCGACCAAATCGGTGAATCCGAGGACGTCGAGACTGGAGGCTTCGTCGCGAATGAGGCCAACAGCCATGGCGTCGACGAAGTCATCAGTACATCATCTGTGTCTGACACAAAGGGTTACACCATCTGTGTCTGACACAAAGGGTTACAAGGGATTACGCGGAACGAGTCCAAAGCCGTACTACCCGGGCTACTCGTGCGCGTCGGACCCGCTGAGCGTGGTCACCGCTGCGGGTGGTTGAATTCCTCCACGCAGGTCGGCCGAGTTGATCGGGTTCCCCCATGTACTCGTTAGCGGCAGCACGCCTGCCCACCAAGGTCCAGCGATGTCGACGTCATCGTCTATGGGATCGCCATCTCGAATCTTGGCTGACGCTTCGGCGAGCGGAACGGAGAGCACCAGCGTCTGCTTGTAGTCGCTTTCGCTGGGGCCCCGGGCCGTATCCCAAATCGGTGCGAGGTGATCGTTGATGACCTTGAGTGCGTCAGCTTGATCGGCGGGGTCGGTGATAGGCGACGCCAGGCCGCGGATCACAACTGACCGATAGTTCATCGAGTTGTGCAGTGGGCTGCGAGCAACGACCAGCCCGTCGACGATCGTGACGGTGATGCACACGTCGATGCCGCGACCGCCACGCAACAGTGCGTTTGCGACAGAACCGTGGACCAGAATCTGGTCGCCGCGTAGGCCGTACGCCATCGGCAGCACGATCGGTCCGTCTTCGGCGGTCACCCCGACATGGGCGATCATTCCGGCCTGCAGAACAGCACGGATCTCGTCGGGGCTGTAGACGGCGCGGTTCGTGCCCCGTTTCATGGTCGTGCGTTGTGAAGCTGGCTCGTGCTCAGTCATGGCGAGATCCTTTACTCGTCTCGGCCATTGAAGTCGAGACTGCGGAATTACGTACTAGAACATTACTCATTTGTAGCCGGTACATTATGCGCCATGGCGGCCACGACAGCAAGAACAATCCGCGCTGATATCGAAGCCCGGATCGCCGCGGGTGAGCTTCGTAGCGGTGATCGGCTGCAATCGGTACGCGATCTTGCCGCAGAGCTTGACGTCGCTCCTGCAACGGTCGCCGCTGCCTACCGTGAGCTACGGCTTCGCGGCATGGTGAGCGGCCGCGGCCGACAGGGAACGCTGGTCGCCCAAGCACGCCGGGTTGAAGCAAGCTTCCAAGACGACATCCCAGACGGCTTGATCGACGCACATCATGGCTCGCCAGATCCCAACCAGCTGCCAGCGCTCGGGCCCGCACTTGCCTATGCCGCGTCGTTACCCCAGCCGCGTTACGGCGGTCAGCTCATCGAGCCATTATTGGCAGACGCAGCCCGCCATCAGTTCAAAAAAGATCACATCGAGAGCCAGAACTTGGCCGTCACGTCGGGCGCGATGGACGCAGTTGAGCGAGTGCTTGCTGCGCTCGACCTTCGGATCGGCGATCGAATCGGCGTCGAAGATCCGGGTCATATCCCAGTTCATCAGATTGCGCGCAGCATGGGTCTAGAGCTGGTTGCACTTCCCGTTGACGAACACGGAATTACACCTGCTGGTCTGGAGGCAGGCCTTCACGCTGGGCTCGCAGCACTCGTCGTAACACCTCGGGCCCACAACCCAACCGGTGCTGCATTCGACGCCGAGCGGGCAATGATCCTAAGCGAACTCTTGGCGCATCATCCCGCCACCGCTCTGATCCAAGATGACCACGCAGGCTCCATCGCCGGTGTTGGCTATCACCCCATCGCTGCTCCAGGGCCTCGATGGGCAACCATGCGTTCTCTTGGAAAGTCACTTGGCCCCGATGTTCGTGTCGCACTGGTTGCAGGCGATGAACAGACAATCAATCGAGTCAATGTTGGTCTCAGCAACGGGCCTGGATGGGTGAGCTTCATCCTGCAGCGAGTGGCGGCCTATCTATTGAACGACCCGGCCACGACAACACTGCTTGCCGAGACCGCGCACAGCTATGCCCGGCGACGGACCCTGCTGATCGAGGCCCTCGCGACCCAGCACGTGGCATCTAGCGGCATCTCCGGCATCAACGTGTGGATCCCGACCGCGCACGAGCACGCAGCAATCGCCGCAGTGCGCGCCACCGGTTATGCCATACGTTCAGGAACGCCATACCAATTGACACCTGCTCGTGCCATACGGGTAACGATCAGTAATCTCGCTGACGAACACATCATCGAAATCGCCAATGCGATAGGGGCAGCGCATCGTTCCAAGCCCGCAGCGGCCTCGATGTAGCTAATCGGCCCGAAAAGTGACCTGACCATTTGGCCAACTAATGAATGGTGCAGGTGTTGTTGGTTAGCACCGGTTCGGCCTCTTCGAGAACCACGATGCCCACACCCCCGCCGAGACAACTGTTACCAGAGAGTTCAGCGACCGACTGCCCCTGAACCAGGAAGGCGGCAGCCCCTGCATCCTCGACGGTGTTGTTGGTGAGCTCCGGCGCAGCGGTGCCGCTGATCTGGAAACCGAGTTGCTGGTTGATACTGAGATTTCCGTCGGCAATACCCGCTGCTTCGCCGCCATACAGGATCCCGACACCACCAACCCCGGCACCATCGACCTCATTAGAAGTCACGTTCGGTTCCGCCTGATCGCCGACCTGGATCCCGATTACGAAACCGAACAACATGTTGTTGATCGCCGTGCCCCTCGCCTGCTCTGCGTACAACAGACCCGCGCCCGAACTTGTATCGCCGTCGTCAGTCGCACCGTCATCGGCTGTCCCGTCCAAGGTCCCATCATCGGTCCCATCGGCCGCGTCATCGCTCTCCCCGTCATCGAGCGACGCTTCGTCAGCGGCTTGGACGTCAGATTTCGAAACCGCAGCAAAGAGCTTGTTTGCCTCGAGTGTGGGCGACGCCGTGCCTCCGACCCGGATGCCCACGACGCCGGCGTCAGTAACCGTGTTGTTCCGGACGATGCCGCCGCTCTCGCCCTCAAACGACAGAGCTCCCGCAGTAGCGTTCTTGATCTCGTTTCCTTCAACCAGAGGCATAGCCTGACCACTCACGCCGATGCCAAAGGCCTGGTCCGTCAGAGTGTTGTCGATGATCTTGGGCGTGCTGAACTCGGTAACAAGTATGGAGGTGTCTGCTCCCGCAACTAGGTTTCCCTCGATGAGCGGCGCACTCTCACCGCTCGTCTGAATGCCAATAGCGACGGGCGTAGTAATGCTGTTTCGGCGAAACACCGCGGTGGTCTGGCCGCCCAGGATCACACCGGCATTCATCGCATTTTCGACGACGCTCAACTCGATCGTGGGCGACGTCTGATCATTCGTTTCAATGCCAACCTGCTGGTCCGACAAGATTGCCCCCCGCAATAGCCCTGCTGCCATCTCTCGGAACACAACCCCGACCAAACCACCGTCGACCACGACATCGATGTGTTTCGGTTCCCTCGAAGCTGTTGGCAACAACGGTCGCCGCCGACTCATCTTCGATCAATAATCCAACTACCTCATTGTCAACGAACATGTTGAGCGACAATTCGGGCGCTGACTGACTACTCGCCTGGACGCCAACGCCGTTCCCTTGCAAGGTCGTTGACTGCACCTGCCCAGCCGCGGTACCAAAGAAGCAGATCCCGCACTGGACATTCAACTCAATCACCGAATTAAGAATGCGGGGCTCATACGTCCCGGTGATTGCGATCCCCGCAGCACCGTTGTTGGAGATCACGCTTTTGTCGATCGCCACAACTGGGACCGAAGTTACCTGGTCGGTTTGAGTAAGCACGATGCCACTTCCCCCGCCGCCCTCGCCATTGACAACGCCACCGAGAATCACCATATTCACTAGCTCAAGCGATGAATCGACAGCGACCACGACCGATGCAGGCAAGTCGCCGATATGGCGCACGGTGAAGTCGTTCATCACCATGCTGCCACCAGCAAGCACAGCGATCGCTGCGGTGTCTGCCGTGGATTCCAGGATGGTTTCGTCTCGCCCAGCGCCCACAAGCACGAGATCCCCTTGCACAAGAATGGACGTATCGAGCGTGAAGACACCTTTGGTGAATGTGATCGATGATCCGGGTCCGAGTGTCCCAAGGACGGCGATCAAATCATCATCTGGGCCCACGATCACATCGCGACGTTCGACCTGAACCCCTTGGCGCACCAAGCTGACCAGATATTGGTTCAGAGTGCCCTCTCCTGCGTACTGCTCTAGAGCGAGTTCTAGCTGGCCCTCGAGGTCTCGTTCTGTGCAGTTGTCGTTCGGATTACCGGCGACGTTGACCACCGTCTCGGCAACGTCGTTTTGGAAATCGACCAGACCCTCGAGTTCGGTCGTCAGGAACACATCTGGGGCAAGATCGGTATAAGGCTCAAGAAAGATATCGAGGCGACCAACGATCTGTTGTGCTGATGCTTCGCACGACGATACAGAATCGGCGTTAGCTGTGGTTCCCAGGTCATCGGACCCTGAACACGCAGCCACTGCGAGCAGTATCGACAAAATTATCACCAGTCTTGCTGTCACGCGCCTTGTCACCGGTGGAATCTTAGGACCTCCGAAGCCGGTCTAGCGTGGCGACGAATCACTCGCCGCCAGGATCGGCTGCGGCGAGCACACCCCGTAGAACCAGAGCCGCTAATGCTGGCGCAATCCCCACAGTCGCGGCGCGTACGTTACGCACGCGCTCTGCGCAGCGGTCTACGTCGATGAGTCGTGCAAATCGGTGCGACACAGCGATCCCAGACCCTCGGCGCACTCTGGGAGAACGCACAAACCGCGCTCAGAGCGCAGCCGAATCAGGGCACGACTCTGGGGTTGGGCAAACTAGTTCGAATCCGTCAGAAATTCTCTTCAGAAAGTCCGGCCAAGACCATCTTTAGGGTGTCAAGTGAGTCGCCCTCGATCCGGAACCGTCGATCAAACCGGTCCGCGCCTGACGCGGAGCTTGGTGTCCGAGGCGAATCAGTCGCCCCCCGCTCAAGCCGCTTTGAATGGTCAGTCATCGGTGCACTCCCTGTTGATAGAACTGGCCCACGCTGGCCCAAGTTTCGATGCCTCAACCTCTATCGGTCGACCCTGATCAGCAGACGCGGGACGAGTCGAACCGACCGTTGGTTGCACGGCTTTTTCCAACCATCCAGCACCCAGCTTTTCGCCCGAGTTTGGAAGTTCGGCGACGTCCCCACCGGCAGGTTGCGGCGCCGCTGTCGGCGTGTTTGCAAGGGTCGCTGCCGCCGGTTTTTCACCGGCAGTTACCGGCTCACCAAACGCCTCAGCCAGTGCACGTTCAACGTCGATCTTCACCTGCTCCGCCGCATGGATACTCTCGATCACGCGGTTCGCAAACGGGCTCGGCTTCGGCACAGACGAAGACGGATCGGGCCCCTGGGCAGCTTTGGCCAGCGCGTTCGCTGGAGGTGTCGCGGCCGCGATCGGCTCTCGCTGAATGTCTCCTTCACGCTGTCCGAGAGCCGCTGCATCCGATGCCACCCGACGAACAGCAGCTAGCTCATCGCCATCTATGGGGTCAATGACGGCGAATTCTGCGGGTTCAAGCTCAACCCATAGTGGTCCATTTGGTGCGAACAATGTACCCATCGCGTCAGATCGACACAGCGCATCCTGGATACGGGTCAGCATGGCCCATGCTGACTTTTCCGTGACTCCCCATCGGTCCGCGATATCTCGAGCGGATAACCCATTAGGGTCCGAACAAAGGCCAAAAACGGTACCAACCCACGCCTGGACCGGGATCTTCGTTGCATGCAAGACGGTGTTCGTGAGCACCGAGAATTGCCGCCGACAGCTGTTCTCTCGACACTTCCACACCCGCCGCTGTGAGCGGGCCGAGCTGCCTCCTTTGGACTTTCGTCCGGCTGGATCTTTCGGTTTGAGGAACCAAGCGCCCTTGTCGGAACCACAATGTGGGCACTCGCTCGGGCCTTCGGCGCCCCACCTCATCTGTTCCAAAAACTTATACGCCTCGGCTTCACTCTCGAGCCTGACCAAGACATGATCCTGCTGGTGCAGCACGTTAACCATCACGAAACCGTAGATGGGTTTGGCAACACATTTTGGGATTCCGTCGAATTCGTTGCGTCTCAGCACATCCAACGGAGGATTGTCGTGCCACGACGAGCGAAGCCCCTACCGGGTCACACTACGGCTGCCTTTACGCTCTATTAGGGCGCTGGTTTTCGAGCGAACGCAGAGAGATCAAGCCCTACTTCGGTTCCGAACATCTTCGCGATCATGGCCTCGCCGAGCGCCGTCGAGTGTTTGAAGCCATGCCCGCTACAAGGGGACGCGAGCAATATCTGAGAAGACTCAGGGTGAAAGCCAATAAGGAAGTGATCGTCGACGGTGCTGGTGTACAGGCAGACCGCCGTATCCACGATCGTGCTTCGAACACCTCGTAATCGTGGCGCCACAAGTCGCTCGTAGAACTCATCGGCCTCGCCTTGACGCACCGTGCGATCAACGCTTTCTGCCGTCGTAGTTTCATGAAACTGCTCGCCAAGCACCTTCAGGCCGGGGCGTCCTCGCGCAGGCATCGGGAAGACAGCCGAATAGTCAGCAATCGTCTGACCCGCCCAAAGCACAAACGGAAAATGGGTGGCAGAAAACACTTCAGGGTCGTCGACGTCGAACCAGAAAACGACCTGGCGAGTCACGGTGAGTGCATCACTATGTTCCCTTGGCGCGAGTTCATTAAGCCATGCGCCCGTGGCCACGATGACCTTTTCAGCCTCATAGACACTGCTTCCAGCCTCAATTACCACATGCCCCGACGAGTGGGGAATGACGCGATGCACGACAGTGTTTCGCAGTACCTGGGCTCCAGCCGCTTCGGCCAAACGCAGTTGAATAGTGATCGCTCGCTCGCACATAACGATGCCGCCCGATGGTTCAAACCCGATCGATTCGGAGCCATCCAAGACCATTGGTGGCAGATGAGCACTCACCTCTTCGGGCGTGCGGAGCTCAAAATCGACACCAGCCAGTTGCGCTACATCGGCGGTGCGATGAACAAAACCTCCCCACCGCTCGTCTTCGGTGGGCGAGGCTGGCGTGATCACATAACCACCAGGCTGGTACAGCAGTTCCCAGCCGGTTTGCCGTTCGAGGTCTCGCCAGATCTCGTGAGAGCGGGCAACGAACGGCAGGTATTGTTCACCCTCACCAACTGCTAATCGTGTGATCCGGGTTTCAGCATGTGAGGACCCAAAGGTATGGGGCGGGTCGTAACGATCGATGCCGAGCACCCGCAATCCATCCTTCGCGGCATGGTAGAGCGCAGCACTTCCCATAGCGCCTAGCCCCACCACGACTAGGTCGAACCGGCCGCTCGATCCCGCGTTACTCACCGGCGTTACTCACCTTGCACAACCGCGTGGATCTCGAGATAACTGATGGTCGGGTACTCGAGTGGTTCGTTGGGCACCACTTGCTCTATTTCTTCAGCATCAACGATGCCCGAAGTGTTCATCCCACGATCTTATGGCCCCGTACGACAACGCTCGGAGTCAACCAGAACCATTACACCCGAGGCGTCCTTGACGAACCTGCCAAACGCGTCGGAACATGGCCAAGGTTGCGAGCGCGTTGAGTAAGCCCAATGGCTTCCTTGTCGTCGAGTCAGGCCGAGAGCTCGACGCGACCCTCAATCGGATCCACGATCGTTTCCATGCTGCCCGATTAGTTCCGCCTAGGGATTGGCCAGGAAGTCGTCGATCATGGCATCGAGTCCAAAGACTGGATCCCAACCCCACTCCGAACGCGCATACGCGTCGTCGATCGTGAGATTCCGAGACAGGCTCACCGCCGCTTCGGGATCGGGATCGAACGTGATTTGGGCATCCGGAATCCGTGCTCGTACCGCGTCAGCAATGTCCCCAGCGTTGGGTGTCGGCCGAGCACCGTCGACCAGATAGTTGATGGTCTTGATGTCGTTGAGCGGCGCCCCAGCCAAATCGATGGCCGCCTTGGCTGCGTCCTTGTAATACAGGATAGGAATGATGGTTTCGGGGCCTGTCCACACGCTGAACGGCTCACCCTTGGCAGCCGCTTCGATCATCCAGCTCGTGTACTGCGCAAGGCTCTTGGTCGTAACGCCGGGACCCACGATCGAGGGGTAGCGAAGGCCACGGAAGTCGAGTCCGTACTTGCCTCGATACCACGCACCCAGGTTCTCGGCGAACACCTTGGTTACGCCATAGATACTGTTCGGCCGCTGCAAGCTCATGTCGTCGACGGGCACACCGCGCTCCAGGTCGCGTCCATAGGTACCGATGCTGCTAGCGAAGATGATCTGTTTGGTCCCCGCTTGTCGGGCCGCTTCGAACAGTGTGATCACGCCCGACACGTTGGATCGAAGCAGACCCTGTGGGTCTGCCTCGCCCGGCCCAGTCAGGGTTGCGCCGAAGTGATAGATCGAGTCGGGGGCGGTCGAGGAAATGAGCTGCTCGATGGCGGCGTCATCACCAAGATCGGCTTGGACCAGTTGCACCTGGTCGACGATGTCGCTGATGCGATCGAAGTTGCCCGACCGGTGAGCCACGATCACATCGTCTCGGCCTTGCGCAACAAGCATGCGAACGATTTCGGCGCCGATGAATCCAGTGCCGCCAGTAATCAGAATACTCATATGCCTAGCTTCGCAGGCCAGCAGCATCAGCCGGTAGGCCCGAGTGGCCGCGGCGACAAACCCAACAAGAACCGACACCCCATCCCGCACCCAACTGAGCTTGCCCAAGCGGCCTCACCAGCAGAGAGCAATCTGACTCGTCGCCCCAAGCCGCGTAGTGTGCGACCAACGCAACTATCCAGGGGGACGTATGAGTACTGAGCTCGATCGCGATGCCGTCAAGATGTTCGGCTTCAAGGTCTGGACCTACAAGATGGGCGAACAGGTCTCGCTGATGGTCTATCTCGGTGACCATCTTGGCTTGTACAAAACCATGGCCGGCGGTGGTGTTATGACATCGCACCAGGTCGCCGATGCGGCCGAACTGCACGAGCGGTTCGTTCGGGAATGGCTGCTTGGACAGGCCGCTGCCGGTCTCATTGATCGCCATGACGACGGTAGCTTCGAGCTCACCAATGTGCAGGCGGCGGTGCTCGCCGACGAAGAGAACTCCATCTCATTTGCTGCCGGCGCGTTTCGTGGCGGTGTCGAGACGACAGTGCTCGAAAAGATCGCCAACTCGTTCCGCACCGGCATTGGTGTCACATACCAAGAACAAGGTCCGAACGCTGCCGCCGGGCTGGCTCGCATGACCGGACCCTGGTCGCGTCTTGCCTTGACGTCGACTGTGCTTCCTGCACTCGAGGGTGTGGTCGACAAGCTCGACGCCGGTGCATCGGTCGTCGATGTGGGTTGTGGCGGCGGTGTCATGCTGACCACGCTTGCCCAGGCGTTCCCCAACAGCCGCTGCGTTGGCTATGACCCCAGCGAGACCGCCATCGCGATCGCTCGGGCCCGGGCCACTAAAATGGGTCTCGACAACGTTGAGTTCGTGGCCGCCGGCGGCGAAGATCTGCTGGCCGGCAGTGACTACGACCTCGTCATCACGTTCGACTGCATGCATGACATGGCGTTCCCCGATCGCACTGCATCGGCGATCCGCGGGGCCATCGACGGTGACGGCACATGGCTTCTCAAGGACATTCGCTCGTCGGGCGATTTCAGCAGGGACAGTCGCAATCCTCTCTTGGCCATGTTCTATGGCTTCTCGGTTGCCTCGTGTCTGCAGTCGTCAATGTCAGAGCCTGGTGGCGCTGGCCTTGGCACCCTTGGCCTGCATGCCGGAGCGGCCCAAGAGTTGACCGAGACCGCAGGCTTCGGCCGCTTCACCACCCACGACCTCGACGACGCCGCCAACCTCTACTACGAGGTCCGCGTCTAGTCCCACTGGCCCTACTGATAGGCCACCACGTCGAGCAGCTCGCCGGTTTGGGCGTCGAGCACTACAAGGAAGCCACCGCTGAGCGAGTCAGTATCAGCCGGCTCGAAGCTCACCTGCCACTCGCCAAAAAGTAACCCAGGCTTGACCTCGAGACCATCGGCTGACAGTCCTTGATCCGCAACCGCCGCGTTCGCGACCGCGACCGCGTCGGCTTCGCTGATCGCGTTCGAGCTGGTCGTCGATGACTGCGGCGGTTCCGGATCAGCCGATCCGCCACAGGCAGAGACGAGCAGAATGAGAACCGCCAACATGGCTAGGAATGACGACTTCCAGTGACACATAATGGATCGCCTTTCAGCGGGAGCAACGACCTAGGGTGCTGCTTCGACAGGATCGCGGGGCGCTACTTCGAGGAAGGTAATCATTCCTCCAGCTGCGTGTTCCAGGATGTGGCAATGCATTGCCCACGTTCCCGAGTCGAGCGCAACAAGGCCGACATCGACAACGTCGTCTCTAAATAGCAGCACCGAGTCTCTGAACGCACCGTCGTTCACCGGTTCACCGTTCCTTTCGAGAATCTGGAAGAACTGGCCGTGCAGGTGCATTGGGTGCAGCCGAGTCGAGTTGTTGGTGAACCTCACCTTGGTGAAGGCGTCGGGCTCGATCTGCTCGGCCTCGAAGTTGGGGAACGAATCGCCGTTGATAGTCCACAAGCCGCCAGTGAGGGCCAGCTTGTATTCGATGTCGACATCGACGTCTACAGCTTCGGTCCACTCGGGTATGCCGCTATTGCGAGGTGCCGCAAAGTCCGGCGTGTCGACCAGATCGCCTTCGACGACAACGGTTACGAGTCGTACTACCTTCGTAGTGAAGTCTTCAACTATCTCGAAGGTGCCGGGCGTGTCTGACATCGTGATGTCGACGTCGACCCGACCACCAGGCGAGATGACCGTTGCATCGGCTGGCCGTGGCTCGCGCACGTACATACCGTCGATTGCAATGACCTGTGCCACAGGGTCAACAAACCGCAGCGCGTACGGTCGCGCAACCGAGGCATTCACAAATCGGAGACGAATGCGTTCACCTGGTCGAGCGGTCAGTTGGGCGTCGGTGTCGCCATTCACCGTGATCACCGAACCCCACCGGCCGTTGTGTTGGACGTCGGTCGGATTGTTGAAATCTGTATCGATCGCCCCGGTCGGCGTCAGGGACCAATCGTCGACGACCATGATGACATCTTGCGAGAAGCCCACCGGTTCGACGTCCTCGACGACGAGCGTCCCGTACAGGCCACGCTCGACCTGTTCGGTGCTGTTCACATGCGAGTGGTAGAAGAACGTGCCTGCATCCGGTGGCGTGAACTCATAGGTAAACGACTCTCCTGGCTTGATTGCTGGTTGGGTGATACCAGGCACACCATCCATCGAGTTCGGCACCCGTACTCCGTGCCAATGCACCGTGGTCTCAACCGGCAACTCGTTACGAAAGGTCATGCGCAGTGTGTCGCCGAGCGTAATCCGATGTTCCTGGCCTGGGACGACCCCATTAAACGCCCAGACCTCGGTGTCCAACCCATCGACAACCTCGATCACCGTAGGTGCGGCCGTGACGTCCAACTCCACAATATTGCCTGTGGGTGTTGGAGCCGAAGGGTACGCCCCCTCGAATTCACGCTCAAGGATTGCCCGCGCCTCCGCGTCGGACCCGGATCCTAGAAAGAACAGGCCGACGACGATCACGAGCACTGCAGTGACGAGGGCCGCCAACATTGGGACCAGATCACTGAAGGGCCTGGAGCGCCCTTTGTTGGATCGTCGATTCATGGCATTCCTTCGATTGTCTGAGCGTCTCATCCACCCTGGCTGGCGACGTGAGTTCGAACTAGTGCCCAAGGTCCCTAGATCAGTGAAGCTGCCCCACCGGCGAGCACCCCAATGAGGTATGTATGGAGCGTGAAGGCGATCAACACTACGGCCAACATGCAGACTTTGTCGCAGCGATGGCGAGATACATGCCGGGTAGCACTCTGCACCACGGTCTCGCCTGCGGCAGCAGGACCGTCGACAAAACAGCAGCTGATGGTCGCGGGTTAGTGTGGCCTATGGCAGGATCTGACCTCATCCCGACACTCACTATCGCCGAACGAGTCGGTGATCTCGTCCGGATTCCGAGCGTGAATCCGCTGCAAGCGGGACCGACCTCGGGCGACGAGGGCGAGGTTGCACTCAGTACATGGCTGGCCGAACGTGCCGCCGACCTTGGTGCTGACGTCACGGTCGACGACGTCGTCGACGGTCGTAACAATGTGTACGCCCGCTTTCAAGGCCAGACCGATCGGGTGATCACCGTCGATGTGCATCTGGACACCGTGGGTGTCGAACACATGACCGACCCCGCCTTCGATGGTCGCATCGAAGACGACCGCGTCTACGGCCGAGGGTCCGTCGACACCAAGGCAAGCCTGGCCATTGTTCTCAGCGTGCTCGAAGAGATGCGTGCATCCGGCGAACAACCGGTGCCCACCTTGAACGTCGTCGGCACGGTGGCCGAAGAGATGGGTGGTCTGATCGGCGCCGCCGGATATCGCGACTGGCTCCAGGAACATGGCAGTCGGATCGACCAGATGATCGTGGCAGAACCCACCATGTGTGCACCGGTGCACGGGCACAAGGGCGGCGTTGGTCTCGAGGTCACCGTGCATGGCCACGCAGCGCACTCGTCGAAGCCACATCTTGGGCAAAACGCCATCAGCGGTGCCGCCCGCATCATCACCGCGATCGACGCTGAACAAGAGCGGCTCGATTCAATTCCCCCGCCGACGGCTGTTGGCAACGGATCAGTTGCTGTACTCGAGGTCAGCGGCGGTGTGGCTCGCAACATCATTCCGCCACACTGCGGTTTGTTCGCAGGTCGGCGGTGCGCCCCAGGCGAAGATCCCGACCTCATCTTCGAACAACTCAGCGAACTGGTCCGCCAGGCCGCGCATCCGCTCAAGACCGACATCACCTTGGCGAACGGGTTCGCCGCAGCCGCGTTCTATCAGGATCCCGATTCCGCACTTGTCCAACTGCTCGCGGAGCTGGCAGGTACCGCACCCGATGTTGCTTCCTATGGCAGCAATGCGCTGCAGTACGCCAAGGTTGCCTCTGAGATCGTCGTGTTTGGCCCAGGTTCGATCGATCAGGCGCACCAGGCGATCGAATGGATCGATATCGCCGAGATCGACAAGGCCACCGCCATCTACCGCACGCTGTTGCGAACCTGATCATGGCGACTTCAACCACGGAAACCCCGGCTCTCACGCTCGCCGAACGGGTCGGCGACCTGGTGCGCATCCCCAGTGTTAACCCACTTCAGGCCGGACCGAAATCGGGCAGTGACGGTGAACGAGACATCTCGGCATGGCTTGCCGACCAGGCCGATCAACTCGGGGCGCAGGTCACCGTCGACGACATCATCGATGGCCGCAACAATGTGTACGCCCGTTTCGCGGGCCAGACCGATCGAGTAGTCACGATCGACGTGCACCTCGACACGGTCGGTGTCGAACACATGACTGATCCCGCGTTCGATGGCCGTATCGAGGACGGTCGTGTCTACGGCCGGGGTTCGGTCGACACCAAGGCCACGCTGGCGATCGTGCTGAGCGTCTTGGACGAAATGCGCGCCGCTGGCGAGCGGCCGATGCCGACGGTAAACGTTGTAGGCACGATCAGCGAAGAAATGGGAGGCCTGATCGGGGCTGCCGGCTATCGCGATTGGTTGCAGTCCAACGGCGATCGTGTTGACCAGATGATCGTGGCCGAACCAACCATGTGCGCACCCGTGCACGGCCACAAGGGAGGTATGGGACTTGAAATCACGGTGCACGGCCATGCCGCTCATTCGTCCAAGCCACATCTCGGCCAGAATGCCATCAGCGGGGCTGCCCGCATCGTCGCCGCCGTCGAAGCTGAACACGACGCACTCCAGATTCCTGAGCCGATGACGGCGGTCGGCAATGGATCGCTGTCCGTCACCGAGATTTCTGGTGGCGTGGCCCGCAACATCATTCCACCTCATTGCCATGTCTATGCCGGGCGCCGCATGGCGCCGGGCGAGGATCCCGACCAGGTCTTTGATCATCTCAGCGGCATCGTCCGGTCCGCGGCTCACCCGCTTCTGACCGAGATCGTTCTCGCCAATGGTTCCGCTAGCGCTGGCTTCTACCAGGATCCGAATTCGCCATTGGTTCAAAGCCTGGCTGCCCTGGCCGGATGCAGCCCCGACGTGGCGAGTTATGGCAGCAACGCTCTGCGCTACGACGCGGTAGCGTCCGAAATCGTGATCTTCGGTCCTGGATCGATCGATCAGGCGCATCAGGCAATCGAGTGGATCGACATCGCCGAGATCGACAAGGCCGCCTCCATCTATCGCACCTGGCTTCGGGCCAGCTGAGCGACGTTATGGATCATGACGCGGACGTCGTTGTTGTTGGATGTGGACCGGTTGGGGTCATGGCTGCTCTGCGCTGTGCCCAGCGGGGGCTGCGGGTTATCGCGATTGACAGCGAGACGCAGGTGTACCCATTCCCGCGGGCGATCGGCATGGATGACGAGATTCAGGACCTGTTCGCTCGCGCCGGATTGATCGAACCTCTCCGAGAGCACTCGACACCCGGACGTGGCGGCGACTTCGTCGACGCATCGGGCGAGCGGGTCGTTGGCATCGAGATACCAGCAGACTTCGTTGGTCCGCTTGGCCACCCACCCATGACTATGTTCGATCAACCGAATGTCGAGGCCTTCCTGCGACAGGCTGCGATCAGCGCAGGTGTCGAACTGCGGCTCGGTATCGAGGCGATGGGGCTGGTCGCTGCTGACCAGAACGTCACGCTTGAGCTCAACGATGGAAGTTGCTTGCGCAGCCGTTGGTTGATCGGCGCCGATGGCGCAACAAGCAAGATGCGCGATTTGATCGGTGTCCCACTGATCGACCAGGAATTTGATCAGGACTGGCTCGTTGTCGACACAACTCTGCTGGATCCTGAGCTCACGCTTCCCCCGCTGGCTCGCCAACACTGTCACCCCAAGCGGGTTGTCACATTCGTGCCGGGTCACCAAACGCGTCGCCGCTGGGAGTTCCAGCTCAAACCGCACGAGACGCGCGAGCACGCGCTTGAGCCTGGCTTCCTCGAAGCGCTGCTACGTGAATGGGCCCGCCCGGATCAGCTACAGATCGATCGGGTTGCGGCCTACCGATTTCACGGCGTGGTCGCCGAGCGATTCAGCAGCGGACCTGTCTTTCTCGCGGGCGATGCAGCCCATCAGATGCCGCCATTCAACGGCCAGGGCATGTGCAGCGGCATGCGCGATGCCGAGAACCTGGCGTGGAAGTTCACAGCAGTAGCGCATGGCGTTGCTACACCTGATCTACTCGCAACCTACGACGCAGAGCGTCGGCCCCATGCCACGAAGCAGGTGGCGCACTCCATCGATGCTGGCAAGCTCATCGATGCCATCGCCTACGACGGCGAACGGGCACTCGGCTCTGGTTATGGCCGTCGCAAGTTCCCACGGCTTGAGCACGGCGTTCTCGAATTAGGCGACCATCGCCTGGTTGGCCTGCCGCTGCCCGCCCCCAGCGACGATTCCTTTACCGTGGGTAACGGCTGGACGCTGCTCACCGGCCCCGATGCCCCCGCTGATCTACCCGATATGTGGACGGCGCTCGGTGCCATCGTATGTCCCATCAACTCGACCGCGTTCGGCGACACGTTCGCCCCTGCAGCCACCGTGATCGTGCGTCCTGACCGAATCGTCGCCGCCGTCACTACCGACCTGGTGGCCACCACCGAGATCTTGAGCCGAGCAATGGCTGCTCCCCTCTGACGGTTGGATACCCGACCCGATAACTCCAACATGGCATACGCGATTGAGTCCACATCCTTTGAAATTCTCGAAACCACCCGCGGACTAGGGTCGGCGCATCGCCAAGTAACCGAGCTGTTACTGAACCACGCCACAACGATAAAGAGGGACGCAGATGACTTCGCAGACCGCAACGATCAACGCCGAGGTCGTGCAAGTGGCCGACAACGCCTATGCCTATGTGCAGGACGACGGCAGCTGGTTCATCAATAACACGGGCTTCGTTGTCGGCCCCGACGGCGTCATCCTGATCGATACCTCGTCGACCGAGGCCCGAACCCGAGCCTTCCTAGACGCCGTCGCAAGGATTACCGATGCACCCATCCACGCGGTGATCAACACCCACCATCATGGCGACCACACCCACGGCAACTACCTGACGGCGCCAGCCCCAATCATCAGCCACCGCCTCTGTAAGGACATCGTGGAGAAGGCTGGGATCGAGCACTACCCCACCGCCTTCGAGCAGCCCGACTGGGGCAATCTGGAACTGCGAGCGCCCACGATTACGTTCGAGACGCGTATGGACCTTTGGGCTGGTGACACCGTTATCGAGCTACACACCATGGGCGGGGTTGCGCACACCACGAACGATGTTGTTGCGTGGCTGCCAACCGAAGGTGTGCTCTACACCGGCGATCTGGTCTTCCATGGCGGCACGCCGTTTGTGCTCATGGGTTCGGTGCAGGGCAGTATCGATGCCCTCGAGATCTTGCGGGGCTTTGATGCCGAGACCGTCGTACCGGGTCATGGCAAGGTCACGGGGCCACAGGTCTTCGATGACATCGAGCGGTATCTGAGCATGATCTTGGATGTGGCAACGGCTGCTCGTGCAGCTGGCAAGGCGCCGCTTGAAGCGGCTCGCAACGTCGAACTGGGCGAGTTCGCATCACTAACCGATAACGAGCGACTGGTCGGCAATCTCTACCGAGCCATGGCTGAACTCGACGGCCCCGAAGCCAACGCCAACATGTCAATCGCCGCCGCCATTGGCGACATGATTACCTTTCACGGCGGCCCGCTTCTCCCCTGCAGCGCCTAATGGGTCGCCGGGATTCGTTGCGCTCATCCTGTATGAGCTGATTACGTCCCAGGTCCCGTGGACTCGTACAGCCCCGACTAGTTCACCTTTGCCACCAGGGATGACCCTGCGGAGTCACCGACCTAGAGGGACCGTCGGCTCACCCAGCTCAGACAGGGTTTCGGCGAGGAACGCGACGAAAGCCCGACTACCAGGACTACCTCAACTCTTGGGATGCGACCAGGGTGTGGACGGCACCCTCGGGCTTGACTTCGCTCTTCCACAAGTCGATCGTGTCGACCTGCCAGGTCGTCGAGATCGGCGAACCCAGGACAGACACCATCGATGGATCTCGCAGCGGGCGGCCCTTGAGCCGCGCCAACGTGAGGTGGCCGAGGAACTCGCGATCGGTCGCCTCGCCGATGTCGACATACGCGGCGTCGACTGCCGCAGCAGTCGCGTCCAGGCCCAGTGCGGGAATGATCACGACCCGGTTTCCAAGCATTGCTACGTCGGGGCCAAGGGTGACGGCTGCTGCCGGAGCGTGCAGCGATCCGAGGGCTTCGAGCGCTTCGTGGCGTTCACAATCACCTAAGAACCGCAGCGTGATATGCCACTGCTTGCGCTTGGTGTAGCTCACGCCTCGCAATGGCCGGGTCGGCAGGTCCGAGATGATGTCGATGACCTCGGGGGGCGGTGTTACCGCCAAGAACATGTGCTCTGTAGTCATGAGCGACCTAGTAGCCGTGAGAGGAGCCCGCGCTCGTGCTTGTACGTTTTGTCGGCTGCGCTGCATGCACAACGATCCTCGACGGCGACATCGCCCAGGATCTGCTCGACATGCGCGCCGCAGCCAGACCAGGATGGCTTGTCGCAAGTTCCGCACGTGATTTTTCGACACATAGGAGCGACGGTATCCACCCTGCTGCAGACCCGAACCCTTTCGGGCTCTTCCTGTACGAGGATGGGCCATCAACCAAGCAGGCGCTCGAATGCTGCGCCGAACAACGTTGGTGCATGCTGGCCCGCAATCGTCCACCGTCTCAATCACGACCAACGCTGTCAGCTCGGCTATTCGACGAGGCTATGGCCGACGCCGGCGTGAATATTCAGGTGCCCTGCAGAGACCATGATCACCAGCTCGTCATTACCGTCAGCGACGCCGAACGCGCCGCGCCGCAGACCGTCGCCGACATATGAGCGCACGAGCATCCGCAGCTTTCGCTTCTTCTGGGGCCCTGTTGTCTCGTACGATCACCTTATGGATGCGATCTGTGATGACCTGCAAGCTGAACACGCTGCCCTCGACGCGGTGCTGTCTGATATCTCCGAGGAGATGTGGACGACAGCTACCCCTGCCGAAGGCTGGGATGTAAAGGACACGATCGTGCATCTCGTCCAGGCCGACGTGGCGGCGCGCCTAGCGGTCGATGACCCCGATGGTTTCGTTGAGGCGAAGGCCAAGATGATGAGCGGCGGCGGACTCGAGTTCTTCGCAAGCACCGACGGCCGTTCTGGCAGCGAGATCCTTGCCTTATGGCGAGATGAACGATCGAAGATGCTCACCGCATTTCGTAGCCGTGGCCCCAAGGAACGCATCCCATGGTTTGGGCCCGACATGAGCACGTTGAGCTTCGCAACAGCCCGGTTGATGGAGACCTGGTCTCACGGCCAAGACATTGCCGACACCGTCGGGGCACCATGGCCTGCGACCGATCGACTTCGCCATGTATGCCATATCGGCGTGACCACTCGCGGATGGAGCTATATGGTCCGCGGCAAAGAATACCCAGGTGGCGATGTGCATCTCGCGTTGAGCGCACCGTCGGGCGAAGTATGGACGTGGGGGCCTGAGGATGCCGCAGACCGCATCACTGGTTCGGCCGAAGAGTTCGCATTGGTTGCAACACAACGTCGCCAATCATCGAGCACATCACTCGTTGCGCAAGGCGACCTGGCGTCCGAATGGTTGAGCATTGCTCAGGCATTCGCGGGCGAACCAACATTGCCCGCTGGGCGATAAGAAGTCCCAAGCTCGCAGGTAACTCATCGGATGGTTCAGCCAGCGCTGACTTCCCGGGTACTGTCGGATATGGCTGATACTCCACCGCAACCTCCTGGCTGGTCGGACAACCAGGACCCGGGCGTTCTCCCCACACCACCTGATGTTCCGGCGTACGAGCCACCATCGGTGACGCAACCACCTGCAGGTGCACCGCAATTTCTTCCGCCACCTCAACCAGCTCCACCCGGCCAACCACCCGCAAGCTACCCACCACAACCAGTCGCAGCGCCCTATGCCGCTCCGACTCAGGCCGGGTACCCGGCGCAATCACAGCCCGGCTATCCACAGCAGTACGGCGGGCCCGGCCAACCGCCACCTCCTCCCGGCTGGGGACCCCAAGTCGCACCGGTGAAGAAGTCCAGGCGATCTCTTTGGATCACCTTGGCTGTCATCTTTGGTGCACTCATGCTGGCAATCGGGTCGTGCACCGTCTGGTTTGTTGGCACCGTCAAGGCGCCCGTCGACAAGTCGAACGAATTTCTCGCCGCAATCGATAGCAGCGACTACGCCAAAGCCATCGCCCTGTCCGACCCTGAATGCAACCAGGGAATGTCCGAGGCAGACCTTGCCGCCTCCTTCCGGGGCGCCGACATTTCTTACAACCTGAACAACTCGTCGGTCACGAACAGCAACGCAACCATCTCGGGAAGCTTCTCGATGGTGGGCTCGGACGTCACCACAATCCAGCTGCTACTACGCAACAACGGCGGTTGGAAAATCTGCGGCTTCAACGCCGAGTAACTCCTTGGTCACCTGGCGAATCGCCCTGGGCTTGGCACTTGGATATTGATCCCGCATCATCTGTGTCTTATGAGTTGCGCGGATAGGCAGAGTGCGAAGCTCCAAAACCGCAGAACTCTAGGGCCTGCCAAGTGACATGCCGACCTATCCGCTAGGCCCCTTATACAGATGATTGGCAGGATGCTGGAAAAACACACACTGCAACACTGGCCTTCTTCAGCACCCTGTTAGAGCGCTGCGACAATGTATTCAGTGATGTTGGTCGTCGACTCGTAGCGGATTGCTTTAAGCGGCGCGTACTCGTCGTCGTTGAGCCATGCCTTGCCCGCATCAGCATCAGGGAAGGTCAGACAGACACACGTCTGGGCCCCTGAACCAGTCACGACATCGGTCGGCCCCGCACTAACAATGGCTCCGCCATGCTTGGCGATCGTGGCGAAGATCTCTTTGAGACTTCCCGGGTTATAGGCCGCGAAGCGCTCAGCGTTGGACACGTCATAGGTAATCATCATGTAGACAGACATGACTACATGTAACCACGGAACGCAGCCGCGGAGAAGCCCTCGTCGAAGCCCTCCGTCTCCAGCGTGACCAGCACGTCCGCGCTGTACACCAGAATTCGAAAGCCCGTGGCGACTCGATCGAGCGTCACCATGATCCAGCTGACAAGTGAAACAATCAACAATGGTGGGCTTACAGATACAGGATTACTCATCAAACCAGCCGGCACACCGTTCCTCTCGGTGTGGGACCATAAAGGCATCATGGAGCTGCAAAACAAGAACGTAGTTATTACCGGTGGGTCGATGGGTATCGGCGAGAAGCTCGCCGAGGCGTTCGCTGCCGCTGGCGCAAGCGTGTTGGTGGTTGCGCGGTCCACTAACCAGTTGCAGGCAGTTGCTACACGTATCGGCGGCCGCGCGCTCACTGCCGACCTGAGCACCGCAGAGGGTGTCGACGGTCTCGTCGACCGTTGTCTCGAAGCCATCGGCCACATCGATGTCTGGATCAACAACGCAGGCATCGAAACGAGCGACGCGTTCGTCACAACCGACCGAAACGTCGTGCGAACTCTGGCACGCGTGAACTTCGAAGCGCCGCTCATGCTTACCCACGATGTCGTAAATCACATGCTGGGCCGAGGCCAAGGTCATGTCGTGCAAATCAGCTCAGTGGCTGGAGCGATACCGTTCCCCGGCCTGACCGCATATGCCGGTTCCAAGGCTGGGCTGACGAGCTTTACCGAGTCGCTGCGCCTCGAGCTAGCCGACACACCGATCAACCTCACGGTTGTTGCTCCTGGACCTGTTGACACCGCCATGTGGGACCGCCTGGACACGGGCGATTCGTACCAAGCACCGGCGCTCAAGCGCTTCCGCATGCTGCAGTTCCTGCCCAAGATCAAACCCGACAAGATCGCAGCCGCCACCGTGGCCGCGGTGCAGAAAGAAAAACGCTTCGTGCGAGTCCCCGTCCGCTTTGGCGCTTATCACATGCTGAACAATGCCCCGTCTCGTCTAGTCGAGATAGCCATGATCGGCGTGAAGATGCCGTTGCCTTCCACCAGTTCCGCTACAGAGATCTCGGCCACAAACGGTTAGACACCATTCTGGGCGACCGACAGTACACGCAAGACGGTGTTCGTCTGCTCGGCAAAACCGAGCTACCCGGGCTGCTCGACGACAAGGCTGATGCCTATGTCAGTCACTACCCCGGTGATCGTGCCACTCGAACTCCCCATTCCATGCATCGTCTCGGCTGTCGGCGCAACCACCGTCGTGGGCCGGCCCTAACCACAGACCAATTATTACCTCCCCTGGGGGAAGTGACAATTGGTCGTTAGGTGTCTTGGGACAGCGGCGGACGGGTCAGCGACGTGCCGCTGCTGGTGGCGAATGGGCCGTCGCTGTCGACCAGCGTTGCTGACGCGATCGACAGGCCGTCGGCCTGGAGCTGCTGGGAGACCTCGATGCCGATCCAGTCGCCTACGGGATAACGCGCGAAGAACATGGTGTAGTCGGCATTGATATAGAACAGTCCCTGGTCGCTGCTGTTGGCGAGCGGGCAGGCAATGTCGCCAGACACAGCCGAGCGCACCAGCGGGCTCATGGTTTCGCCTGTCACAAGCGGCACGGTCTCGTTCGTCCAGACGCGAGATTGCACGGCACTGTCGAAGCCACCATGTGCGACCCGAAACAGCCATCCGTCATCGTCGGCTTCGCCGGTGCTGTCTGACGGCGGAGGCATCGATTCGGGGTCGGGCCATGGTTCGGCAGCCGGCCGCCAGATGGTTCCCGGAGGTTCCTCGCTGGTCGCGAGTACGACCGCTGTCACCCGTCCGACCTGGTGACCACCGCATTGCATCAGCGCGTCGATCACCCGGACACGGCGCCCTATCCGAACCGTCGACGTGAGGATCTGGACTGGCTTCATGGCCGCAGGCCGGAACAGGTCGACCGTCAACCGGCTGACGCGCCACCCATCTTCTACAAACTCATTTTCGATGACTCGCGCCGCAAGGCCACCCAGAAGCCGGCCATGCATCATGTCGGCCGCCCATGGACTGTGCGCTCGCGGGTCGGGTACGAGTTGCGTGCCATCCAGCGTGAAATACCCAGCGTTCATTGCGATTGGTCTAGCAGCTCGATCACTGCCTCGGCGAACCCCGGAACGAGGACATCCCAGACCCAGCTGTCACAGATCCAGGTAGCTCCGATCAGCCCGATGTTAGGCTGGTTGTAATGGCGTGTCAGCCACGACTCGGTTACGGCCGTCGCTCTTAGCCTCATAAAGACACTGGTCGGCTCGAGCAAGCCATGACTCGGGCGTGTCCGCCTTATCAAGTTTGGCAGCCCCGACGCTGATGGTGACCGGATGACTGTCGATCAGGTTCTCACCGGCGACTGCGCTGCGCAAAAGCTGGGCAACAAGGTGACCCGGACCTGACGCTGTGTCCAGCAAAATGATCGCGAACTCCTCGCCACCGACGCGGAAGATTTGGTCGGTTGCCCGCAGTCTCCCTTTCAGCAGCTTCGCCATGTCGGCGAGCACATGATCGCCGGTCATATGGCCGAACGTGTCGTTAATGTTCTTGAAATGGTCGACGTCAACCATGAGAAGGATGGCAGCTTCGTCGCTTCGCCGTTGTCTTGCCAGCGCTTGTTCAAGGCTTGGCCTCAGCAGACGGCGGTTCAACAGACCAGTCAACGAGTCGGTAACCGCCATGGTTTCAAGACGCTGCTGCTGGATACCGATCACCCGCACCGCCATGATCGACAATATGCTCACGACACTCAGCGTGATCATGGCCTGCAGCGCAACAGCAGTTTCCAGTTCAGCAACTGCCATGGGCACGACCGTCATGATCAGGATGGCGTTCGCAACCCAGGCCCACCGCTCTCGAAAGATGAAGTAGAAGCAGACGATGCTGGGATAACTCCACATGACACCGACCATGCCCTGCTCCTTCACCAACAGCAGCAGGAACGACAGCACGGGCGGAAAGAGCATGAGCGCCAGGTTCGAGAAGTGACCCTTGTACGCAAGCCCAGCCAGCACAGCCAGCACAACGACGATCACCGTTGCGCCCAAGCTCAGCAATATCTGTCCTTGCAACATGTTGCTGATGCTGAATGGCGCCAAGAACAAGACTCCAGCGATAGCGACCCAAAGTGTCGTCTTCACGCGAAAGTCCGCAAGCCCATCGGGGCGGTGCTCGTATTCTGAAGTAACTAACGTCACAGGTATGTATCGGCCAAGGCTGCCAATACATGAGCATTGCGGTAGCTGGCCCCTTGACCAGAACCCGATGGCAGGAAGCAACATCCATGGAGATATCGCATCCCGAACCAGTCATCTTCCCCAATGCTGGGTTGACCAAAGCAGACGTGGTTGGTCGCTACGAGCTCGTTGGTGATGCCATGGCCCCCCTTCCTGCACAACGGCCCGCTCACGCTGTGCCGTCCAGGTCTGCGCTCACCGATGGGCTTGACTCCGGAGGCTCTCACGCCCTTCTCCTGGCCACTTGCCATAAGAAGGTCTCTGCGCGTCGAGGACATGGGAGCTAGTTTGGACACTGTGCGGTCGCCATTCTGCTTTCTGCGTAATCGCAACTTCTCGACCTCAACGGGCGAACTTGCGCACTTCCTGGCCTCTGATCGTGGCGTCGTCTGGGAGCAGCGGGTGAACGATGCCGGCCGAACCATGCCCGGTCATCATCCCGACACGGGCTGGTTCTGCGAGGCACATGCCGACGCTGCGATCGAGCTGGCGACCACGCAGACAATCCAAGAAGCACTGCTCTCGATCCGCAAGGAAGTCTCAAAGACATGACCTCACGAACGCTGCTGCTACTCCATGGCTTGGGAGCTACGAGCGGCGTGTGGGCTGACCTGCTCGACGAACTCGAGTGGCCGGGCCGAGTCATCAACGCAGACCTTCCCGGTCATGGTGCTGCCCCACGGCACAAGGACTACACGGTGGGCGCTATGGCTGCGGCCGTTGGCGGACAGTGTGAAAACGGCGAGCCAGTTATCGCCGTGGGCCACTCGCTTGGCGGAGCGGTCGCACTGTGCCTTGCGTCTGGCTTCTTTCGCCCGGTGGTCACGGCCGCAATCGGGATCGGAATCAAGCTCGAATGGACCGACGCCGACGTCGAAGGCATGGCCAAGGTCGCTGCCAAGGGCGTGCGCTGGTTTGAGACCCGGGACGAAGCAGTCGAGCGGTTTCTCTTACAGGCTGGCCTACGCGGCGTAGCTGACGGCGATCATCCAGCAGTAACCAACGCGGTAGCAGAGGTCGACGGGCAATGGCGGGTCGCCCAAGACCCATCCACGTTCGCGCAACGGCCTGTCAACGCCGCCGCGCTGGTCAACGCCGCGACATGCCCGGTGATTCTTGGGGCAGGCGAGCTCGATCCCATGGTCAGCCACGCCGAGATGGCCGCACGCGTCGACGAACCTCGGATCGCAACTGGCTGCGGACACACTGTTCAGGTCGAGAACCCATCGTGGGTTGCTTCGCTGATCAAAGAGGCCACGGGGCAATGAGGCCACAGGGCAATGAGCACATATCCCGACCTGCCCACAACAATGCGAGTAGCAGTGTTGTCCGGGCACCGCGGTCCAGAGGTCCTGCACGTGCACACCGATATCCCGGTGGCCAGCCTGCTGCCGACGAAGTCCTGATCAAGGTCGCGGCATGCGGCACGAACAACACCAACATCAACACTCGGGTTGGTTGGTAGAGCCGAGCCGTCACGGGTTCGACCAGCAACACGAGTGAGAGTCCGGGCGAGAGTGCTACGACAGGGAGTGACAACGCATTCAGTTTCCCCCGCATCCAAGGCGCAGATCGTGGACAATGTGCACCAGGGTGCGTTGGTCATCGCGCTCCGGCTCATTAGTTGAGCCGCAGCCTGGTTCGACGAACCGAATGTAGCCTTGGGTCGCAACCCAGCGCGACGAGGAAGACCCCCGACGATGCCAACCGCATTTATCACCGGCGTGTCCGGCCAAGACGGCAGCTACCTGGCTGAGCTTCTGCTGACCAAGGGCTACCAGGTCCACGGGCTTATTCGTCGATCGTCATCGATCAACACCTGGCGTCTCGATGGGATTTACAAAGGGCCACAGGATCGCAATCCCAACTTCTTCCTGCACTACGGCGACCTGGCTGACAGTTCGGCGCTCGCTCGGCTGGTACGTGAAATCCAGCCCGACGAGGTCTACAACCTGGCGGCACAGTCACATGTCAAGGTCAGTTTCGAGATGCCTGAATTCACCGCCGATGTAACCGGCACGGGCGTGCTTCGGTTGCTCGAGGCGGTCCGCATGAACTCGAGCAGTACCCGCTTCTACCAGGCGTCGTCGTCAGAGATGTTCGGCGCCTCGCCGCCACCGCAGAGCGAAAAGACACCGTTCCACCCACGCAGCCCGTACTCGTGTGCCAAGGCATTCGCCCACATGTTGTGCGTGAACTACCGCGAGAGCTACGACATGTTCGCCGTCAGCGGCATCTTGTTCAACCATGAAAGCCCACGCCGAGGCGAGACGTTCGTAACCCGCAAGATCACCCAAGCCGCCGCCAATATCAAAGCTGGCAAACAAGATCTTCTTTATCTGGGCAACCTCGATGCCAAACGCGATTGGGGTTATGCGGGCGACTACGTCGAAGCCATGTGGTTGATGCTGCAGCAGGACAAACCCAAGGACTATGTGATTGGCACTGGCGCAGCGCACAGCGTGCGCGAATTCTGCGATGCGGCCTTTAGCCATCTCGGCCTGAACTGGGAAGACTATGTGCGCTATGACGAGCGCTACGAACGCCCCGCCGAAGTCGACTACTTGCTCGGTGACCCCACGCTGGCCCGAGAAGAACTCGGCTGGGTGCCCAAGGTCAGCTTCACGCAACTCGTTGCCATGATGGTCGACAGCGACATGGCTGCTGTCACCGACTAAACACTCGCAAAGGCGCGCCGCCCCTTAGGGACGCCACCGCCGTACCTGTTAGAGCTTGTAGCGGTAGACGTTGGTCTCGCGCTGCTCGAAGCCGATGCGCTTGTACATCCGGTTTGCGGCTTCGCGGCTTGGTCGGCTGGTCAGGTCAACCGTGGTTGCCCCGGCATCGCGAGCATGGTCGAGTGCAACCTGATTCAGCTTGTCTCCGATACCGCGTCCCCGGACCGCCGTGTCAACCACAACATCCTCGATCCACGCGCGGTAGCCGGTTGGTATGCGGAACATAGCGAGCGTCAGCGAACCAACGATGCGGTCGGAATCGCGTTCGTCGCGGGCGACCAACAGAACCGAATCGGGAGCGTCGACAATCGCCTGTAGATCCTGCGCCGGCGGAGGCGGGTTCGACGAGGAAAGCTGCGGAATCAGCAACTCAAATGCGGCGACCAACTCATCGTCGACCACAGCGACTACTTCGATACGAACTTCATCTTCTGACACCCTCTCAGCCTAGAAGAATCGACCTATGAGGTAGGTGCTGCTGCTGTGATTACGCGGTTGCAGATGCCTGCATCACGGATAGTGTGAGCAAGTGACAGAGCAACGGGGCGGGTCGCAAAACACACATTTGGACTGGTATCAGCGTCGGTCGGCGCAAGACCCAGTCATGATCTTGGCGTTCTCCGGCTGGAACGATGCTGGCAACGCCGCATCTTCGGCTGCTGAGTACCTGGAACAAACATGGAGCGCTACCCCCTTCGCCACCATCGACGCCGAAGAGTTCTTCGACTTCACCGCAATCCGGCCATCGATTGAGTTGACCCAGACCGGCGAGCGTCGTATCTCGTGGCCGTCGACCACCTTCACCATCGCCGAAGGCGCACTCGAAGGCCGAGATCTCATCGTCGTACGTGGTACTGAACCACAGCTGAAATGGCGCACGTTTACCGAAACGATCCTAAACGTTGCCCAGGAAATGGGCGTGTCCATGATCGTGAGCTTCGGGGCACTCTTGGCCGACGTTCCCCATACCCGCCCGACGGTTGTCTACGGCTCATCTTCGGGTGGCACACCCGAACTCGAGGACCTCGAGGCATCAACCTACGAAGGCCCAACCGGCATCATCGGCGTCATCCACTCAGCCTGCAGCGTTGCCGGCATCCCCTATGCATCGTTGTGGGCCGCAGTTCCCACCTATGTACCGGGCGCTGTTTCGCCAAAGGCAGCACTTGCGTTGCTCAAGCGTCTGCGCGACCTACTAGGTGCCGAATTCGAAACCGACGAGTTGCAGCGCGACAGCCTCGAGTACGTTCGCCAGGTCGATGCCTATGTCGAAGAAGACCCCGAGACCGTCGACTTCATCGCTGAACTCGAGCGCCACTACGACGCGAATCATGATGCATCCCCCGAAAAGCTCGTCGCCGAAGTCGAGCAGTTTCTTCGCCAACGCGGCGACCACTAGCAAAACCGCGTAGCCAAACGACGGCGTTCATCCCTAAAGCAACATCGTGTGATTTGACACATATTGTGCGGTGAGGTGCTTCCCTACGTAAGGTCCTCCGAATGGACGCACGCACGGCCAAACTTTGGGCAGCACAAGATCGTCATGTTGGCGACCGCCAACGGCTGTTTGAGACGGTGTCACGATCGATCGACGCCAACAAGGTGCTGTACCCAGGCTGCTATGTCGACATTGCACCATCGATGGTCTTTGACGACGTCACCTATGTCGACAACGACAAGCGATTCCCGAAATTCTTCGACGATGAAGACGGCGTCCGAGAGATCATCGACGCCCAGCGCGACACCAGCAAATATAAGTTCCGGGCGATTCATGCCGACTACACATCTGATCTCGATATCCGAGACCGGTCAGTAGACCTGCTGATTTCGCTCTACGCCGGATTCGTTTCCGAACATTGCACCCGACACCTCAAAGTCGGCGGATCACTGCTGGTGAACGCCAGTCATGGCGACGCATCGATGGCGTCCATCGATGCTCGCTACGAACTCACCGGTGTGCTCACATCACGCGACAGCAACTACATCTTTGCGACGACGAACCTCGCTAGTTACTTCATGCCAAAGAAGGACGAAGATGTCACCATCGATCGTCTGCATGAACTGGGGCGCGGTGTGCCCTACAAGAAGTCCGCGTTCGCTTACCTGTTCACCCGCACCAGCTGAATCACATCAGTTGCTGGCAGCGAGTTGGGCGTCGATCCACTCGATGACCGATGCGACTATGTCGGTACCTTCGGGTTCGTTGAAGATCTCGTGACGCAGGTTTGGCAATACGCGACGCTCGACGCCAGGTAGCCCGTCGAGGACGTCGGATGCTGCTGTGGGCACCAGCTCGTCGTCGCCCCCGTGCAGACACAGTGTCGGAATGGCAAGCTCGTCGACCCGTGCCGCGGTTGCCGTCATGGTGGACATCAGGTGGGCCAGCAGATTGGCGCTGGCGCCGGGCTTAACCAGCGGGTCAGCGTTGTAGGCCTTGCCGACTTCAGGATCTCGTGACAGGACCTCGGTGTCGAACGGCGGACCCACGAAGAGCTTTGGTGACAGTTGGGCGAGCTTGGCGACCGCGGTGATCTGCCAACCTGGCAGGTCTGTGCCGAGGGCAGGACCACTAAGCACAAGCAGATCAGGAGCGGCCCGATCGCTAATCGCATACGAGGTCGATATCAGGCCGCCCATCGAGTGCCCAAGCAAGATTACCGGGACACCAAACGTGCGCATCTGGGTGAGCTGGTCTTCGACATCGTCGAGAAACCCGTCGAACGTTTCGACATGGCCTTTGGGTCCTTCGGTGGTGCCGTGGCCTCGCTGATCGATACCAATAGCGCCGATACCTGCCGCCGCGAACTGGGCGCCTACCTCCTCATATCGACCCGAGTGCTCGGCGATGCCGTGGATGAGCAACACCAGCGCCCGAGGTGGTCCATCGGTCAGCCATTGGCGGCGCGTTTGCCGATTACCTTTTCGGTTAACCCCGTAGTCGATCAGGCTCGCAGCACTCATGGTCAAAGCATAGGCACCTAACACGCACCCCTGGCTTAGCCGCCTTGTTGCCAGTAACCCATTGAGGAATCGAACGGGAACCCGGTCTCAGCGATAGCAGTCAGTTCAGACGCAGCCGTGGCTCTTGGATCAGAGACCCCTGCGGCCGCAGGCGATGTGGACGCTGGCGCCGGCTCCATTCAGATCGATTGTTCACACATGCGACAGTATTGCCCCCGTGGTTGTCCCTTTACAGCGGCTCGCAGCGGCATTGGCACGAGCCCCATGTTGGCGCGGTGCAAGAAACTGTGTGAGGCGCCAGTTGCTGCCATCTGACACAGTCAGGCGTCCAGATCCACGCCGAGCGCAGCCATCTGCTCGACAATGTCAGGGAAGGTCGGCTGGAACGCAGCAACGAAGTCCTCGGCCGTTGCAATCTGATGCGCGTTCTGGGCGACATAACGAGCGAGTGCGCAGTCAACGTCGACTTGGGGGCCGAGCAGTTGCAAGGCGAAACCCGTCTGTGCGTAGACCGACCGGTAGTAGATGTCGGGTCGCGACTCCCAGAACGTCATCGGTTGCGTGGCGTTGCCAACACCAGCGACCGGCACCTCAAATGCGTTCGCAAGCGAGCCTTCAAAGGTGAACTCTGCGTAACTTGTCAGACCCTCGTCTAGCCAGGGTGCAGCGCTTTGGTTGTTACCCACCAACGAGTAGAAGAACATGTGACCGACCTCGTGGCTGGTCACGCGACCCTGCGTGTTCGGCCCCTGCATGATGTGGGTGGGGAACTCGATGCCACCGCTCAGGTTGGGAGTAACGGCGAACGTGAGTGACGGCCAGGGGTACTGACCCCAACGGCTGCTGAACTGTTCGAGCGAGGCAATGATCTTGTCGAGATAGACCTGCGGATCATCATCGATCGTCTCATGGACTCCGACGGTTACGACAACAGGTTCAGGTGCCAGTGCAGTGCCTGTCACGATGCGAAAACCCCCAACGCTCAGCGAGAAATCACGCGCCGATTCGACTCGCCACACCCCGTCGTCATCGACGATGCCGGACGCAAGAACGTCGTACCCCTCAGGCACCTGCACCCGGATCGCATAGTCAGCGACCGGTGATGAAACAGATTCTGCGAACAAGCTGGTTGGGGGGTCGAGGGCCCACCCCAGACCTGGTTCCCACGGCAAGATCGGCAACATCGTGCCGAGGCGCATGTAGTCGTCACGTCCCGAGAGCCGGGAATTCAGTTCCAGCGGCACCACAAGCTCGAACGACATCTCGACTTCGATGGAGGTGCCTGCAGCCAGTCCACCGGGCACGTTGATACGCACGATGGTGGGTTCAACGACATCGAAGTGAGTTTGGCCGCTCTCAAACGACACGTTCGTGAGTTCCATTGCGGCGCCACCAGGTGATGTCCTCGGCCCATTCGGCCAGAGCCGCACATAGAGCGCGTCGACATCGAGATCGGGCGTGAATACCACCGACACGAACCCTTCGACTCGTCGGGTCGGCGGGTCAACAGTCAGCGACCCTCGATAGACCGGGCGGTCAGAATTCGGCAACGCCAGCGGGCCGGCGTCGCACGGTCCAGGTGGCTGCGGGGTTGGTACGGCCGTGGGAGTTGGTACGGCCGTGGGAGTTGGCGGAGGGACCGGGGTCGCCGTGGGTTCGGCCATCGACACAAGTGGGGTTGTTGGTAGTGCCGCCGGTGTTGAGTCAAAGACTGAATCGGTCGCTGCAGCAGGTGTTGGCGCTGCGCTCGCCGAACACGCCGACGCCAATATCAGGGCAACAACCATTGGGGTCACAAGACGGCGCAAGGTGGTCACTTCAGCACCCCAGCACCAAAGACCGTTAGACACGGCGAGCAGTTACCCAAAACCCGGTGCCAGCGTGTGCGGTCGTTCCGGCCCATTGCCCTGGCAGCGCTTCAAGCACGTCGGCTGCGGGGAGGTGGATTGGTGTCTGATCGCCCAACGTGTTGACCCACAGAACGGTGCCGCCGGGCCGCAGAACACGATCGATCTCGTGCGGGAACAGCAACATGTTGATGAGCAGCACCGCGTCGAACGCATCGCTGTCGAACGGAAGTGCACTTGCATCAGACTGGGCACGCGGCGCGAGATTGGGGGCATGGCTCAACATGCCTGCCGACAGATCAGTGCAGACAAGTGACCCGACCTGGCCATCCAGGGCTCGGGCACCAGCACCTGTACCAGAGCCGACCTCGAGCCAACTGCCGGCCATCGGCACGCCGCCTCGCTCGAGTGCGTCGCGAACGGGTGCGGCCTTGGTTGCGTCAACATGATCAGTCGACCAGTTGGGCGCCAACTCGTTGAACAGAATCGACATACGCTCCGCGTGTTCCGGCTTCCATTCCTTGCCGAAGGCCACTTCACGAGTCAGTTTTCGAATCGGATGATCCGGTCCAGCGAACGGTTCGGGATCACTAGCGTCGCCATGAGCATCGAGTTCGGTGAGCACGTCTCAAGTCAAGCAGCCGATCGCACCAGTTGTGCATCAGGCCCACGACCGGACACCGTGACCACATGCATAGTTACTGCGACACCAGCCAACATGCGTGCTGTACCGGAGGAAGTACGCATGTCTTCAGACCATCAGCTGCGGCACGATCAGGCACCACGGAACACTCAGAAGTAACGGACCTGGCTCGGGTGCATGCGATAGAAGGCATCGGCAACATTTCGACCGAGGCGATCTGCGTGCCTCTCGGTGACGAGCACCAACCGCTGCGCTGCACCGTTGCACTGGGTTTCGCCTTGCCTGCCTTCCGACTCGTGCCTTCTCGAATCGCCGTCTCAGATAGGGCGTGGACGGTCGCAGTCGCCTGCCTCCTCAGGTGGGCATTGGTTGCGTGAATTGCCTCGGCCTGCACCGATCGGCGACGATGGAGCCGATGGACTTCTCACCGAACGCTGACCATGAGGCGATCCGCGAAGGGATCCAGCGCATCTGCGCTGACTTCCCCGACGAGTACTGGCTTCAGAAGGACACTGATCACGAGTTCCCCTGGGACTTCTACGACAAGTTGGCCGAGGGCGGCTGGATCGGCATGGCGATCCCGACCGAGTACGGCGGTGGTGGCCAGGGGATCACCGAAGCATCGATCATGCTCGAAGAGATCGCTGCATCGGGCGCTGCCATGAATGGCTGCTCTGCGGTGCACTTGTCTGTCTTCGGTATGGAGCCGGTTCGTAAGTACGGCTCGCCCGAGTTGGTAGCCGAAGTACTTCCTCGAGTCGCGTCCGGCGAACTACACGTTGCTTTCGGTGTGACCGAACCCGACGCTGGTACCGACACCACACAGATCAAGACCCGGGCTGAGCGCGATGGCGACGAGTACGTGGTCAACGGTGCCAAGGTCTGGACGACCAAGGCCCCCCACTGCCAGATGTGCCTGCTGCTCGTACGCACCACACCAATCGAAGAATGCGAGAGCCGCACCGACGGGATCTCGTTGTTGCTGGTTGACCTGCAAGATCCAGCTGTTGAGATCACACCGATCCCCAAGCTTGGACGTAATGCCGTCGTGTCCTGCGAAGTGCGGTACGACAATCTGCGCGTGCCAGTAAGTCGCCTGATCGGTGACGAAGGTAAGGGTTTCCGCTACATCCTTGACGGTTTGAACCCCGAGCGTGTCCTGATTGCCAGCGAGGCGCTGGGCATTGGTAGAGCCTCGATTCGTCGAGCCAGCGACTATGCCAAGAACCGCGTCATCTTCAACCGGCCGATCGGCCAGAACCAGGGCATCGCCTTTCCGCTGGCTGAGGCTCACATGAAGCTCAAGGCCGCCGAGCTCATCATCCGCGAAGCATCGTGGCTCTACGACAACGACTTGCCATGCGCCGAAGCTGCCAACACGGCAAAGTACCTGGCCTCAGAAGCTGGCTTCTTCGCCGCTGACCGCGCCATGCAAACCCACGGCGGCTTCGGTTACGCCAGCGAGTACCACGTCGAGCGTTACTGGCGAGAAGCACGCCTGATGAAGATCGCTCCGGTCAGCCAGGAAATGGTCCTCAACTTCATCTCCAGCAAGGTCCTGGGCCTCCCCCGCAGTTATTGAGTTGCTACAACGAAGCTTGTCGGGCCGTCGAGGCTTCAGCCCCCGCAGGGTTCAGTGAGGAACGAGGCGAAAGCCGAACTACCCGCTCGTCTTCGGCCCCTCCTGGTGTTGCTCCGCCACTGTTCGGATGAGCAGCGTGACCTGGAACTACTGCAGGTTCACTCCTGTGTTGCGTCTGGAGTGTGACTCGTGAAACAGCGATACCTACGTTGGTACGGTGTCGCGATGAAACGACCGGCGTTAGGTGTGTTGCGTGGCTTCTCGTGGATACCCGAGATACGGGCCGAGTACGAGGAACCCGTTGCGTTCGGGCTTCTGGTCGCCGCCGACTCTCAGGACTGCCTCGACCAAGACCTGTTCAGCCAGGTGCAGCCCGAGCTTGAGACAGAGCTTGTCCAGGCTCACGCTGGCCAGCTAGCGCTTCTCGCCAGCGGAGACAGCTAACAACAATGCCGTGGCCAACCTGGCAGCAATCTGCGATTGCCGCCATCTTCTTTGCTGTGCTGATCATGGTGTTCCGGCGCGCCCGGCCGACCATGCTGACGACATCGCTTGCACAGGCCGCGACCGAGATGACGATCATCTCCGGGCTCTATTCGGTCTGGCGAATGGCGCGCAAGCTGCCACTGGTCCAGGCCGACGGAGCGCTCGACCGCGGGCGCTCGATCGCTGAGTGGCAAGACAACTTCTTCCTGCCCAGCGAACTTACTGTGCAAGAGTTCCTGATCGATAACGACTGGCTCGGCCGGCTCGCGAGCTTGTATTACATCGGCCTACACGTGCCCGCATTGTGGGTCTTTCTGGTGTGGCTCTTCATTCGCCAACGCCACGCATTCTCGCGGTGGCGCAACCTGCTGGCGATCTTGACGGCGTTCTGCCTGTTCATCCGGTTCGTACGAGTCGCCCCGCCACGATTCTTGGCCGAGCTCGGCTTCATAGATTTGCCGGCTGCCTATGGCTTATCGCCATATGGCGCTGTCGGTACTGGCGTGTCACAACAGTTCGCGGCAATGCCGTCAATCCATGTGGCGTGGGCCGCGATCGTGTCCATCGGCATCGTCACTGCCAGCACAAGCAAATGGCGCTGGCTTGCCCTGCTGCACCTGGTCGTCACCGTGGTGACCGTCGCCGGCACTGGTCATCACTGGTGGGCTGACGGCCTGATCATCGCTCCGCTACTCGGAGCGTCGATGGCTATCGATACATACGGACGCCGGCTACTGGCTCGCCTTATCCAGCGTTACCGGCCCTCGCCGGGCTCGGCCCTGATCTGATCTCACAGTTCGCTCACTACCGGCTCACTTCCGGTCAGCGCCTGTTCGCTGATTCGATCGATCAGCGTCAGGCCCAGATCAAGAATGTGTTCGACCATCTACCGCGGCAGGACGGCTGGGACCAACGCGACGACCCCGTGTTCATTGATCAACGCAAAGGTTGTCTGACGCGGCACTAGCTAATACGGCGGGCGAAGCTGAGCTCGTGTCCGTCGGGATCAAGAATGTGGAAGTACCGCTCGCCCCAGGGCGCATCGGTGGGATCCGTCTCGGCCCCATAGCCGTGACTGGCTGCGGTGGCGTGCACATCATCGGGGCTATCGACATGGAAGATGACGCGGCCCCAACCAGTCCCCGGCACAGCACCGGTGTGCTGCAGATTGACGAAGTTGGCACCAATCTTCAGCGACGTGAACGCTGCATCAGATCCGCCGTACACAATGTCGAAACCCATCCGTGTGTAGAACTGAACCGACGCAGACATGTCGATGACGACCAACGTGATAGCGCTGATTTCAGACACGGGGATTTCGGTGGGGTCGGCCACGGCTCAGGTGACGTCGGGACCTGGGAACGCTGGCCACTCGGCTGCAGGTCGAGGTTGATCGAACAGAGTCGGATGCTCGGCACCCTCGATCGCTGCGAACGCTTGCTCGACCCAATCACCTTGACCGGCAAGCGGCTCGGGAAGATTGTCTCGGCCGAAGAATCCAACGTCGAGCGTCTCGAGCGGATGGGGTCTCAGTTCGCCACCTGTAGCTCGGCAGAAGAAGACCAGTGAGTACAGCGGGATGCGGGTGAAGCCAGCACGAAGGCCGTCGATCACCGTCAGCAAGCGAACGGGTTCACAGTCAATGCCGGTCTCTTCTTGAACTTCCTTGACCGCGACCTCGGCGGGCGAATAGCCGACGTCGGCCCAGCCAGTTGGATACAGCCAGATCCCGCTGTCAGATCGCTGCACGAGCAGGATCTCACCCTGGTCATTGCCGACGACCGCGCCGATGGCGGTCTTTGGCGTGATGTACCCGGCCGTTCGATCGCCGACACCCTTCATCCACTCCGCAACCTGTGCGTCTTCGTCGAAACCGCGCGCCGAGTGCGCCTTGATCTCGGCCGCGACGTGCAGGATCTCTTCGAACCGTTCTTGTTCGTAGAGACTCTCGGTGAACGCCAGGCCAGTCTGGGCAATACCTGCCAAGGACTCGGCCCAGCGCAGCAGTTCGATTTCGGTCAGTGGGGTCTCAGCCATGTAGCACTTGAAGTTACTAGGACGCTGCTAAGTAATGCCGGTGTTTGTGAATCGACGTTCAGGTGCGCCCTATTTGCCCGTCCAGTTCGGGGCCCGCTTCTCGGCGAATGCCGTTGCGCCTTCGATCGCGTCGGCGCTGCTAAACACGCTGTCGAGCACTGGCTGCTGGTCGCCCCAAAATTGGCCATCGATACCACCAAGATCACGGATCAGGCGCTTTGAGGCAGCCAGTCCGAGTGGTGCGTTCTTTGCAACGCGAGCCGCCAAGTCGAGCGCACCGTCAAGGGCTTCGCCCTTCTCGGTCAGTACTTGGACCAGCCCGAAGTCGTAACCAACCTCTGCAGTTATTGGTTCGCCGGTCAGCGCCATCTGCATAGCCAAGCCATACGGCACGCGGCGAGGCAGACGAGACAATGCGCCTGCACCAGCGAAGAGGCCCACGCCGACCTCTGGGATGCCGAGCTTGGCGCCCTTGGACGCCACAAGCAGGTCACAGCTCAATGCGATCTCGAGGCCACCAGCTAAGGCGAATCCTTCGACGGCAGCGATCAGCGGCTTGTCGGCAGCCATCTCGGTGATGCCTGCGAACCCGCGGTCGGGAAGATTTGGCATACCACCAGAGACGAACGCCTTGAGATCCATGCCGGCGGAGAAACCGCGACCATTGGCCGTGATCACGCCGACCGACAGATCAGGGTTCGCGTCGAGCTCCTCCATGGCAGCTGCCATTTGTTGGGCAAGCTCAATGTTTACCGCGTTCATGGCCTCGGGCCGGTTGAGAGTGATGATCATCACCCGATCACGAATTTCGGTCAATAGTTCATCGGCCATAATAGGAACCCTTCATTGGCATCACGACGTGTGCGCCGAGTGTAGAAACTTCAGGCGGCCAGCTCGTAATCAGCGACCGCTACGCAGCACCAGCATGCAGCGCAGACAAGCCCAGGAGGCAGCTCATCTCATGGCGGCTCTTACTATGTAGATTCTGCGGCTTCAGTTCCTGCCGGACTTGGCGTTTGCGGCCGCGGGCGTGACGGTGATTTCAGTAGCTTTGACCGATGCCCACACGGCTGCTCCTTCGTGAAGATCTAATGCTGTGGTCGCGCCAGGCGTGATGTCTACGCCGAGCGGAAGCGGGTCGCCCAGGGTGATACGAGTTGTGTCGCCAAGCGGTTCCACACTGGCGACACGCGTTTGCCAGGTGTTCCTTGGGCTGCCTGAAGGTTGCTCGCGGTGTAGCGCAATCGCTGTTGGGTGAATGGTGATCAAGACAGCGCCGCCGATGCTCGTATCGGCTGTCTGCAGGTCATGAACGTGATCATCAAGCGTTAGCAACCCTGCCCGGTTCGTGCCGACCAACAGATTCGTGCCGGCAAGGGCAGCTACATAGGGGGTTGCCGGGCGGCGGCGAATATCTTCGGCCGAGCCCACCTGACTGAGAGTCCCATCCTCGACGATTGCGATGCGATCAGCCAGAAGGAACGCATCGGTTGGATCATGGGTGATCAACAGCCTCGGCCCTTCAAAGTCTGATAGGTGCTGTGCCAGCACCCGTCGCAATGTGCCCCGGGTCGTCACATCTAACGCGGACAGCGCTTCATCCAATAGCAACAGGTCAGGTTGGGTCGCGAGCGCTCGGGCCAGCGCAACTCGTTGGGCTTGGCCACCAGAGAGTTGGGGCGGCATCCGGTCGCTCAGTCCTTGCATGTCGAGTCGCTCGAGTAGATCGTTGGCGAGTGCGTCGGCCTGTGCCTTGCGTTGGCCGAGCGCCAGCGGGCCAAACATCACGTTGTCGAGCACCGACAGGTGATCGAACAGCAGATAGTCCTGGAAGACCACGCCGATTCGGCGTTGCTCAGCTGCGATGAACACGTCGTCTGCTGGCGCGTCGAGCACTCGACCGCCGAGAACGACATGGCCATGATCTAGCGGGGTGAGTCCGGCGAGGACCTCGACGGCGGTGGACTTGCCAGCGCCGTTCGGCCCAAGCAGTGCCAGGGTCTCACCTGGTGCTATCGAAAACGCGACGTCTAAGCGGAAGTCGCCGGATCGTTGCACAACCAGGTGAGCGTCAAGCCCCATCATAGGTCAGCTCCCATTCGACCACCAGCGATCGCGCAGTAACAAGAGCACCGTCAACGACACCGCCACCAGCACGAGGCTAATGGCCACAGCCGTGTCGCGGTCCTGCTCAAGTGCAACGAAAACAGCCAACGGCAGCGTCTGAGTACGACCTTGTAAATTGCCGGCGAAAGTCACAGTTGCACCGAATTCTCCAAGCGCTCGCGCCCACGCCAGCACCAGGCCGGCACGAACCGACGGGCCGATCATAGGCAGCGTGATCCGCCTGAAGACGGTCAACCGAGATGCTCCGAGTGTGGCCGCAGCAGCCTCGTGCCGGCCGTCTACGTTTCGCAGCGCACCCTCGACCGTAACGACGAGGAATGGCATCGCCACAAACACGTTGGCAACGACAACCCCCCAGACCGAGAAGGGAAGCAGGAAGCCAGTCGCATCGTTGATCGGCTCGCCGATTACACCGCGGCGGCCGAGGGCGAACAGCAGTGCTGCTCCACCCACCACTGGTGGAAGCACCATCGGCAGCGTCACGATCGCTCGCACGATAGGACGACCAGGAAAGTCGACGCGGGCAAGAAGCCAGGCCAGTGGAACACCGAGCACCAGCGAAATAGCTGCGGCGAGCACCGACGTTAGCAACGACAGCTTGAGGGCATCCACGACGACATCGCTGGTGACCAACTCGCCCAAGCGAGACCAGGGCGTGCGGGTCGCCAGGCCAATTAGCGGCAACACGAACACCGCAGCGCCAACCGAACCCAATAACAGCAGCGGCCATGGCGCTCGCTGTCGAATCTTGCGTCCTGTCGTCATGGGCCGAACCCGTGGATGCGCAGAATGGCTTGACCCTCGGGCGAGAGCACGAACGACACGAATGAGGCTGCGCCATGGGGGTTGGGCGACTCGGTGAGGATGGCAATCGGGTAAGCGATATCCACTTGGGTGGTGCGTGGCAGCTCTATCTCGTCGACTTCATCAGAAGCGGCAATATCTGAGGCATAGACAACGCCGGCGTCGAGCTCACCGGCTTCGATCTTGCCGAGCAACGCCCGGACGTCGCCTTCGTTCGTGTCGACTGATGCGTCGACACCTGCCTGCTCGAGCGCTTGGCGGGCGAACTGCCCGCACGGTGCTTGTGCGCCACACAAGCCAATCAATAGTTCGCTATTCGCCAGGTCATCGATACTGGTGACACCGCCTGGATTGCCGGTGGGGACTGCGATACGAAGCTCATTGCTGGCAAAGCCCATGGGTACGAGCGCCAAGTCTGCAACGACCAACGCCTGCATTATCTGAGCATTAGCAGAAGCGAAAATGTCGGCGGGCGCACCTTGCACGATCTGTTCACGAAGAGCGCCGCTGCCGGCGAGATTGAGTTGTACATCGATGTCAGGGTTCGCAGCCTCGAAGGCGACTTCGATTTCGCCGAACGCGTCAGTCAGCGATGCGGCTGCCATAACGAGCAACGTCTCATCGTCATCTCTACCGGCACAGCAAGAGAGCAGTAGCGCGACGAGCAGTGGTGCACACCATGCTGCTCGTCTGATCATGCCGGACCCTCGTCACTCTCGCCCACCGGGCTTCGCCAACATAGTCTCGTTGTTACTAGTTGGCACCATGGGTTAACTTCAGCCTGTGGCCGCTTCGGAACTCTCCTTGACTGAGTGGGTCGTGCTGGCTCTTGTCGGCGAGGAGCCAACACACGGTTTCGCCGTTGCTCGGGAGCTCCAAGCCGGCTCCGACCTCGGACGGATCCTGACGGTGCATAGACCTCTGGTGTATCGAGCGCTCGATCGGCTCTGTGATGGTGGCTTCGTGGAGGAAAGCGCAACCGAACCTGGCGATGCTGGACCAACCCGCACCATCATGCGCATCACCCGCAAGGGCAAATCTGCACTAACGCGATGGTTCGTACGACCCGTAGATCATGTCCGCGATCTGCGGATCGAGTTTTTGATCAAGCTGCGCCTCACCGAACGCAGCGGCAACGACGCTCAGCCCCTCGTCGACGCGCAACGTCGTGAACTCGCGCCCACCTTTGATCTGCTCGCCGAGGCGTTGACAGGTGATGTCGTCGATCACTGGCGTCGCCACAACGCCATCGTCGCCCGAACCTTCTTAGACAACCTGTAACAGCGCTTTCAGTCCTCGGCTTAGGCCGACAGGACGCCCAGCAGAGCGGTGCGAAGTGCGTCCCGGGCAGCGGGGTCGGTGAGCTTGTTTCCATCGAGCGTCTGCACGTAGAACGAGTCGACCACATCGCCACCAACCGTCTGCACGCGTGCCTGTTGCGTATCAAGCCCAGCAGCGACGATGGTCGAGCTGACTTCGTACAACAGGCCCGGGTGGTCCGGTCCAGCGACCTCGATCACGGTGAAGTCAGCCGAGACGTCGTTGTCGAAGTCGACGCGAATCGGCTCGATTGGTCGAGGTGCTTGGACTGAGCGCCGCAAGATCGACCGCTCACGGGCTTCGAACCGGGGAGTCAGGTCATCGTTGTTTGCCAGCACATCCTCGACAGCGGCGATTGCTCGCTGCCAAAGGATCGGGTTGTCTTCGTCGTCGGCATCGACGACGCGCAACACTTCGAGCGCCTTGTGCCCCGTCGCATAGATCTGGGCATCGACGATGTTCAAATTGCTCAGCGCTAGGGCACCAGCCACTCGCGCAAACAGGCCTGGGCGGTCAGTGGTCACGATCTGCATGACATGACCCGCACCGAGTACCACATGGTCGTGTTCGGCCATAAGTACGAGATGTTCATCGGCCGGGAAGGAACGATCGAGTTGGGCGTCGCCATCGGACTCGAGCCAACGCGCCGTCGACCGCGTCAACTCACCGGTCAGGTATGCCTTGTTGCGGGTCCAGGCAGATGGGCCAGTCGCGATCGAGTCGGATTCGGTCAGCGCCGCAAGCAAATGCAGGAACGACGTGGTTCGGACCTGCTCCGCGACAACCGCGATCGTGCCCGGATCCTCGATGTCACGACGGGTCGCAACGTCAGGCAACAACAGGTGGTGTTCGCACATTCTCTTGAGGGTGTCAACATCGTCGCCATCAAAACCCATATTTGAGGCAATGGTGTCGATGAGCACCACACCCACGTCGGTGTGATCGCCCGGATACCCCTTGCCGATGTCATGTAACAGCGCGCCAACAACGAGCAAGTCAGGGCGGTCGACCGTGTCGGTCAGCGTCGACGCAATCGACGCTGCCTCGAGCAGATGACGGTCGACCGTAAAGCGGTGGTATTGGTTGCGTTGCACCTTGCTGCGGTTCGGTTCCCACTCGGGGAGCAAACGCACAAACAGACCAACATGATCGAGTGCCTCGACAACATGAATTGCTCGATGGCCCGTGAGCAGCAGTTGCACGAACAGGTCACGGACTTCGGCAGACCATGGCGTGGTGATTTCGGCGCCGTGGGCGACAAGTTGATCCAGCGAGTCTCGGTCGAGCCGTGCCTCGTTCTCGGCCGCAGCCACTGCCAGACGCAACATGAGTGCTTGGTCGGTCGACACCGGGCTACCCGCAACGATGGACACCGTGCCATCGACAAGATGAATGTTCTGGGCGATGGTGCGAGGCTTTCCCGCCCGTAGTCGCATCCTTCGCAGATCGTTACGAACTCGTAGGAAGACATCATCGGCGATCCAAGTAATGGTGCGAGCCGAGGCTGCGACCTGACTCATCATCACGTCGGCGTCGCCGATGCCAAGGGCATCAGCCACCGAGTCTTGTTCTTCGAGCAACAGCACGTCGCCCTTACGCGATGTTCCTCGATGCAGCTCAACTCGAGCAGCGAGCAGCACATCGTTTGCTGCTCGCAGGTCGCGCTTTTCCTGGTCAAGCAAAGCGATTCCCGATGCTTCAATCCATTGAATCGCGGTGATATCGCGAAGGCCGCCACTCGACGCCTTGAGGTCAGGTTCAAGCAGGTACGCCACTTCGCCGTTCGTCCGTTCGCGATCTCGCGCACCAACAACGATCTGCGGAAGCCACTTCCGACGGTTCTTGCGCCAGCAACGGCTCGACTGTTCAACCAGATCATCGGACAATTCCGCGTCGCCTGCCAGATGACGCAGGCTGAGCAATGACGTAGCTGTCTCGAGGTCGCTTGACGCCAACTCAATGCTCTGAGCGATAGTGCGCACCGAGTGACCGAGAGCAATCTTCTCGTCCCACACCGGGAACCACAGCGCCTGGGCTGCTTCTTCAAGGTCGGCTTCGTCCCAGCCGTTGTGTAGCAGCATGACATCGAGGTCGCTCTGTGGGCTCAACGCCCCGCGGCCGTAGCCACCAATGGCAACCAGGCTCAAACCGGGCCGCCCACCGAGCCTGTCGTTGAACAGCTTTTGTAGCCATTCGTCGACCCGCCGCGAATACGCCCGGCAGAACACCATGCCTACGAGCGAGCGGTCAGCGAAGAGTTCTTCGCGGTTGATCTCAGGGGATGCGCCGAAACCACCAATAGACATAGGGGCAGGTTAATCGTCGTCGCCAACGGGCGCCGCGGCCGAAACAAGCTATTCACATGACACCCTCTGTGTCAGACACCAAGGGTTACACCATCTGTGTCAGACACCAAGGGTGACCCTGGCTGGTGGATTGGCGCCGTTCACTGGGTAGACGACCCAGCGGCCGCGTAGGGTCGCTACATGAGTGAGCGGGACATAGCGGCATTGATAACAGCGGCCGAGTCCGCTGACGAGAACGATCGATTCGACCTGCTTCACGAGCTGCGTGAACATCGGGACCTTGAGTCGGCGCAAGGTATCGACGCGTACCGAGCGGCCCGGTTGTTGGCTGCATCGGGTGACCCGAGCGACCTGCCCGCCGTCGCCCGGTTGTCGTTAGAAGCCCATCAAGCTGAAATCGATGGCGCTGGGCTTATCCATGCCGAAGCCAGCGACAAGATCGCGCTGTACACCGGGCGCCCACAGTTGTACGGCACCGTCATGCTCGAGCACCAGGGTGACATCGTGCAGCCACCCGTCGACAAGGGCGTCAACGACGACGAACGCGCCGAGCTTGGCGTGCCGCCGCTTGATGAGCTGCACCGACGCATGGCCTCGTTGTCGCTCAAACTCGCTACCGACCGTGCAGACCAGCCGGGTTGGTTGCCTGATGGCCAACGCTTCTGCCGAGTCTGGAACACACCACAGCCAGCCGACCTGCGAGCTCGTATGACGAGCGAAGGTGCCACCGCGTGGGCCGATGGCGATGTGATCACATTTGTTGCCGAATCAGATTCACCGGTGACGGTGACACCGGTGTTCCCCATCGAGTCGTGGGATGCCGGCGATGGTCTGCAGGTTCTGAGTCTCCGGGTCGAGCGCCTGGACGAAGCGGTCATCACCTATACGTTCAGCCCGACCAATGGCATGGCGTCCATGAACTTGCGACGTGGTTCTCACGACGGACGTTTTCGTGGTCGAAATGCCCCTACCGAGCTGGCGTCTAATGACCCGCTCGTCGGCTCCACCTTTGATCACGCGTTGGAATCGGCCGCGCTCGGCGAGCCCCGACGAGTCACTGTCTATCGGCCGCACGGCCACAACCCAGGTGATAACACTCCGGTCATCTACGCGACCGACGGCAACATGCTTGCTCCCTATACGCGACGCCTCGACGCAGCGATCGAGTCTGGTATCTGCCCGCCAGTGGTCATCGTGGCCGCACACGCAGCATCGTTCGATCCAATCCGTGGCAACCTTCGCGCTGCCGAGTACCTGCCGGGGTTCGACGATCAGGTCTATGACGCCCACCAACAATTCTTCATCAACGAACTCCCCGCTTGGGCCGAGGCCAAACTCGGCGTGCCGACCGACCCCGCGAAACGAGGCGTCTGGGGATGCAGCGATGGTGGTGGGCATGCCGCGACGGTGGCCCGCCATTTCGCCCCGCGGTTTGGTCACGCATTTGTGTACAGCACGGGCATGCCCCCCGACCTGGCCTACAACTGGACCACCGACCACCCCTACATGCACCTCTGTGCTGGCACCCTCGAGGGGCCATTCCACCAAGCGACCGAAGCATGGGCCGGTTACCTGATGCTCGTGAATGCGCCGTATCACTTCACTGAACGTGTGGCCGGACACGACCTTGTGCAGTGGGCCGAGGAGCTCCCTCACGCAATCAACCGAGCGTGGGGACCCGCCGACGGCAGTCAAACCAAGATCTGACTAGTGTCCTGTCCGGTTGACCCGGTCGACAATTCGGCGAGCCATATGTGGGTCGTCAATGGCGCGCAGTCTTGTCGAGACCGAAGCCTGGGTGGACTCTGGCCGCCAATTGGTTGGGGCTAATTGGCGAGCATCAGCTTCGCTCGAACGATCCACCTTGTAGGTATGCGGTTTCGGCGTGTTCGCTGGTATCCAAGCCTTCCTGTTCGGCTTCCTCGCTGACCCGCAGGCCAATAGTCGCGTCGAGGACCTTGGCGATGATGAACGTCACCGTGAACGAGTAGACCAAGACGACCACGATGGAGATGAACTGGTTCCTTAACAACGTGCCGCTGGCTTCGAGCGCGAATGAATCGGCACCACCGAATGCCTCGTTGCTGGCAAATACGCCAATGAGCAGCCCGCCGATAATGCCACCAACCATGTGGATGCCAACCACATCGAGCGAGTCATCGTAACCAAACTTCTCCTTGAGCTGAATGGCGAAGAAGCACAACACGCCGGCAACAAGGCCGAACACGATTGCGGACATCGTGCCCACGAATGTCGCTGCAGGGGTGATGGCAACCAGGCCAGCAACAACACCTGAACACATGCCCAGAGTGGTGGGCTTGCCGTGACGAATCATCTCCATGATCAGCCAAGCCATCATGCCGGCGGCCCCGGCCAGGAACGTGTTGGCGAGTGCCTGCGGGGCGAACGCCTGCGCACCCGAATTAAAGCCGAACCAGCCAAACCACAACATGCCGGTTCCGAGCAAGACGAACGGGAGGTTGTGTGGAGGCCATGCCTCTTTCGACCAGTTCCGACGCTTGCCGAGCACAATCACCATAGCAAGCGCAGCAGCACCAGCGTTTATGTGAATGGCTGTTCCCCCGGCTGTGTCGTAGGCAGGAAGAGCGTGGGCCCAGCCGCCGTAGATCCAGAAACCGACCGGCGAGTACACCAGGATCGACCAAACCGGCACGAAGATCATCCATGCGCTGAACTTCATCCGATCAGCAACCGCACCGGAGATCAGGGCTGGGGTGATCACCGCGAACGTCAGCAGGAACGCCCATGTCGCCATGTCGCGGGGCGCAGCGCCTTCGGGCTGGCGCATCCAGACTTCGCCGAACTCGAAGAACCCAAGCCATTGCCGCTCGCCGTCACCATTGGCGACGCTCATGCCAACAACTGCCCAGATGATCGGCACGATGCCAAGGCAATAGAAGTTCATGTTCAACATGTTCAGCACGTTCTTCGAACGGACCATGCCGCCGTAGAACAGTGCAAGACCAGGAACCATAAGCAGCACCAACGCTGCCGACGTCATGATCCACGCGGTATCACCCGACATTGTTTGCCTCCCAGGCAGATTCGTGCTTCAGCTACGAGCACGTGCACTCTGTTTAGAGGTTTCTTGTCAGCGAGTCTGCCCCAAGAGGGCTTGTTCATATTGCCGAAACAATGAAAACTCATTCTGGAAACAAGGGTTAGAAACCGCCGTTCGCGAGCCTTCGGAAGAACACCGAACGGGGTAGAGCTTCGACCCCAGCCGCTATCGCGGTAGAGAGTTGTTCCTCATTCACATGGCTGCCAAAAGCGATGACGCGGGCATCGATGGTCTGCAAGACCATCACCTCATCGAGCCGCGCTAGATCCACAAGAACGAGTGCGTTTGGGGTGGCCATATCAACCAGCTTGCTCACCGAACGCACCAGCGTCGCCTCAGGAAATGCAGCGCTGATCTTTGAACGATCCATCAAGTCGACAGACAATGCAACAACCGGCAACACCACCGCTGCTGGGTCGGTTGGCACATCGGTGTCAGTCATTGAGCGAGCCTATTCTCTCGCAGCATCCCGGCGTCGCCTCAGATGAACGTGCGCCTTCGCTGCTCCCCAGACCAGTCCTGGCTCATGCAACGACGGATCAACATCGCCAAATGATGCCGGGGTGAGTCCATACACATCGTCGGGAAAGTTCGACTGCGCGAAATCGTCGCGGATGGCGAGAGGGGCCTGCACTCCCTTCAACATCTGGGTCGGCACGCCAACGACCGAGCGGCGTAAGACTTCGAGCGGGCCAACCTGTTGCCGCGTAATGTCGGCAGCCAGCAACACCCGCAGGCCAGCCACCGTGTCCTGGGCGGCGGCCTCAAGTTGGTTCGCGACTTCGTCGCATGCCGTCGCTCCCGGCGAGCGCTCTTCGACGAGCCGGACAAACCAGGCCACTGCGATTCGTTCGAACGCATCGCCTAGGGCAGAGCCATAGGCCGCAAGAGATTCTTCATCGTCGGCGAGCGTAGGACTATCAGCAGTCATCGCCGCCAAGTCTGGCTGATAAAGACCCGTTTCGCTCCTGTGCTTCTCCCCGATCAGCGGTAGGTTCGGGGCATGGGAGACGATCACCATCATCAAGAACATATGGTGCACAGCCACCGTGATGTCCAAGGTGGCACGGCCCGAGCCGCGATCTTTGGAATCAGCGATGGCCTGGTATCGAACGTAGCGTTGATCATCGGCGTCGCAGCGGCCGACACCGGTGGATCATCGGTTGTCATCGCCGGCGTTGCCGGCTTACTCGCTGGTGCGGGATCAATGGCCGCAGGCGAATACGTATCAGTCAAGGCGCAGAGCGAACTGGTCGAGTACGAACTTGAGCGCGAGCGCGAATCCATTGCTGAGAAGCCACTGCTCGAAACACTCGAGCTGGCAGCTATCTACACAAAACGCGGCATCGATAAGGATCAAGCCATGCAAATGGCCGAAGCCGTCCACGCCGATCCCGAAATTGCGCTCGAAGTCCACGCCCGCGAAGAACTTGGTGTTGACCCCAGCGAGACAGGGCAGCCAATAGCTGCCGCCGTCAGCAGCTTCGTTGCGTTCTCGATCGGTGCGTTTATCCCACTGCTGCCATGGCTGCTTGGCGAGGGCAGCGGGGCACTCATCGCATCCATCGTTCTCGGTGTTCTGGCTGCCGCTGGGGTGGGGCTGGCGCTGGCCTTCTTCACCAGCAAGTCCAAGATTCGCACCGTGGTTCGCCAAGTCGGGCTTGGCAGTGCGGCATGCCTTTTGACTTGGTTGATCGGAACACTGCTGGGCGCTTCAGTCAGTTAGTTTTCCTCTATGACACCTCCGACCCATGGCGCGACCATCTCGGTTAGCGGTCACCCGTTTGATGAGACACTCGCATTCTTCTCCGACGAACTCGGTTTTCGCCTTGATCGCATCAGCCCGGCGGACAAACCAACCTTGGCCGTGCTGTCGCGTGGCGGCGTAAGCGTGTGTCTCGACCCCAAGATCACCTCGTTGCCATCGACCCTTCGAATCGAATCGGGTGCAGCGCCTGCCATCACCGCACCGAATGGCATCACCGTTGAGTTCGTCGACCCGCCCATGGAAACTGTTGTTGTCCCTGACCTCGTTCCAGAACTTGTCGTCTCGTTAGCCGGCGACGAATCAAACTGGATCACTGGCCGCGCTGGCATGCGATATCGCGACCTGATTCCATCACGACTTGGCGGTCGATTCATTGCGTCACATATCGAGGTATGCGATGGCGGGCCTGTTCCGGACCTGGTGCACCACCATGCCATTCGTTTTCAGATGATCTTCTGCCATCGTGGCTGGGTAGACGTTGTCTACGAGGACCAAGGCAAACCATTCCGGCTCGAAGCAGGCGACTGCGTTTTGCAACCGCCACATATTCGCCACCGGGTCCTCGAGAGCTCAGCGGGAGCACAGGTCGTCGAGATCGGTTGCCCCGCCGAACACGACACCTTCTTCGACTACGGGCTTGAGCTCCCCACCAGCACCGTCGACCTCAACCGTGATTTCAGCGGGCAGACCTTTGTGCGGCACCAATCATCAGAGGTCGCCTGGGGTCCATCGGTGCATCCTGGGTTCGAAGTGCAACACACTGCAATCCAACAGGCAACCAAGGGACTGGCGAGTGTTCGCGTCTTGCGTAGCTCCAACGAGACAACAACACCGCCGACTTACCACGAGGGTGAGTTTTGGTTCCTGTTCGTTCTCGAAGGATCGACCGGATTCGCAGTAAACGGATCGATCAGCGCTGCTCCGTTGAGCGCTGGCGACAGTGTCGTCGTGCCCGCAAGCCTCACGTGGCGCCTGAGCGACGCATCGCCTGATCTCAAGCTGCTCGAAGTCGTCGTCCCATAACCCTGTTTTGAGACACGTACCACGTACACGTCCCTAGTTCTGGGCTGTCGGGTCGACAATCTGGAGGACGCCGCCGAGAGCGTGAAGGCGTTCAGACCGCACGGTAAACCAGGCCCACTTGCCGCGCTTCTCGCGTTCGAGCAGGCCAGCTTCCACCAACACTTTTAGGTGGTGACTGACCGTTGGTTGCGATCGGTCAAGGGCGGCAGGCAAGTCACACGCACATGTTTCTCCGCCGCGCGCTATCAGACTCATCAGGCGCAGGCGAACCGGGTCTGCTAGCGCCTTCAGCATGACAACGATGTCCTCGGTCTCGGCTTCAGTCAGCGATGGATCATCGAGGCCTGTGCAACAGAGCGGAGGCAAGGTGGGTTCCTGCACTGCGCGGGTGAGTACATCTTGGGTGAGTACATCTTGGTTGAGTACATCGGTCACACTTCCAGTCTGCCACAAGAATTACGTATTGACATCTGTCAATACGACGCTATCGTATCGACTATGATCAATATGATAGACGCACCACCAACCCAACGTCTCCAACTGGCGCTCAATGTGACCAACCTCGAAGACTCAATTGCGTTCTACACCAAGCTCTTTGGAACCGAACCTGCTCGTCTGCGTCCGGGGTACGCCAACTTCGCCATTGCCAATCCCCCACTCAAGCTCGTGCTGTTTGAAGGCGGCGAGGACGGCACCATCAATCATCTGGGTGTCGAAGTCACAACGTCTGAAGAAGTCATCGCAGCCGAGCAACGTCTGATCCAGGCAGGCCTTGAGACGACCGGAATCGACGACACCGTGTGCTGCTACGCCGAAAAGACCGAGACCTGGCTACGAGGCCCAGACACAATCCGGTGGGAATATTACGTACGCACCGGCGATAGCGAGCAGATGCACAACGAAGTCGTGGGAAGCGATGGAGCGGCCATGTGCTGTGCCCCCGAATCGTCTGCGACGTGAACCGGCTGAGCCGACTACTTCGACCAAACGCTGCTTCGGCTGACGTCGTCAACACCAACGACCAGTAGCCTCCAGCGCGTGTCGACACTCGATCCTCGAAAGCTAGCTGCCGAGTTTCTTGGCACCGGCTTCCTTGTCGCCGGCGTCGTCGGCTCCGGCATCATGGCCGAACGACTCAGCAACGACGTTGGGTTGCAGCTTCTCGAGAACGCATTCGCAACCGCAGGCGTTCTGCTCGCGTTGATCCTGGCGCTTGGGCCCGTGTCGGGCGCCCACTTCAATCCCGTCGTCACTGTCGCCGAACGAGTTCGTGGCACCGTCACCACACCTGAGCTTTTCGGCTACATCGGTGCCCAGATTTCAGGAGCCATCATTGGTGCGATGTCAGCCAACATCATGTTCGACCTCGCCGCCATCAACATCTCGGGCAAGGATCGCTCAGGCTTCGCCCTGATGTTCAGCGAAGGCATTGCCACCTTTGGCTTGTTACTCATCATCTATGGCGTTGTTACCGCCGGACGACCCACTCTGGCCGCAGCAACGGTCGCTGGTTACATTGGTGGCGCCTACTGGTTCACCTCGTCGACGAGCTTCGCCAATCCGGCCGTCACGATTGCGCGAACCATGTCAGACAGCTTCGCTGGCATCGATCCCAGCAACGCCGTCGGCTTCATCGCCGCCCAGATGGTCGCCGCCGCAATCGGCATTCCCCTGCTGCGCTGGCTCTTCGCGAACAACGCCGACGGGTAGCCGAGCTGGCTCTCGTACCTTGACCGATCACGGCGCTGGTCGGCAAGGCTGTCCCAATACCAGTGTTGTTGAACCAACCTGGCTCGGCCGTATCGACACACAGTTGGTGTCCATTGGGATCGTCGCCCAGCCCTATATCAAGGTCTTAAACGTCCGCGAACCGACGCACGACCCATCAACGCAGCGGTGTCGTGAAGAGCGGGCTGCGACTTCATCGCAGATGCTCGGGGAGTTCAGTCCAGGGCACAGGCTCGCCTTCGTTATCTGGTAGCGAAGATAGATACGCGTGCTGATCGAACGCTGCAAAGTTCTCGCGGAAGTTCCTGAACGCTTTTGTCCACCACATGCGCTTGCGCATTTCATCGGGCGCGAGGTCGGCCTCAGTAACGCCTTGGTCGCCGAGCTCAACCCGAAATGGCTGCTCGTTGGCGAACGCCCCTGCTTGGAGGAAAGCGGCGCCCATACCGACGTAATAGGTGAAGAGAACCGTCGCCATCATGGCGAACTCTGACTGGAACTGGTCCCAACTGTAGTCGGGATACCGCTTGGTCTTTTCCATGAACTGGTCATAAAAGGCTCGAAGTACGGTGGCGCGACCCTCATCCTCGTAGACCTCAGGCAGCACGGATCCGCTGCCCATCAAGTAAGCAAGGTCCGAAGGAACGGGGCCTCGGAACAGCAGCTGAAAGTCGATCACCAACCAACCTTGGGGGTGCCGATCTGAGGGTTCGCAGAAAAAGAGGTTGTCCCCTCGCAGGTCACCATGGGCGAGTGTGCAGGTGGCGCCGTTTTCAGGGTGTGCTGGCCTGAAGAACGCGTCGATCTTTTTGGTGTACAGCTCGGCGAGACCTTCACCAAGGTAGTGGTCCCAGGATGGGTTACCGATTAGCGGTGAGTCACCAAGGCTGGTCACTTTGTCGAATAATCTTGCCCCACCAGGCATGACCGCCCGGTACATCGCCAAATTGTTTTGCGAAGCCCAAAAGTCAACCCCAAGGGCCTCGAGCTCAGCTGCATCGTCGCCTTCGTGGCAACCTTCCCACGCAACTGCAGTATCGACCAGAGACGGCACCATCTGCAGAACCTCGTCAAGATTCAACTCATCCTCGTGGACCTTCTGCTCGGCAAAGGTCGATGCATCTTCCATGATCAGGGCCCACTGGTCGGTGTCGACATTGAAGTCGGCCAGCAAGGTCGCCGGTCGCGGGTAGAACCGGTCTTCGGGAAAAAGGTAGGCCTGAATGTCTTTGACGAACATGGCGCGGATTGCCTCTTTGGGCATGATCTCGAATTCGGGCCAGGCCTTAACGATGTATGAGTTTTGTGCGTCTGTCGGTTCAGCAAAGGTGCATTGCACCCGCTTGATGGCCGAGAAGTACCCGGCGGTCATTCCGACGCCGCTTTCCTCCATCGAGGTGACCGCGTTGCCTGCGTCGATCACACCCCGAGCCTGCAGAAGCTGTGTCATGAACACCGCGTCGACATCGTCAAGTCCGCGCGGTAATTCCATTCCGTCTGGAAGTTCGGTCATGTTTCCCCCATAACGGCGCCTGACCGTGTGCCACACGCCTTGGCCGAACCTAGCTGGTTAGATTCGGCCGTGCTTCACAGGATCCTCGCTAGGCCAGCCAATAGTGTCGCCACCAGCGATGACGGCACCGCCCTCTCCCATGTACGAGGCGCTGGCATTTCGTAGACCAAATATGGGTGTTGAATGATGCACCTCTAGGCCTCGCGGACGGCGCCTACCCCTCAACGCGTCCCTTTATGGCGGCGCCCATTCGATCGAGTTCGGCTTGCACATGCGTGATTGCATCGAGGTCGGCTAACGACGCCGTGCGTTGGCGGTGCTGCGCTCGAAGCTCGTCGCCTCGGCCAATTCGGTCAGCGAGACCTTCGACCAGGCCAATGGTGAACGGAGTGCGCGGTGTCACGGCCTGTTGCATCAGCGTCCAGGAATGCTCACTCTCACCGCGATGCAGCGCCAGCGCGGCGAATCCAATCATGGCGTCGTTGCTCATGCGGTGTAATCGCCCAAGCAATGACTCGGTCGCGTACGCGAACACCAGCTCGGTGGCCTCGTTCGCTCGTTCTAGATCGAGGAGTGCGACCGCTCGCAGGATTGGCGACGAGTCCCACCGAGAGTCAGCCCAGTTGTGCGAGTCAAGTGTGGCCAACGCCTCGGATGGACGATTCATCAGCAGTTGGACGGTAGCTAGAGACAATCCTGCAAAGATCGTGTTGACGGTCCGTTGTGGTGCCTCTCGAGCCAGATCAAAGCCGCTCCGGAAGCACCGGTACGCCTCGTCGAGATTCTGGCCATAAATCGCATGTGCGCCACGAGCCCACATCGTCGTGATGGCTGTGTCATGGCCAAGATCATGGTCGATGACAAGCTGCTCGGCAGCAGCAAACATTGGTTCGGACGCCTCAGGTGTCACCCGCGCTGCCAAATAACCAGTCAGTGCCAGTGCATACACCTGCAGCTCAGGCACCGGACTCTCACGGATCTTCTCGAGCAGGTTGTTCACCTCGGCAAAGTTGTCTAGTTGCGCCTCGAAAGCCGACAGGCCATACCGCAACATGTGGGCTTCGAGCCGATCTTGATCAATCTGCGGCAAGATCCGTTCGACCCATCGCTTACCTTCAACCGTTGGCACGGCGTCTTCCCAGAGCCCCAAGCAACCGCTGGCCAGCTTGGCCGCATCGAGCCAGAACCCGCGATCGGCTCCCCACTCGAGTGCGCCCGCAATGTTGGACCACTCGGGCGCGAGCCGCACCGCTCGATCCAGATCACCAGCCTGAGCAAAAAGATCGATGGACACCAGATCTCGATAGTGCTCGAAGTGAAGCTGCCCTATCGATTCTTCCAGACCAAGTTCGCCAAGGCGCAACATGGCGTACGCCTGAATTGTTTCAAGCAAGCGGAAGCGACCACCCAACGCACCCTCGGCAACTATGAGTGACTTGCGGCTCAGCGAGTGCAACAGGTCGGCCACGTCGAGCGGGTCGAGGTCAGGTACCACCGCCGACGCCGCGCGCAGGTCAAACGAGCCCTTGAAGACACCGCACCGGGTGAAAAATTCTTGTTCTTCCTCAGAAAGCAGCCCGAAGCTCCAGTCGATTGCCTCGCGGAGCGTGCGTGTGCCGTCGCCGCGACCAGACGACAACATGCGAAACCGGTCGTGCATCCCATCAAGGAGATGGCTAAGGCCAAGTACCCCAGCGCGAGCGGCGGCAAGTTCCAGCGCTAACGGGATGCCATCGAGGTGTTCGCAGATCTGAGCTATCTGCGCGAGTTCGGCTGTTGTTGGCTCAAAGTCGGACGCTTGATCCCGGATGCGTTGCACGAACAGATCGACCGCAGCTCCATCGGCACCCGTTTCGAGTGGGCCAAGCTTGATCAGACATTCGCCCGCAATACCGAGCCGTTCGCGGCTCGTGGCGAGCAAACGAACTCCAGGCGCCCCGACACTGAGTAGCTTCACGAAGGCGGCGGTGTACTCGACCATGTGCTCGCAGTTGTCGATAATCAGCAGCGCATGGCGATTGGCGAAATGATCAGCGATCTCTTGGAGCGCTTCGTCACCAGTGAGTTTGATCCGGCAGCTGCGGGCGATTGCAGCGCCCGCGGATGTCCCGCTAGTGACTGGGGCCAGGTCCACGAAGTAACAACCATCGGGGTGATTGCGCATCTCTAGATGCGCTACTTCGATGGCAAGGCGCGTCTTGCCAGCGCCGCCAGTGCCCACGATGACCACTGGGTGGCGATCGTCGAGGCCGGCGAGCGCTTCGACAATCGCGACCGAGCGACCAATAAGGGTTCCGGTCAGTGGCGGCACCGTCGACAACAAGGGATCGACCGTGCGCAACGGCGCGAATCGCTGGTCTCCAAGCTGAAAGAGCTCAATAGCATCGGCGATATCTCGGACTCTCTGGCGGCCAAGTGCGGTGATGGTGACCCCGTCGAGACCGGCGACAGCCGACGCGCTCAGCACTGTTTGACCCGGCCTGGCCAGTTCTTCGAGACGGGCCGCGGTGTTCAGTGTGGGACCGAAGTACTCGCCATCGCGATGAAGCGCCCTGCCATAGGTCACACCGATGCGCACCGAAAGCGCCGGGTCGCCTTCCCAGGCGGCATTCGTAAGGTCATGATGGATTGCTTGGCATGCAGCGACAGCGTCGTAACGATCTTCGAAGGCGGCACGAAACGAATCACCGGCCCAACCAAAGATCTCACCCTCGTTGTTTTTCAGTGCGGTACGCACGATGGTGTCGTGGATCAGGAAGCTTCGCCCTGTCGCTTCAGGATCAGCGGCCCACAACTTCGTTGAACCAACCACGTCGGTAAATACGAAAGCGGTCGGCTCAGTTAGCCGACCTGATTGAGCCTCGGTCACCCGCCCAGTATCGCCCGTCGCGGCGCAATGTGCGAACCGACACGGTTCGCCAGGTCACGTCAGATCAGGATTTCGTCGAGCTCAGCGACCATGCCGGTATAGAACGGCCCAAACTCGGCGTACACCGACGATGCCTCGTCGAAACGCATGGTGTAAACGACCTCTTTCAGGTCATCAGGGTGAACGCCAAACAACGTGACGCCCCACTCGTAGTCGTCGAGGCCCGTGGAACCAGTGATGAGCTGCACGATACGGCCGGCGAACTTGCGCCCTGACGTGCCGTGTTCATACATGAGTTCCTTGCGGCGCTCGTAGTCGAGCGTGAACCAGTTCACGTCGCCAACCCGCTTCTTCGACATGGGATAGAAGCACCACGCATGCTTGCCTTCGGGCGGCAGGTTCGGGTACAGCCGCATGTTTCGCATCTCTTCAGGGGCGTCTTTGGAGTACTCGCTAAGCTCGGTCAGCGACACATAGCTGTCAACTAGCTCGAGGCCCGAAGCCACCAGATCGGTCTGCAACTCACGTAACGACCACAGATTTGGGCCGATACCCATAACGGCGACGTCGGCCTTGTGGCCCAGCATGGCAACCGAGACGACCTGATCTTCGCGCCCCCGTGCTGCCACGACAGCAGCAACAGCGGCAGCGGCATCGACAGCTGAGCTTGTCTTGAAGAACAGATGCAATACGCCCTGTCCAATAGCGGGGCGAATGTCGTGGGTTGTCATGAAACCGGTTCTCCTTCGGCCACCTCATGGGTGGCAAGTTCGTCTGGCTGTCGATTGGTGGTGTAGACGTTCAGCGTTCCGTTGCGAGCAAAGCCAGCGAGCTGCATGCCGGCTGAGGTGGCTGCCGACACGGCAAGGGCAGATGGTGCGCTCACAGCAACCACGGCAGTGAAACCAGCCGCCCAGGCTTTCTGCACCATCTCGAAGGAGGCTCGGCCACTGACAAACAAGCCCCGGCCCGTTGCTGGCAGGTCGCCATCGAGCAACATGCGGCCGACAACCTTGTCGACGGCATTGTGGCGGCCAATATCTTCGCGCACTTCGACAATCGTGCCGTCGGGTTCGAAGGCGGCCGCAGCGTGCAGCCCTCCGGTTCGATCGAAGACCGGCTGATGGCCAGCCACGTCATCGACGACCCGCAGCAGTACGTCTACCCCGATGGGCTCGGCTGGCTCGACCGGTGAGATCCGATCGACGAGTTCTTCGATAGCTTCGGTCCCGCACAGGCCGCACGATGAGCTGATGACACCCAGTCGAGGCGTGGCTTCGGGGGCGCCCGGTGCAAGTACCGACACAACGTTGAACTCGGTTTCGACCGCAGTGCCGGTCGAGCAGTAGCGGATATCGATTACAGGAGCGCCTCCGAGCGCTCCGTCCGCGTGCAGCAACCCGACGGCCAGTTCGAAGTCATGGCCAGGTGTGCGCATGGTCGTCGCTACGTCGACCTCGTTGATGCGCACAGTCAACGGCTCTTCGACAACAAGTTCTTCGGGACGACGACGCAACGTCTCACCATCGAAATGATGCGCCATCACCGTCTCTGTGCGACCACGAGCCACAGATAGACGTTACCCCCACCCCGCCAAGATCATCTGTCTGGCTGATCAGCTCGTCGATGACGCTGCGACATCTATCGACGCGCTCTTTGGGCCAGAAGCAAGACACTCGAAAATACCGGTTCTTGCGTGGCCAATAACTGCCGGCCAGAAGCTGTCGCAGGAGCCCATTATCGAGTTGGTGCGAGCCCTTCGGTGGCGAGTGGTTGCCAGCGCCAAAACACGCTGAGCTGCCTAGCGCAAAAGAATGGTGCGCTATCGCGACGGCTTCACCCGTTTCCTCTTCCCGGCACAGGCTCTATCGTTACAAAATGGCCGCGCATGATCATGACCATTCAGGCGATGGGGGTCACGCTGGCCATAGTCATGATCACAGCCAGGTCAGCAACAAGCGGCTCGCACTTGCCGCCGCTGTAAATACCGGTTTCGCGGTCGTGCAAGTCATTGTTGGCCTTGCACTCGGTTCAGTCGTGGTCTTGGCCGATGCGCTTCATCAGGTCGTCGATGCAGTTGGCTTACTGACGGCGCTTGTCGCTCTGGTTCTACTACGGCGCCCGGCGACAACATCGATGAGCTATGGATGGGGCAAGATCGACGCGCTCGGTGGCTACACCTCGGGGCTACTTCTACTGGGATCCATCGTCTGGATCGTGTTTGAATCGATTGGGCGGCTCTCTAACCCCGTCGAGGTCGATGGCACCGGCGTGATCCTGATCGGTATCGCTGGGGTAGTGGTCAACGGTGCCAGCGTGCTGATTCTGGGTGAGGGTGAACATCTGTCGCTGAAGGCAGCACGGCTCCATCTGATCGTGGACCTCGCCGGGTCTGTCGTGGTCGTCATGGCCGGGCTACTGCTTCAAGGTACGAGCTACACCTGGATCGATCCGGCGGCGTCATTGCTGATCAATGCGCTCGTGCTGCACGGCACCTACAACGTGTTGCGGGCGGCCGGCGGCGAACTGCTCGATAGGTCGCCGACCAATGCCAGTGTCGATCAAATCGATGAGTTGCTTCGTTCGGTCGAAGGATTCAACGAGGTCCACCACATCCACACCCGCTCACTAGGTCCGGGTTCGGCGAGCATGACAGCCCATGTCGTAATTGATGAGTCGCTCGGGCTGCACAACGCACAAGAGACAATGCACGCGGTGCAAGACGACCTCGCCGAACGGTTCGGCATCGCGCACTCCACGATTCAGCTCGAGTGTCATACCTGCGAAGACGTCGCTCATTAACTCACTCGAGTTCTTAGGGTTTGCCCGTCAACGTTGTCGTGAGGTCGAGCAATGACGGTAACCCACCAGCAGGGCCAATAATCGTGAGCTGATCGTCTGCGTTGAGCACCAGGTCATCGTGGGCCCGCAAGACACTGCCGTCGCGCCGAATTGCTTCGAGATCCATCCCGTCGGGTGGGCTGAGGTCACCAATGCGCATGCCGATCAGCCCGCCAGTCGGCAACTCTTCCATCAGTGCGTACTGCTCGATCGACAGTTCAGGAAGTAACGCTGACTTCACTTCACTTTCAAAGCTGGCATCAACCATCGACAGCCCCGAATCAGAGTGCAGATAGGCGGCCAGTTCGCCGGCTAGGCGAAGGGTGCGGCCGGGTTCGTCTGAGCGACCAGCAAGGAAGAAGAGCGCGTTGACCATCTCGTTGCGCCCGCCCCACTGGTCCGGGATACGGATACCAGATACAGCTCTGACAATGACCAGGTGTTCGTCGTCGACATCGAAGAACGCAACCGGCGTTGCGGTTGGATGTTTGTCTGAAGGCTGAATCCACAGCGAACCAGTAGCGAGGAAGTTCTCGGTAACCGCGTTTGGATCAACGCCCATGCGACGCCCAAGTACCTCGCTGGCGCGGTGCGCCGCATCATCGATCGTGGCACCGTCAGAAATGCTCACAACGGCGGCGCGAGCGATCAGGCCGGCGTACTCGTCTTGACTGCGGATGCCGTGGCTTTGCATCGCCGCGCTGATCTCGCGGTCCAAACTGTGATCAGCTGATTGTCCCCACCGCTCAAAGACGTGGAAGATCGCACCGGTTCGACTTGAGCGGGAACGCCCGTAAAACCAATACCAGGCGAGAGAGATCAGCACACTCGCGGAGACGAGGGCGATTGGCAGCGTCCCAAGCTGCGCGATGAGATACACCGCCAGTGCTATTCCTGCAATCTGCAGGAACGGGAACAGAGGCGCACGGAACCCCGGGGCATACGAAGCAATATGGCTGGCACGCAGCACAATTACTGCCAGGTTCACCAGACCCAGCGTCAGCAATACGAACGCGCTGGCGAGCTTGGCTATTGCGCCAACATCGAATGCAACCACGACCAGGGCCATCGCTGCACCGGTCGCGATGATGCCTGCGGCCGGAGTCTTGCGCGAAGTCAAACGCTCGAAAATTGGCGAAACAAGTCCGTCGCGCGCCATGGCGAGCGGATAACGAGCAGCCGCCAGGATCCCCGCATTCACTGCTGACGAAAACGCCGCGAGCGCAGCCAGGACGACGACGGTGACCAACGGGCTGGGCAGGATCGCTTCAGCGGCAGAGTGAATTGGAGCCAGGTCCTCATGAAGGACCTCGGCCGGTACGACCGCCACCACCACCAACACCGCAAGCGTGTAGATCAAAGTGCTCACGCCGAGCGACAACATCATGCCAAGTGGGATAGTGCGCGAGGGGTCGTCGATCTCTTCGGCAACGCTGGCGACCTTGGTCAGGCCGCCATAGGACACAAAGATCAGGCCAACGACGGCGGCGACGCCGGACGCTCCCTTTTCGAAAAATGGCGTCAGTGAGCCGTCACCACCGCTTGATTGCGGCAAGCCAACCGCGATGAAGATTGTCATGACAACAATCACGAAGCCGACGAGCACGATCTGCACACCCGCGCTGGTTTTGGAACCAAAGATGTTAAGCAATGTAAAAGCGACGATGAGCCCTACCGCCAGCGGTTTTGCCGGGACGTCGACGATCAGGTTGAGGTATGCGCTCATCCCGACCAAAGCGAATGCATCTTTCAACACCAGCGACAACCAGGTTCCAACACCCGCAACCGTGCCCACAGCGGGACCGAGGGCTCGTTCCAGAAAGTAGTACGCGCCGCCAGATCGTGGCATCGCGGTGCTTAGCTCAGCCACACTGAGCATGGCCGGGATCGCTAGCAACCCGGCAACCAGGTACGCCAGGATCATCGACGGCCCGCCCTTTGCCGAAGCAAGGCCTGGCAACAAAAACAGGCCCGAGCTGATCATCGCTCCGGTGCTGAGCGAAAATACGTGTCCGAGGCTAAGGGATCGCCGCAGCACGCCGTCTTCAACGGGGTCCATCGTCGGCAACGTAGCGCACCCGAGCAAATCGCGCCTCTCGAGCGCTACGAGGCACGGCACCACGCCGCCCTTGAGATCGATCAAAGCCGTTCCCGATCTGCTTGGGATATCGAGACATCGGCGTCAACCAATACCTTGTAGAGGCATTCGACAGGCGCTATGGCGACACCGGCAGCTGCCACGACCCGCTGCCTGCGGCTCACCCTGGCTCCACCTAACCCCGGACGCGTCGAAGGGGCGCCGAAGCGCCCCCTCGATCAGTGTTCTTCGCAATCAGGCCTTCGCTTACGCTCGGGGCCTTCTGCGGACAGCCATATTCGCAATCAGGCCTTCGCTTACGCTCGGGGCCTTCTGCGGACAGCCATATTCGCAATCAGGCCTTCGCTTACGCTCGGGGCCTTCTGCGGACAGTCAGTCGGTGACTAGAAGTCCATGTCTGGCATGCCGCCAGCGCCATCTTCTTCAGGCAGGTCGCAGATAACAGCTTCCGTCGTAAGGAAGAGTGCAGCGATCGAACCAGCGTTCTGCAGTGCAGAACGAGTCACCTTGGCAGCATCGATAACGCCGAGCTTGACGAGGTCTTCGTACTCGCCAGTCGCAGCGTTCAGGCCATTGTTGCCCTTGAGGTTGCGTACCTTTTCGACGACCACGCCACCGTCCATGCCAGCATTGATGGCAATCTGGTGAAGTGGGGCTTCGAGAGCCTTGGCAACGATGCGAGCACCGGTAGCTACGTCACGATCTTCGATCGTGTCGGCAAGCTTGTAAACCACAGCCTGGGCACGAAGCAAAGTCACGCCGCCACCAGCGACGACACCCTCTTCGATAGCAGCCTTGGTCGTTGACACAGCATCTTCGATGCGGTGCTTCTTTTCCTTGAGTTCAACCTCGGTGGCGGCGCCGACCTTGAGGACAGCAACGCCGCCGCTCAGCTTGGCAAGACGCTCTTGGAGCTTCTCGCTGTCGTAGTCGCTATCGGTGTTCTCGATCTCGGCCTTGATCTGAGCGATCCGGCCTTCGACGTCGGCCTTCTTGCCAGCGCCTTCGATGACCAGGGTTTCATCCTTGGTGATGACGACCTTGCGAGCTTGGCCGAGCATTTCGAGCCCGACATTCTCGAGCTTGAGGCCGACTTCTTCGCTGATGACCTGGCCACCGGTAAGAATCGCCATGTCCTGCAGCATTGCCTTGCGGCGGTCGCCGAAGCCAGGGGCCTTAACGGCAACTGAATTGAACGTGCCACGGATCTTGTTCACCACGAGTGTCGCAAGGGCTTCGCCCTCGACGTCTTCGCTGATGATCACGAGTGGCTTGCCGGCCTGCATGACCTTTTCGAGCACAGGAACGATGTCGCGTACGGCACCGATCTTGGAGCCAACGAGCAGCAGGTAAGGGTCATCCATGACCGCTTCCATACGCTCGGGGTCCGTCACCATGTATGGCGACAGGAAGCCCTTGTCGAAGCGCATGCCCTCGACGAGGTCCATGTCCATACCGAAGGTCTGGCTTTCTTCGACGGTGATAACGCCGTCTTTGCCGACCTTGTCGATTGCAGCAGCAATCGTGTCGCCGATTTCAGGGTCAGCAGCAGAGATCGAAGCGACCTGTGCGATCTGATCCTTGCCGTCGACCTTCTTGGCGCTCTTTTGGATCGAAGCAACAGCGGCTTCGACGCCAGCCTCGATGCCCTTCTTGACCGACATTGGGTTCGCACCAGCGGTCACATTCTTGAGACCTTCACGAACCATCGACCACGCCAGAACGGTGGCAGTCGTGGTGCCGTCACCGGCAACATCGTCGGTCTTCTTGGCGACCTCTTTGACCAACTCGGCGCCAATGCGCTCGAGTGGATCTTCAAGATCGATTTCCTTGGCAATCGACACACCATCGTTGGTGATTGTGGGTGCGCCCCACTTCTTGTCGAGAACGACGTTCCGACCTTTCGGACCGAGTGTTACTCGGACCGCATCAGCCAGTGTGTTCATGCCTTTTTCAAGCGAACGACGGGCTTGATCGTCAAAAGTTATGGACTTAGCCATGTGCGTGGGCCTCCCTGGGCGAGCTAGCACTCTCAATACGCGAGTGCTAACTCTAGAGGTGGAAGTTACCAATCGCGCCGTCTTACAGACAAGGTTTTTGAACCAGCCTGCGTGACGAACGCTGGCCTAATTATCGTCTTGTTCCCGCCACAAGCGCTTCCCGGCAGCCACCAACATCTGGCCGCCGGCGATCAGTGCAAGTGCAGCCTGTGCTGCGTTCGACCCGGTCAGGGCCAATCACGGCGACTCGACGATGTCGAGCACCTCGCCGCGTAGACCGCCGGTATGGGCAGACGTCGCCACGACACTGAGCGCCCGGCTGCTTGTCTCGCTGGCGTTGTGGAAATGCCAGGACACATTCGCATGGTTTACCGTCGACCTCAGCGCTGGCCTGGCAACTGCGACGTTTGATGCTGATCCCGACGGGCGATGATCTCGGGACACACGTCGCACTCAGCCTGATTGCGGCGGCCCCTCAGGAAGTCAGTGCGGCGACGACGGCTCGCGCGCTGCAGCCTGCGGGATCGCTAAGTGCTTCAGCCTCGCTGAACATCTCGGTGAGAGACAGGGCCAGTCCATGGTCTCCCAGGTCATGGGCATGGGCAGACGCATCGATGGCGCCAGCGACCACGATCAAACGAGCGCCAACTTCTGCAGCCATCTCGGCCACGCCGCCGACGACCTTGCCATCGAACGATTCAGCATCGAGCCGACCCTCACCGGTGATGACCACATCAGCCTCTTCCACCTGATCGAATAAGCCAAGTTCATCGGCTATCAGGTCGAAGCCACTCACGATCGTGGCCCCCAGCGCAACCAGGCCACCTCCGAGCCCGCCTGCAGCCCCGGTGCCAATCATGCCTTCGACATCAACGCCGAAGTTGTCGCGATACCGCTCGGCTAACCCTCTCAATCGCGCCTCGAGAAATGCCACTTGGGCAGGCGTTGCACCCTTTTGGGGACCAAACACGCGCGCCGCGTCGACGAAGCGGGTATTCACATCGGTTGCGGCCTCGACCCGCACACCTGCCAGCCGAGCTCGCGATCCAATCGCTTCGACGGCACCAAGTCCTCCGTCAGTCGTCGCTGATCCGCCAAGGCCCACAATAATCCGCTGCGCCCCCCGGGAAACTGCGGCGTCTATCAGCTCGCCCGTGCCTCGGGTGGTGGCGTTCAACGGATCATTTTCTTCGGGACCGCCGGCCACGACTAGGCCCGAAGCAAGCGCCATCTCGATCACGGCAACCCGCTGCGACAACCGCCACGCTGCATCTACCGGCTCGCCATTCGGGCCGGTCACGCGGGTGGTCCGATTTGGGCCACCTAGGGCGTCGAGTGTGCCGTCGCCGCCATCGGCCATCGGGAGCACCACCACGCTATGACCGGCATCACGCAAGGGCTGAGCAATCGCATTCGCAATCTCAGCAGCACTGGCCGTGCCTTTGAATTTGTCTGGGGCAATCACGACACGCATCCGCCCGCGACTCTAGAGGCGCTCGGACACACGCGCTCATCTCAGCCAGACCCCGGACGTACGTTACGAACCCAGCGAGAAAGGCGGCCTCCCTGACAACTCAGAATCACCGGGACCGCACAGGCTTTAGCTCACACAGCGTTTCGAGCGCAGCGAGAAAGGCGGCCTTCCCTGACAACTGAGAATCACCGGGACCGCACAGGCTTTAGCTCACACAGCGTTTCGAGCGCAGCGAGAAAGGCGGCCTTCCCTAGGACTGCGCCAAATCATCTGCGCCGACAAGCACCAACACATTGACTGGCGCAAGATCAATACCCTCGCCGATGAACGGATCCGGCTCGGGCATAGGCGCTATCGGTGTCGCTACGCCAAGAACCGTCCGAACTACGGCAGCTTCGGCCGCAAAACCAGGCCGATAGAAGATCGTCGATGCCGTCTGATCGTCGGCGTTGCGAGGCTCGCGGGTCATGAATCCTTGATTACGCAACTGCGATGTAAGTCGAGATGCTTGACCCGTTACAGCCGTACCATTCGCGACCAGCACCGAAACTTCGCTGTTGTCTCGAGCCAGGCTGGTGTCTACTTCGACAGTGTCTGCCCCAACGGCAACACCAGCGTCGGGCGTGAGCTCGAGCTCCGGGGCTGTGACGGCCGTAGGTTCAGCTACCGAGCCGGTAGCCAGCGGGAACTGCGAGTTATCTGCGACCCCGCGCAAAACTAGAAACGCAAGCACGGCAGCAACCGCTACCAGCACGGCTCCACGAGTTGCCGAGGAACTCATCGCGAGCGCTCGTTAGCTTCCGGAACTATCTGCGATCTCACCGAAACGTTCACGACGGCGCCGGTCGCGCATACGACGCAGGCGGCGGACCACCAATGGGTCGTGTTCGAGGGCTTCATCTGAGTCAATCAGAGCATGAAGTTGCTCGTAATACTCGGCGGTCGTCAACGAGAACTGCTCGGCGATCGCAGCGTCCTTCGGCTGATCATCGGCCCACCAAGTTCGTTCGAACTCGATGAGCAACATTTCCATCTTTGACAAAGCCACAGCAAGCAGCGTGGCCGGTCCAGAGGCCTATTGCAAGCACCCTTCCCACATTTCCCTGAGTCGCGTTACGTATTCGCCCGATACCACGTGCAACTTGCCCGTGTAGCTCACCCGGAAGAGCACCTGTTTTCTACATAGGTGCGCACTAGCGGCGCATTAGCTTGTTACAACGATTTGGGCTTCGCAAGATGTGGACCTAGACAATGCCCTTATTCGTGTTATCCATACGCTTGACGACGATCACAAACTCAAAGCGCCGAGTCATATCAGTTACAGCCACGGCCGAGAACAACATGGCGGTTCACGCATCCGGCGTTGGTGGCAGAGTTTCATCCCACGCAGAACGGTGACCTCACACCCGAAGCCTAAATCACCAAGTCCGAGGAACACGTGTGGCGATCCTGGCAAATTGGCCGGTGTGTTAGCAGTTAATCTGTTGGATCACATTCCGGCCTGGGTCAACGAGATTGGCCACAAGCCAGGCAATGATTGAGAGTGCCTCGGCCGACTGACTTCGGCCTTCCGGGCAGCCACCCACAAATAGCGAAGCATTATCCCGACGAGGCCATCTAGACGGTGCGACAACCTGGGCTTGCTAGACCTGCAGGAAGGATTCAGTCCATCGGCAGATATGCCCCTGTTGGTATACGTGTGGGGAGGTTGAAGCCTTTTTGATTCAACAGCCCGTATGCCAACTCATCGACTTCCCCCAGCTGGGCTTTCGAGCAGACGCGCCACTCGACAGCCACGTCCTGGCACTTGTCACTTATTGATGAGTCGAGGGCCCCGATGTTTGTCATGAGGAGCCAGTAAAAGTATTCGTGGACCTGGCAGGGGTAGCTACACGTCTCGTCGTCGTAGCTGTACCACGAACCTTCAGGGTATGAATCGGGGATGCGCTGGAAGTTCCCACCTCGGGCGATGTCCATGGCTTTGCTGAGCTGGCTTCCCGGTTCATCACCGAAGAACTCCGGATAGGCCCGGTACCAACCCATCGAGACAACATGCCACACTTCCTCGAGATTACCGTCCCACGATCCGGCGGCTTGCACACCACCTAAAGCCCACTCATCTTGGTCGTAGTACATGCTTGCGGCCATGGAAACATTGTCTTCACACGGCGTCCCCCGGGCACCTTCCCAAAACGATTCTCGGTCGTCTTCGGTCCACACCGGAACCACGAAATTGCCTTCTGTGAGGACTCTGAGCACTTCTGGATCGTCAGGAATCCCGTCTTCATCGTTGTCTAGGTACTGGGCAAGAACATTTGCGGTGTGCGAGAAGTATGCGTCGGGAGCCCCGGGGGTTCCGATGACATAAATACCAAACACGTCAATGAACATGCTGAACGTCCTATGGAGACATTCGAGCTCTGGGTGTTTAGCGACCACGTTGAGGAGAGGTGGAGATGTCTCCAGCCCTTCAGCCGGGGAAAGGGCTGCCCTCGGACACCCGGGCTCCGGTGCTTCGACTGACCCCTCGAGGGCGCTTCCCGTGAGGCAGCCTGCCGGGTCCAAGTCAGGAACGGCCAGCGGTTCAGTAGCGGTGGCCTCAGGCTCAGTGATGGCCTCAGGCTCAGTGATGGCCTCAGGCTCAGTGATGGCCTCAGCCTGAGGAGAAGGCCCATTATCGCTGGCACATCCCACAACGATCAAGGCGGCGAGCACCGTCC